>Ga0207422_1001349_pt1 | contig 50101 bp, 46 predicted proteins | sample MarCyaLeptolynsp_FD_187757 | JGI IMG/M metagenome (GOLD analysis project Ga0207422, IMG submission 187757) | Marine cyanobacterial communities from Panama - species 1 Leptolyngbya sp. (SPAdes) | ecosystem: Environmental > Aquatic > Marine > Unclassified | place: Panama: Panama City | collected... | reverse complement strand
GATCCGTACGATCTTTTGGCAGGTGCTGCTCTCGATCCCGATGCTGCTGACGGTCGCCGTGCTGACCGAGCCGATGACGACGGCGCCGGTTACGAACCGCGTCTTGATCGCTCTGGCCTATTGCAGTTTCTTGGTGGTCGGCGTGGCGTTCATCTTGTGGGTGCGGTTGCTGCAGAAACATCCGCCGGGGATGCTGACGGTGTTCGTCTTTCCGGCGCCGCTGTTCGGGGTGCTGTTTAGCTCGCTCGTCTACCAGGAGCGGCTGGGCTCGATGCTGTTGGGCGGGATGCTGGCGGTGGCTTTCGGGATTCTGATTGTTACTTGGGAGAAGCGTCGGCCGAGGGCGGTGTAGGGTAGCCGTAGAACAGTGAAGGTGTCTGTGGCAGCGCTCGGCAGACTCAGGCTACGCCTAAGAACAACTGAACGGACGCGCTTAGTCTGAGCGGGCCGGTGGGGGCACAGTCACTCATCTAGCTCCGGGCCCCCGCCGCTGCACATTGAATCGATAATTGCGTCAAAATACGCAGCGCTATCTTGGTCAGCACCAACATAGCTGACTGCGGTACCGATTTGGTGGCCTACCCACCTCCAGCGTCTACCCTCCGAATCGCTGCCCCGAATGTCGAGACCGGAATTATAGTCTCCCTGCCAACCGCGATAGCTCAAGTCCGCTGAATCGGTCATCAGCTTCTCGCTCGGTAGCCCGGCGTGAATGTTTGCTATCCCATTTACCAGCGTCAGACGCTGTTCCCGAAAGCGAACTGTCCACCAAAGGTCCGCGTGTTCCCCGACCCCGGGACCTTCGGCGACCGTGTCAGTTGCTCGCAGCATGGTCTCGTCCCCGAACCAACCTTTGGCGCGAGAGACGCCCTTACAGCTCGGAACCTTCCAAACCGAATGTTCGGACGCTGATAGCCGTATCTCAATCACACTCGAATCCTCATCGACCGGAATCAACGCTGGAGCGTAGCCCTCGAGTTGCGCGCTCACAAAGCTTCCAGCCTCTTCTACCTCAAACGTTCCATCGGCGGCCGTCTCAGCCCACCCTCGATACCCGGCTCCCGATGCAATCACCAGCGCATCCTCCAACGGATTCCCGTCGGCATCGAGCACGCGGCCGCTCAGTCCCTCCTTCGGCGCCGTCTGAGCGAGGAGCGCCGTTGAGAGCATCGCCATCCCGAGCGACCGAAATACCATCGAGCCCATCCCGCTCCCTCCGCAACCTAAAACCTATCACCTATCCCCTAGAACCTCTCCCCGAGAACCTCTCCCCGTATAATCACATCGATATGTCGCCGCGCCTCGTGCTCGCTCTGCTCGTCGCCCTTCCGGCCCTCGCCGTCGACTTTGAGAAGGACGTCGAGCCGACGCTGCACACGCGCTGCTACATGTGCCACGGATCGGCGCAGCAGCTGAGCGGGCTGCGGCTCGACAACGGCCCCGCGGCGCTCAAGGGCGGCTACTCCGGGCCGGTCATCGCCCCCGGCGACGCGCAAGCCAGCAAGCTGATCGCGCGTGTGACGAGCGACAAGGACGGCTTCCGCATGCCGCCGGCCGGACCGCCGCTGACCGACGCCGAGATCGCTTCGCTTCGGGCCTGGATCGACGCCGGGGCCGAGTTTCCCGAGCGCGCACCGTCTGAGAAACCGAGCGAGGCCGAAAAGAACAACCACTGGTCGTTCCAGCCGATCGAGCGGCCCGAGCCCCCGGCGGTCCGCACTTCGGGATTCGAGCGAAACCCGATCGATCGCTTTATCCTGGCTCGCCTGGAAAAGGACGGCGTGGCGCCTTCGCCCGCAGCCGACAAGATTACGCTCGCGCGGCGCGTCTACTTCGACCTGATCGGCCTGCCGCCCAGCCCCGAACAGATCGACGCCTTCCTCTCCGACGCGCGGCCCGACGCCTATGAGCGCCTGGTCGACGAGTTGCTCGCTTCGCCGCACTTCGGCGAGCGCTGGGCGATGCCCTGGCTCGACGCCGCCCGCTACGCCGACTCGGACGGCTATGAGCGCGACCCGCTCCGCCCGCACGCCTGGCGATGGCGGCAGTGGGCGATCGATCGCATCAACGAAGACCAGCCGTTCGACCAGTTTACGGTCGAGCAGATCGCCGGGGACCTGCTGCCCGAGCCCACGCTCGATCAGCGCATCGCGACCGGCTTTCTCCGCAACGGCATCAAGAACCGCGAGGCGGGCGTGAAGAACGCCGAGAAGCGGTTTGAGGAGACGATCGACCGGATCTCGACGATGGGTACGGTTTGGCTCGGCCTGACGGTCGGCTGCGCGCAGTGCCACGACCACAAGTACGACGCGATCTCGCAACGCGAGTTTTATCAGTTCTATTCGTTCTTCGCCAACACGGTGGAGCAAGACATCGACGCGCCGATGCCCGGCGAGCGCGGCGCCTTTCTGCGCGCCTACCCCGAATACCGCGAGCGGCGCGAAGCGATCCTCGAAGAGGCGAACGTGGAAGAGCTGTTCGCCGCCTTCCAGAAGGAGATGATCGCCGCGATGGACTCGCCCGGCGATCGCACCGACTGGGATTTTCAGGTGACCGAATGGCGCGCGGCCAACAATCGTTCGGACTGGCTGCTGCGATCGAAGAAGTCGGAGCTGAGCGACATCGAGCAAGACCACCGCATCGATTTCTTCTTGAGCCGACGCGGGCCGGTGATCAACAAGGACGAGAAGCTCGTCGAGCAATTGAAGGGCGTCATTGCTGAGCTGGCTGAACTGAAGAAGGAGTTGCTGCCGGTCCGCACGCAGGCGTATACGATGACCGAGCGTACGTGGCACGAACCGACCCACATCGCCCTTCGCGGCGACTGGCGCGCGAAGGGGTTGGAGGTCGAGCCGCTGACCTTGGCCGTGCTGCCCGAGCTGGCCGAGGGAGAGGCGCACCCGCGCTTGAAGCTGGCGCGCTGGATTGTGGACGAGGACAATCCGCTGACCGCGCGCGTGACGGTCAACCGCTGGTGGCAAGAGCTTTTTGGGACCGGGTTGGTCGCGACAGTCGACGACTTCGGCACGCAGGGCGAGCAGCCCAGCCACCCGAAGCTGCTCGACTGGTTGGCCTCCGAACTCCAGGATTCAGGCTGGAGCCGTAAGCACGTCGTGCGGCTGATCGCGACGTCGGCGACGTATCGTCAGTCGTCGGCGGACCGGCCTGAGTTGGCCGAGGACGATCCCGATAACCGGCGGTTGGCGCGTCAGAATCGGCTGCGGCTTCCGGCCGAGTTGGTGCGCGACAACGCGCTGAAGGTTTCTGGGCTGCTGAATCCCGAGATCGGAGGGGAGAGCGTCCATCCGCCGCAGCCCAAAGGCATCGCGGAGCTGAGCTACTCGAAGAAGCCGTGGCCTGAGGATTTCGGGCCGGAGCGCTATCGTCGTGGGCTGTACGTCTTCCTGCGACGGACGGCGCCGTACCCCATGCTGATCACCTTTGACGCGCCGGATACGCTGACGGCGGCCGTGGAGCGCGAGCGCTCGAACACGCCGCTCCAGGCGCTGAACTTGCTGAACGACCCGGTATTTGTGGAGTCGGCGCAAGCGCTGGCCGTGCGCGTGATCGAAGAGAAGGACGACGACGCCGAACGCCTAGAGCGTATCTTTCGGCTGACGCTGGGGCGGGCGCCGAACGGGGCGGAGAAGGACCGTGTGTCGACGTATCTAAATCGGCAGAAAGAGATCTTTTTATCTGAAAAGGGCGCGGCGGCCAAAGCGGCTCCGTTCATTCCGGAGAGCGCTGACCCGGTCGAGGTCGCCGCCTGGACCGGCGTTGCTCGCGGCTTGATGAATCTGGACGAGTTTCTGACGCGGGAGTAGCGATGAGCACCAAGGAAGCTCTAGAGCAGGAACTGCATCAACTGCCGGAGGAAGAGTTGGCCGAAGTCCTCCGCTTCGTTCGACTACTGAAGAGAAGCTCTCCCGGCGACGCCCGGGAGACGGCTCTCTTGTCCGAAGCCGTACTGGCGAAGGACTGGCTTAGCCCCGAGGATGAAGAGGCATGGCGCGATTTGTAGTCGGCGACGTCGTCGTAGTGCCGTTCCCTTTTGCGGACCTGTCCGGCGCCAAGCGCAGGCCGGCCGTTGTCGTACGCAACGCCCGAGCCCGGTGATGACGTCGTGCTTTGTCTCATCACCTCCCGGCGCCCCCGAGACGACTACTGGACCTTGCTGGACGAATCGTCTTTCTCATCCGGCGGTCTTCGGGTGTCGAGCTACGCCCGCGCCAATCGGCTGTTCACCGCTGACGTTGCCGTCGTCGTGGCGGTGGCTGGACGTCTCAGGAGGGAGTCGATCGACGGGATCATCGGTCGACTTCGGTCGTTGTTCGGCGCCTAACCTAGCTCGACCACGTAGACCTGGGTGTGCCCCGTCTTGTCGCTCGCAAACGCCGCTAACGTTTCGTCGGGCGAGAAGCTCGGATGCGGATGCGTCCACTGCGGTCCGTAGACCGAATCGGTCGCCATCTCCATCCAACTGAGCGCCTTTCCTTTCTCGCTCGCCGCTCGCGCCGCCGCCCAGTCCTTCGCGACCGCGTACCGCGACGTCCGCCATTGCGTTCCTTGGCTGGTCGCCTCCGGATAGCAGATCGTGCGGCGCTTGCCAGTTGCGACGTCTACGATCTGGAGGCCTTCGTCCGGATGCACGGTGTCGCAAAGAATCTTGGTTCCGTCGCGGTTCGGCGTGATGTGCCAGGCGTTGAATTCGGCGATCGTGGTGATCCCGCCGGTCGCCCAGTTCATTCGCTTGAGGGCGTGCGGCCAGACCGTGAAGACGAGATCCTGCGTCTGGCCGAGGAACGTCTCGTGCACGACGAACTCGTCGTTGTCGTGCTCGTGGAGGCACTGGAGGCCGGTTCCGTCGCGACGGATGCGGTGCATGCGCGGCGCCGGGTCGCCGGCGAACTCGATCCATTCCGGATTGGCCGGGTTGAACTGCGGGTGGATGATCGTTCGAGGGAAAGCAAGGAATCCCTTCTCGGAACCGTCGGTGCGACCGACCGCGACGCCCCACTCGCCGTCGGCGCGACAAGCCGCCGTAAACCACTGGCCGTCGGGCGAGAGCGAGCATTCGCCCAACTGTCCGCCGAAGTCGGCCGCCATGCGCTCTTCGAGCGTTTCGCGATCGAGCGCCCAGACGGCCCCGCCGCGTACGAAGTAGATCTCGCCCGACGCCGCAATCGCGGGCGAGAACGGATGGATCGCTGCGCCGTCGGTTAACTGGCGGATCTCGCCGTCGGGATAACCGACCTCAAAGAGTTGTGCCTCGCCCGTGCGATAGGACGTGAAGATCAACGCCGACTGATCGTCGCTGAACGAGCTGTTCAGGAAGTACGTCGGGTGGTTGATCGACGCATGAGCTGTCAACTGATGCACGACGGCGCCCGTGCGTGCATCGCGTGAAATGGAATGCTCCGACGCTGTGCGGTCGCCCTTCATCGCAGCCTCATTCGGCGAGCGCTTCCGTCAGCACGCGGGCGTCGTCCTCTTTGGCCGCCGGAAGACCGAGCAGCGTCTCGACCGTGGGAGCGATGTCCTCTGGGCCGGCCTCGGCGTCGTAGCGTCCGGTCTTGACGCCGCGGCCCATCAGGATCACCGGCACCTCGCGGTCGAAGGCGTGCGGCGTGCCGTGGCTGGCGCCGCGCGAACCGCCGGGGTAGACCGTCTCTTGCCAGCAGACGAAGACCTGCGGGCTGCGTTCGGGGTAGTAGGAGTTGCGGAACAGCCGGCGCAGTAGATCGTCGCCCTCGAGCTCGGACGGCAACAGGACCTCATCGATCTCTTCCACGTTCCGCAGCTCCGCTTGCACGAAGCGCGCGACCTCGTCGGCGTCGATCCCGTTTTCGTCGAACCCGGGCAGGTTGAGATAGAGTCCGCCCCCGCCCGATCCGACGATCACTCGGTCAACGGCGGGCCACTTCTTCTTGGCCGCGGCGTTCACTTGGTCGATCAGTCCCTTCGGCGCCATGCGCTTGTGCGTGTCTCCGGTGTGCTCGGGCATCGTCATGACGCCGTGGTCGGCGCTTAGAGCCAGCGTCACGTTCTCAAGACCGACCTTTTCGTCGACCGCGGCCAGCAGCGTCGCCAGGTGGCGGTCGAGGCGCAGGTGGTTGTCCATCGCCTCATGGCTGTGCGGGCCGTAGCGGTGGCCGACGAGGTCGGTGCCGGAAAAGCTGACGGCGAAGACGTCCGGGTGCTCGTCGGCGCCGAGGTCGTAGGCGGCCAATGCGGCGAGAGCGGCTTCGAGAATCAGCTCGTCGCCGTAAGGCGTGGCGGCCAAGCGGCCGGGGAAGCCCTCGCCGCCGGTATCGGGCAGCCTGTGTGGGAACGTCGTCGCTTTGCCGTCGCCCTCGGTCGGGAATTCGTCCTCGCGCGCGTTGGCGTTGTAGAGTTCGACGTCGTCGATCAGGCGTTCCCAGGTCGCGCCGATATAGCGCTCGGTCGGGTTTGAGGCGTTGAGCGTCGCCATCCACTCGGGCGCTTCCGAGGCGTAGTATTCGCTCGTCACCCAGCAGCCGCAGTCGGTCGAAAACCAGACCGCGAGGTCCGCTTTCTTCCCGCCCATGAGGATCGCGGCGCGGTCTTTCCACGAGACCGAGACGACCTGCGAGGCCTCGTCGGAGGCTTTCAGCAGGTCGCCAAAGGTATCAGCCAGCAGCGGCCGCGGCGAAGCGGCGCGGCCCGGACCGGGCACCGAGGCGTACTCGTCGTCGGCGATGCAATTGACGTTTTCGCCCTTTTCGTAGTCGTACCAACTGTTGCCGACCATGCCGGAGTTGGCCGGATGCATGCCCGTGGAGATGGCGGCGTGCCCCGAAGCCGTGTAGGTCGTGGCGTGGCGGTAGGCGGCGTTCTCAAAGACGGCGCCTTGGTCGAGCAGCGTCTTGAAACCGCCTTCGTACAGGTCGGCGAAGCGGGTGAGGTAATCGGCCCGCAGTTGGTCGACGACGACTAGCAAGACCAGCTTCGGCTTCTCGGGCGCTTCGGTCTCGGGCGCCGGACCGCCGCATGCGGCAAGCAGAACGGCTAGGCCGACAAGGGCGGCCCTCACTGCTGCTGACCGCCCTGCTGGGACGCCGCCAGGATCTTCTTGGCCGATTCGAACTCTTCCGCCGGCACGCGCACTTCGACGACGCCGGCGGGCAACGCCTCGGTGTTTTGCCGAAAAATCATCGATTGCAATCCCGACGACGAAAGCAGCGCGTTGACGATTTCGGCCTCGGCCTCGGCGTCGTGGTTGCTCGAGGCGAAGACGTTCACCATCTTCTTGTCGTTGGAGGAATCTTGCACGTTTTCAGACATCGTCAGCTCCTTCGGGCTCTGTTTCTTGCGCCTGGCGAATCAACTCGGACGCCTCGTCCGCGACCGATCCGAGCACCATCAAGCGCACGCCGCCGGGGTTCTGAAAGGTCGGCGGAATCCACTTGACGATCGATTCGATACCGGCCGAATCGAGCAACGACTTCAGCACCTCCGCCTCGGCGTTGGCGCTGTATTCCTTCGCCGAATAGACGGTTACGAGCGGGTCGTCGTTCATGTCGGGACGTCGAAGGTCAAGTATAGTGAACCTGCGAATGAGCAAGCCAATCGGCCGAAGGCCGTTCCTCTTACAAGCGACCGCCCTGTCCGCGTTCGCCCAATCCGACCCTCATGCCGACGTTCGCGCCCGGTTGGATTTTCCCGCGGACCGGCCGCTCGATATCGTGCTGGACACCGATGCGGCCAACGAGATCGACGATCCCTTCGCGATCGCCTACGCGTTGCGGGCGCCGGAGCTGAACGTTGAGGCGATCTACTCAGGGACGTTCACCAACTCGCGCGCCAAGACCCCTGCAGAAGGGCAAGAGCAGAGCCTCGATGAGATCCATCGCACGCTGCGCAAGATGGACTACGCCGCGCCGGACGGCTTCGTCCTGCGCGGCGCCGATCGCTACCTCGAGGGGGCCGACCAACCGCTCAAGAACCCGGCCGTCGACGACCTGATCCGTCGCGGAATGGCCCGGCGCGAACGGCCGCTGTGGGTGGTGTCGCTTGGGTGTCCGACGAACGTCTCGGCCGCGCTGGCCCGCGAGCCGCGTCTGGCGGAGAAGATCGTCGTGGCCTGGATCGGCGGCTCTCCGCACGGCGCCGACTCGGCTCGCGACTACAACATCCAGCAGGACTACGAGGCTTCGCGCCTGCTGTTCGACTCAGGCGTCGCACTGTTCGAGATGCCGGGCTACTGGGTCTCCGAACAGATGCGCACGACGCGTGCCGAGCTGACGCAGTTTCTCAAGGGGCGCTCCGAGATCGCGCAGTATCTGTACGAGCTCTTCCTCGGCTACGAGGCGGCTCAGAATCCCGACGGGTACGACGCCTACTCGAAGCCGATCTGGGATTTGGCGCTGATCGGCTGGCTGATCAACCCGGAGTGGGTCCGCTCGAAGATCGCTCCGGCGCCCGTTCTGACGCGGCGTATGACTTGGGCGCTCGATCCGACTCGGCATCCGATGCATGTGGCCCTGCGTATCGATCGCGACAAGATCTTTCGCGACTTCTTCCGTCGGATCGCCCGATAATCGATTCCGCGCAGACTCCGCCCTGGCCCGGCCGATGAGAGATTCGTCGGGAGTTGAAGATGCAAACGGAAGACCTTTATGTGCAATGCCAGAAGGAGATTGCACCGCTGTTGACGGCCATTCAGCACAACGACCTGCTTGGCATGTCGCGCCAGGTCGAGACGCTGAAGGGGTACTTGGCGCGCCGGGACCCGCGAATCGGCGACTCTACCCTGCGCCAGGAACAACTCGACGCCATCGCGGGGCTGACGGAGGCGATCGACCGTTCGTTGGAGACGATGCACCTCTCCGCCCGCGAGGAGATGCTGCGGATCCGATCGGCCGAGCCGCTGTTGCGTCATCTGGCGAGGCCGACGCCTTCGGCGGCGTCCGCGGCCGGCTACATCATGTAGTTCAAGCTGCGCAGGTAGCTTCGCGATGCCTCGAAGCGGGCCGGTCCGCCGACTCGTTCCCCCTCTGCCTCGATCCGCAGCAGTCGGTTGTATTTCGCCAGCCTCTCGGACCGGGTGATCGATCCCACCTTGATTTGGCCGGCGCCGGTCGCGGTTGCTAGGTCGGCCAGGAAGGGATCTTCCGTCTCGCCTGAGCGCGCCGAGATGACCGCTGCGAATCCGGCTTCGCGCGCACGATCGACGACGGCGAAGGTCTCGGTCAGCGTGCCGATCTGGTTCATCTTAACGAGTACGGCGTTTCCCGCGCCTTGCTCGATGCCTCGCTCGACGCGCTCTAGGTTGGTACAGAAAAGGTCGTCGCCGACAAGCTTCGTTTGCGCGCCGATCCGCCGGGTGAGTTCTCGCCAGCCCTCCCAGGCGTCCTCGCCGAGACCGTCCTCGATGGAGACGATCGGATAGTCCGTCGTCCACGCGGCGAGGAGGTCGATCATCTCGGATTCGCTGAGCGTTCGGTTCTCGCTGTTGAGTTCATACCGGTCGTCGCGGTGGAAATGGCTCGCGGCTACGTCGAGGGCGATCGAGACCTGTTCGCCGGGTCGGTAGCCGGCGGCTTCGATGCCGCGGACGAGGATCTCGATCGCCTCACGGTTGGACGAAAGTCGCGGCCCGAGGCCGCCCTCGTCGGCGACGCCGGTGAGCACGTGGCCCGCGTCGCGCAAGAGCCGCTCAGTCGCGTTGTGGATCCGGACGGCGGCTTCGAGCGACTCCGCGTAAGCGTCGAAGCCGTGCGGAACCACGAGGAAATCCTGGAACTCCAGTTGTCCGCCCGCGTGTAGGCCTCCGGAGAGGATGTTGATCATGGGGACGGGGATCGCCGCCGGCCGTTCGCCGGCTAGTCGCTTCCACAGCGGCTCGTCGGCCGACGCCGCGGCCGCGCGGGCCGCCGCCATCGAGACGCCGAGGACGGCGTTGGCGCCTAGGCGGGACTTGTTGGCCGTACCGTCGAGTTCGATGAGCGCGGAGTCGATCGCCTGCTGATCGTCGACGGGTCGGCCGCGCAGAGCGGGCGTGATCTCGGCTTCCACGTTGCGCGCCGCTTTGGCGACCGACAGTCCGTCGTAGCGCCCCTCGTCCCTTCCGTCGCGTAGTTCGTGCGCTTCATGCCGTCCGGTCGAAGCTCCGGAGGGGACCATCGCCGCGGAGCGCAGGCCGGACTCGAGTTCGATTTCCACCTCCAAGGTGGGCCGGCCGCGCGAATCGAGAATTTGCAGCGCGCGTATGTCGGAAATCGCTTCTGGCGAGGCCATCTAGGCGCCATTATCCGCTTTTTCGGCTCAGGCTTTCTCCCTAAAGCCCCTACACAAACCCCTATACTGAGGGGCGTTATGCGCAATCGTCTGCTTCCGTTTTCCCTTTGCCTCGCGCTGGTCGCGGGCGGGCCTCTGCTCGCCCAGGTCGAGGACCTGCAGAGTACCGACGTCAAGGTCCGCAAGAAGGCCGTCCAGGCGCTCGGCGAGAAGGGCAAGGACCGCCAAGGCGACACGAAAGTGATCTGCGACGCGCTCGCCGGAGTGGTTCGCGACCCGGCCCAAGAGATTCGTGAAGAGGCGGTGATCGCCTTGATCAAGACCGGCACGGCGGATTGCCAAGCGGGACTGGAGGCGGCCACCAAAGACGCCGCACCGGAGATCCAGTCGCTGGCCGTCGACGGCCTCGTGAACTTCTACTCGCCGGGATATGTGAAGTTTGGTTGGCTGAATTCGGTCAAGAGCTTCGGCAAGTCGCTCAAGAATCGCTTCCGCGATCCGGAACCTCTGCTGATCGATCCTTACGTGAAGGCGTCGCCGTCGACTCAGAACGCGATTGCGCCGCTGATTACCGGCGGATCCAGCATGGAGTCCCGAGCCAACGCCGCTCGCGCCGCCGGCATCCTTCACGCCAGGCTCGCGATCCCCAAGCTGAAGGAAGGTCTCCGAGCGGCGGACAAAGAGATCGTCGTCGAATCGATCCGTGCGCTGGGCAAGATCCGCGACACGAGCGTCGGCCCGGACATGACCTTCTTGCTGGTGAATCCCTCTGAGGACGTCCAAGTCGCCGCCGCCGACACCCTAGGCAACCTGCGCACCAAGGAGGCTGTTCCGTCCTTGGTGGAGTTGGCTCGCAGCGGCAAGAAGGACGTTCAGCGCTCCGCCCTGACCGCTTTGGCCAAGATCCCCGACAACGGCGAAGAGAAGCTCTTCCTGCTGTTCTTGAACGACAAGGACGACGAGATGCGCGCCGCCGCCGCCGAGGGCATCGGACGTGCCGGCAACGAGAGCGACCTGAAGCTGATTCAGGACTCCTTCGCCGGCGAGAAATCCGAGACGGCGCGCCTGTCGATGGCCTTCGCCGCCGTCCATCTGGGCGACCTGAACATGGTTCAGTACCTGGTTGACGGCTTGGACTCGACTTTCCACCGTCTGGAGGCGCGGCCGTTCCTGGTGGAGTTGGCTCGCGATCCGAAGGTGCTCGCCGAGCTCTATACGCCGCTCACCTCCGGTACGCGCGACCAGAAGATCCACCTCTCGACCGTGATCGCCATGAGCGGAACGAAAGAGAGCATCCCGCATCTTGAGCGCGCGACGAAGGACCCGGACTCGCGCGTGGCGCAGGCGGCGATCAACGCGCTCAAGAATCTGCAAGCTCGCGTCGGTTAAACGTTTCATGGCCGGGGCCGCGTCTTGCTAGACTGGCCCCTTCGCCATGATTGACATCGTCCAAGAATCCGACTGGCGCACTCCGTGCGAAAACGCAATGGAGTTCGCCCAATCCCAAGTCCGTGCGCTCGTCGAGCGCGACCCGGATTTCTATCCCATGTACTCGGAGGGCGGCAAGTGGCGCCACTCGAAACCGGCCTGGACGCGCTGGTGCGACGGCTTCCTGCCGGGCATGATGTGGATCTTCGCCAAACGTACCGGCGACGCCGAGTGGATGAAGCTGGCCGAGCGCTATTCGACGCCGCTGGAGGAACGTAAGCACGACCGCGACGTCCACGATTTGGGCTTCATCTTCTTCTCCACGTACCACCGCTGGCACGCGCTGACCGGGGACCAGAAGCTGGACGACGTGGTGGTCCAAGCCGGCAAGACGCTGGCGATGCGCTTTAAGGAAAAGGGGGAGTACCTGTCTTCGTTCATGGGGCCGGAGTCGATCTTCATCGACATCATGGCCAACGTCGGCATCATCGTCTACGCGGCGCAGAAGACCGGCGACGACGCGTTGCTCGACGTGGCGATCAAGCACTGCCTGACGACCCGGAAGCGGCTGATTCGCGGCGACGGGTCCTCGTCGCATGAAGGCATCTTTGACCTGGAGACGGGCGAGTTTCTGCGCCAGTCGACGCAGCAAGGCTACCGTTCTGATTCCTGCTGGTCGCGCGGGTTGGCTTGGGCCATCTACGGCTTCACCTCCGTCTATCAAGCGACTGGAGACGGCCGCTTCTTGGAGACGGCCCAAGCGTGCGCGGACTACTACATCCAGAACACGCCGTCGAACGGCGTTCCGTTGATGGACTATGACTTTCCGCCGGAGGTCGAGCAGCGGCCCGAGTCTTCAGCCGCGGCGATCGTCGCGGCCGGTCTGCTGCGTCTGCGCGAAGCGGCGCTCGACCCGGCCAAGGGGGCGCTGTACGACGCGACCGCGAAGCGAATCCTCTCGACCCTGGCTCAGCCGCCCTATTTGGCGTCGGAGACTCCGGGCTGGGAGGGCGTGCTGAAGGAAGGCATCTATCACCTTGACCTCGGCTACGGCGTGGGCGAATCGGTGATGTGGGGCGAGTACTTCTTCTGCGAAGCCTTGGACCGGGCTCTGGGCTAGGACGCTTTCAAGCGGCGGCTGGGGATCGATCTAGGGCCTTTCCTAGATGACTCGTATGAACGTACTGCCGTATCTTCGGACGACGGTCGATCCCTGGACCGAGTTCTAGCAGTATCGGAGTTCCCCCCATGTCTGTCACTACCCTGATTCTTAGCGTCGCCGGCGCTTCTTTGGTCGGACTGTTGTTGCTGTTCGCTCCGCGAGCGATGCACAAATTACTGACCGTCTCGCCGGACGAGCGCCGGTAGTCCGCGAGAGCTTACTCGCACTCGCAGCAGTCGCTGCATTGCCCGCACTTCTCACAGAGATGGTTCTCGCACGTGTCGCGCGTGCAGTTGCGGCAGATGGTCTCTGAAGGCTCTTCACAGATGTAACAACGGAACTTCGGTTCCGGCTGCGGTTCGACGACGGCGGGCGTGTTCATTGAGGCCGCTTCACCATCTCGGCGCGACAGCGTTGCGCTTCCGAGTCGGCGATCTCCATCTGTTGCTCGGTCGCGACGGCTAGCTGCCGCATGTACTCCTTCAGGCGCGCGATCGCCCCGGCGCTCTTGCCCGTGGCGGCGTCCAGCAGATCGGCCACCGGCGCACTTTGATAGCGACGCACGCCCGCGCTCATCGAAGTCGTCATCGAGTGGAAACGGTCCAACCAGAGAAACGTGTCCACCGCGTAGGAGAGCTTCTCGGGATCGCGGGCCAGCGCCTGCGCCGAAAGCACCATGCTCTCCAGATCCTTCTGAAGCGACTCGTGCTGCTGTATGTACGCTTCCGGGGCGCCGTCCTGAATCCACTCCTTGGGGCGAACATTGTCGAGGATCTGCGCGACCGATTCGCCGTTTGCAACCAGCTCCTCGGCCATCTCGCGCACCTCCCAGCCCGGCATCATGCCGTCTTCGGCCGACAACGCAACGGTCGTCAGCAATCCCGCGAAAAGCCATCGCATACCGGTCATGGTAGCGGGTCCGCCCCTTCTTGCTTGACCAAGGCCTTCGGATGAGCGACAGTACAAGCTGTCGGTCATCGACATGTCGAATCATAAAAACGAAATCCCCTACGGCACGCTCGACCTGCTGATTCTCAAATCGCTCGACTCTCTCGGCCCCGTCCACGGCTACCGCATCGCACGCCGGATCGAACAGGTCTCCGAAGAGTCGCTCCAGTTGAGCCAAGGTTCGGTCTATCCGGCGCTGATCCGTCTGGAGCAGGAAGGCTGGATCCGCGCCAAGTGGGGGCTGTCGGAGACCAACCGGCGCGTCAAGTTCTACTCGCTCACGGCTTCCGGCAAGAAGCAGCTAGCGGTCGAGATCAAGCGCTGGGAGCGCGCCGCCGCCTTCGTCGCCCGCTTCTTGGAGGCCTAGTCGTGAACATCTGGAGACGCCTGTCCGCCCTGCTTCGCTCCCGTCGACTCGACGCCGACCTGGACGCCGAGATCGCCGCCCACCTCGAACTCGCCGAGAAGGAGGCGCGCGATTCGGGCCTCACCGCCCGAGAGGCTCGCCGCGTCGCCCGCCTCAAGTTCGGCGCCGTGCCGGAAGTCCGCGAGTCGCATCGCGATCGCCGCAGCTTTCGCCCGCTCGAGAACTTCGTCCGCGACCTGCGCTTCGGTCTCAGTGCGCTGGCTCGCGATCCGGGCTTCGCGCTCGTTGCGATCGGCGTGCTGGCGCTCGGCATCGGCGCCAATACGGCGATGTTCAGCATCGTCGACGCGGCGCTGCTACGCCCATTGCCGTTCCCCGAGCCCGAGCGCATCGTGCGCGTGTGGGAGGCCCCGGATCCGACCGATCCTGAGAGCGTCAACGGCCTCAACACCCTTGATCTGCTCGATTGGATGCGCCTGAACACCGTCTTCGAGGCCTTCTCCGCCGAGCGCGGCGCCCGTCTGGCCCTGACCGGCGAAGGCGAACCCGTCCAACTCGAAGTCCAGCTCGTCTCGCCCGACTATTTCGAGGTGTTTGGCGTCCAAGCGTTGCGCGGACGTACCTTCACGGCGGGCGAAGACGAGGCGGGGGCGAGCGCCGTCGTCGTGCTCAGTCACGCCGCCTGGCAATCTCGATTCGGCGCTGATCCGGAGATCGTAGGCCGCGAGATCGACCTCAACCAGCAGGCCCACACCGTCATCGGCGTCTTGCCGCCGGGACCGTTCGACCGCTCCTCCGCCGCGTTGTGGAAGCCCCTGGTCTACACACCCGATCGCATGAACCGAGGCTTCCATTGGCTCGCCTCCGTCGCCCGCTTGAAGTCCGGCGTCACCGTTGCGCAAGCGCAAGAAGAACTCGCCGCGATCGATGCGAGCCTGACCGACCTCTCGCCCGATTGGAAGAAGGACTGGGGCGTGCGCGTGGAGCCGTACGATCGGCGTCTGCTCGACGACGACTTCCGCCGCTCGGTCCAGGTGACTTTCGGCGCGGTGGCGTTCGTGCTGCTGATCGCCTGCGCCAACGTCGCCAACCTGCTGCTCGGCAGGGGCGCGGCTCGACGCAAGGAGATGGCCGTGCGGACCGCGCTCGGCGCCGGACGCGGGCGCCTCGTCAGCCAGCTGCTCACGGAGACGGCGGCGCTCTGCGTCATGGGCGGACTCGCCGGCGTGCTACTCGCCCGTTTTCTGATCGCATCCGCGTCGCCCTTCCTCGCCGAATCGCTTCCCTATACGGCGGAGATCGCTCTCGACTGGCGCGTGCTGGCCTTCTCGGCCGCCACGGCCTTGGGCGTGGCCCTGCTGGTCGGTCTGCTCCCTTCGCTGCGGACTTCGCTCGCCGGCTTGGCCGAGGCCATGAACCAGTCCGGCCGCGTCTCGGCCGGCAGGGATTCGCTCCGTCGCGCCATCGTCGTCGCCGAAGTCGCCGTGTCTCTCGTCTTGCTGTGCGGCTCGCTGCTGCTGCTCAAGAGCCTCGACCGTCTCCAGCAGGTCGAGGAAGGCGTGCGCGTCGAAAACGTCATGACCGCGACGCTCGACCTGCCGCAGTCTGCCTATCCGACTCCGGACAGCGCGCGGGCCTTCTACCGCTCCGTCGTCGAGCGTCTGCGCGCCGTTCCCGGCGTCTCCCACGCCGCCGTAGCCACCGACCTGCCTCTGGCCGAGGTGGATCAGGGGCAGGGAATGGGGGTCCCCGGCGTCGACGCCGCGATGGGCGTGCGCTACAAACGGATCGACGCGAACTACCTGCGGACTCTTGAAATCTCGCTCGTCTCCGGACGCGGCGTCGAGGAGCGAGACGTCGCCGCCTCGCCGCGCGTCGCGTTGCTCAACGAGCAGGCCGCCGACGAGTTGAAGCGGCAGTTCGATCTCGACGAAGTCATCGGACGAACGGTCTGGATCTCGACGCCGAACTACGAAAACTCCGACGGCTTCGGGGCCGAGTACGAGGTCGTCGGCGTCCTCCGCAGCGAGCGCACCAATCCCCTCAACCAAGCGCAAGACGAAGTCGCCTACGTTTCGCTCGACCAGAACCCGGACATGGACGTGCGCCTCGTCATCCGCGCCTCGGGTGACCCGGCGGCCGTCGTGCCGGGCATCCGCGACGCCGTCAGCCAAGTCGACCCGCTCTTGCCGGTCGGAGGACTCCGCACGCTTGAGCAGATCCGCGACAGCAACCTCGCCGGCGCCGAGCAGCCGACCTGGGTGATCGGCGCCTTCGCTCTGGTCGCGGCGCTGCTCGCCGCGCTTGGTCTCTACGGCGTGATCTCCTTCTCGGTCAACCAGCGCCGCCGCGAAATCGGCATCCGCATGGCCCTAGGCGCGCAATCATCGGACGTGCTGTCGCGCGTCTTGAAGGGCGCACTTTCGCTTGTTGCAGTCGGCGTGGCCTTGGGCCTGCTCGGCGCTCTCGCCATGGGCCGCGTCGTCGAGAGCATGCTCTTCGAGGTCTCGGCCGCGGACCCCGCCGCCATCGCCGCCGCGGCGGTCGCTATGTTGCTGGTCGGATGCCTGGCGGGCTTTCTGCCCGCTCGTCGCGCCGCTCGCCTTCAGCCGACCGCCGTCCTCCGCGAAGACGGCTAGGCTATAGCTGCTCGGTCACGGTGACGTCGCGCTCGAGTTGGAAGTCGATGCGCGTTTCCGGGCGCAAGACGACCGGGTCGCCTCGCGTCGCCGCGGCTGTACCCGCGCCCGCGCCGCCGCCGACTCCGGCGCCGATCGCGGCGCCCTTGCCGCCGCCGAAGATGCCGCCGACCGCGGCTCCCACGGCCGCGCCGATGCCGATGCGCTTGAGGTCTCGGTTCTTGGTCGACTTCGCCTCTTCGCGGAACGTCGACGTCGTCAGATCGACCCATTGGCCGTCGTCGGTGCGCAGGCGGGTCAGTTCGACCTCCATCATCGCCCGGCCTTCGACCCGGCCCGAACGAATGACCTCGGCCACTCGGCCTTCGACGACGGCACCGGTATCGGCGATGATCAAACCGTCGGCGACGACCGGTTCAACCAGCACGGCTCGGAACTCGTCGCCCATGCGGTTGCGCAGCGTCGAGAGGGTGCTTTCGAGCCGCACCGCGAGCGTCGTTCCGACGGCGATGGTCGCGGTACGCGGTTCGGGCTCCGCGACGACCTCCGGCATACGATCGACCGCACGCATCACCTCGACCGCCGGTTCGGGCGGGAGGCGCTCGAACGACTCTTCCACGACCGGCGGCGCGGGAACGACGATTTCGCCGGTCTGTGCCGCTTCCGCTAAGGCGGGTCTTTCCGGGATCGGATCGACGACCGGCGGCGGCAGGACCGCGGCGGACGCGCGGGCGGGGATCATGACCGGTTGCGATCGGGCGGGCGCCGGCTTTTCTTCCGGCTCGGGCTCAACCAGACTCGCAGGCGGCAGGGCTTGCGGGGCGGTCTGCCGGACCATCTGATCGTCCGGCTGCGCCACGGGCGTCTGCTGCTTCTGGTAGATCGCAAACAGCAGGCCGGTGATCGCCATCAGGCAGATGAAGATTCCGATTTGGATATACCGCATCGCGCTCGTTGGACGCGACGCCCTGGCTCTCGGTTACTCTCGTATCAAACGCCCATTCCCGCTAGGAGCCGCCGCCATGAAACACTCCGAGAAATTCCTCGCCATCGTCGACGACGCCAAGAGCCGTATCCAGGAGGCGACGGTTGAAGACGTGCAGGCCGATCAGGCTGCCGGGAATGACTTCCTACTCGTCGACGTCCGTGAGGAGTCCGAGTTCGAGTCCAAGCACGCGGTCGGCGCCGTACATCTCGGCAAAGGCGTGATCGAGCGCGACATCGAAGCGGCCGTGCCGGATCCGTCGAAGAAGCTGGTGCTCTACTGCGGCGGGGGGTACCGCTCGGCTCTCGCCGCCGACGCCCTACAGAAGATGGGTTATACGAACGTCTACTCGCTCGCCGGGGGCTGGCGCGCGTGGAACGCCGCCGAGATGCCGGTCGAGTAGTTCCGCGACTACCGGTCTTGCCTCAGGCCACCGCCGGCTCTTTCTCTCGCACGGCCGTCAACGGCTCGGCGAAAGCCTCGTCGAGGGTCCGGCCGGACATGACCGACGGGATCGGTTCGCCCAGCATCGCCAGAAGCGTCGGGGCGATGTCGAGGTTGTCGCACGGGCCGACTTCCGCGCCGGCCTTCACTCCGGGGCCGTACATGACCATCATGCCTTTGGGGTGGTGGCAGCCCGATTTCACCAGGCCGGAGAAGTAGATCAGTTCGTCGAGCTTGATCTTCGGCTCGCCCGGCGTCCCGGCAAAGTGGATCGTCGAATCCGGTCCGGTCGAATCCCACGGCTTGATGGTGACCGTGACGGCGCCCGAACCGGGTTCGGTCGTGAAAGCGGGTTGCTCGGGCTTGTCGATATAGACCGCGTCGAGCGCCCGGCGTACTTCGGCCAGTACGTCGTCCTCGGCGTAGATGTTGAACTGGTCCGACATCATCGCGACCGCGCGGGCTTGATCAGCGAAGCCCAAGAGCTCCATCAGATGATCGTGCGAGCGCAACTGACCGATCCGCTTCCCGGTCTTGAGCGACGAGCGGAACGGTTGCTGCCCCATGCTGGAGGCGATCATCAGGACGGTATCGTCGTCGATCAGCTCCAGCATCGACGCGATCAATGCGTCGGCCGACTGATAGCCGTACTCGATCGCTTTGCCGTAGGTCTCGACGTCTTCCTGCGTCGTCTCCAACGGCCGGAACTCTTCCGGCTGCATCATCTTCCAGTAGGTGTGCTGAAAGTGCGCGACGTGGTTCGAGTGGAAGGTGGCGAAGTCGGGCCGATGCTTGCGGTAAAGGCGGCTGAAGAAGTCGAAATTGACCAACGGCTGCAAGCAAACACGCTTCCAGCGGATCTTCGGATTGAGCCGCTCGGAGACCAACTGTGAGGCGATCTGGAAGGTTGTCGCGGGCCTCAAACCGAGGCCGAGCAGCTTCGTGCCCAGCTTGACCTTGAACCCCCATCCGTCCTGGTCGTTGGGAAGTCGGATGGAACGGGTGTAGGTCAGGTTTAGACGCTGGATCGGCTCCAACGATTCGGGATAGGTCGAGTAGTCCTGCGAGAACGTATCGGGAACGTGGTAGCCGTTGATCGGCTTGGCCGGCCACGAGCAGACGCTGCCGTAGATGCCGACCTTGCGTCCGGCTTCCGTGAGCAACTCCCAGATTCGCTTGGACTTAATCGTCTCCGGCGGCTGCTGCAAGAAGGCGACTTGGTGCTCGGCCTGCGGCGTTCCGGAGTAGAGGCTCGTCCAGGTAATCCACGGATCGAGGTACGGCGGCTCGTCGACGCTCATGGGCGACGCCACCGCTCCCTCACGCTTCAAACGCGCGAAAGTAGGCAGCTTCCCCTCGGCAATCAGGGGATCGATCAGATCCCAAGTGATTTCGTTGAGCTCGAGTAAAACGACTTTCCGCGACTTCATTGAATGTCTCCGAAACGGGATTCGCGGCCTACGCCAGGGGGTGCGAGCGCTGCCTGGAGTATATCATCGGAAAGACCGATCACCTTCCCCATTTTGCCGCCGAAAAGCACCGAAATCCCGGCCTCGAAGCGCCTCCGCGTCACGATCTTGGCCGCTCCGCCGAGCGTCGTCGGCGGCCAGTCGATGCAGGCCCAGCGCCTGATCGCCGCCTTGCGATCGGAGGGCGTCGACGTAACGCTTCTCCCGTTTCCGCCGGACCCGGAAGGTCCGTTGACCCGCTTCGCGCGCCGGATCGGTGGCCTGCGTACGGTTTCAAACGTGCTGTGGTTGCTGCTGCGGATCCCGCGCACGATCCGCAACAGCGACGTGCTGCATTTGTTCGGGACGGCCGGAACCGCCTTTTGGTGGGCCCCGTTTCCGCTGCTCTTCGCGTCCAAGGCGTCGCGTACGCCCACGATCTTGCACTGGCATGACGGCCGGATCGAAGGCCAGCTCGACCGGCATCCTTGGACCAACTGGGGCATCGGTCTCGCAGACAAGTTGGTGGCCCCTTCCGGCTACCTGACCGACGTCTTTCGGCGACACGACCTCGAGGCGCAGACGATCGTCAATACCGTGGATCCAAGCCGCTTTCGCTACCGCGAGCGGCGTCCAATTCGTCCGGTATTTCTGCACAATCGGGGATTTGAGGATCTCTATAACGTCGCCTGCACGCTGCGCGCTTTTGCTCTGGTGCAGCGGCGCTACCCGGAGGCCTCGCTGGCGCTGCCGCACGACGGTTCGCGCCGGGCGGAGCTGGAACGGCTCGCCTCCGAGCTCGGACTGCGCAACGTCCGCTTCCTCGGCGCCGTTTCGCCCGCCCGCATGGCCGAGCTCTACGACGAGGCGGAGATCTATTGGATGAGTCCGAACGTCGACAACATGCCGCTCTCGGCGCTGGAGTGCTTCGCGTCCGGGCTGCCGCTGATCTCGACCCGGGCCGGCGGCGTGCCCTACATCGTGGAGCACGAGCGCACGGGGCTGCTGGTCGACCTCGACGACCACGAGGCGATGGCGCAGGCCGCCTTCCGTCTGCTCGAAGAAGAGGGACTAGGGCCGCGCCTCGCCGAAAACGGTCGTCGCGAACTCGCCCGCTACGAGCCGGGGGCCGTCGCTCGCGAATGGGTGAAGGCGTACGAGTCTCAGATCCGAATCCCGACCCGCCACAGGATGTAGCTCAGCGACTCGCGAGCGTAGCGCTTGGCGCGGACCCACTCGTCGTTCGTCGACCAGGCGCGCGGCGAACCGTAGACCGTCAGCCCGCGTTCGGAGAGGATCTGTTTGACGCGGAAGACGTGGTACGCGTCGCTGACGACGATGCAGCTCCCAAGCGCCATGCGGTCCATGATCTCGGCCACGGCCGCGGCGGACTCCATCGTCGACTGTCCGGTGTTCTCGATCGAGATGTACTCGGCCGGCACGCCGCGTTCGGAGAGATAGAGGCGGCTCACTTCGCCTTCGGAGAACTTCGCCCCCGGCCCTTGTCCGCCGGTGGCGATGATGCGCTGGGCGAGACCTCTGTCGTAGAGCTCGAGCGCGTGGTCGAGTCGCGCCTTGAGCACCGGCGACGGCTTGCCGTAGTACTGCGCCGCTCCGAGCACGACGATCACGTCGGCCGGCGAGGCCTCGTCGATCTCCGCTTGCCGCGACACTTGGCGGTAAACGACTGCAAAACACGCCGCCGCGCCCAGGGCCAAGACCAGTAGAACTACAAACGCCTTCTTCACGCCAGGTAGCGCCTCAATCGGGTCTCGGAGATCACGCCCGGCCGGATGATCCGAGGCCTCCCAGTCAGGTCGATGATCGTCGAGGGCAGCGTCGAGGGCGACCGGCCGCCGTCCAAGATCAAGGGAAGCTCGTCCCCTAACTGTCGTCGGACTTCGCCGGCCGTGCGCGCCGCCGGACGCCCACTGACGTTCGCGCTGGTGCCGGTCAAAGGCCGTCCCGCCAGTCGCGCCAGTCGTCGCGGGATCTCTGCCGCCGGACGCCGCACGGCCACCGTCCCGGTCCCAGCCGTAACGTCGTCGGGGACGCGCTCGGTCGCCCGCAGGATCATCGTCAACGGGCCCGGCCAAAATTCAGAGGCCAAGGTATGAAATAGCTCGGGCGGATCCTCGCAAGCCGCCTCGAGCTGCGCGTCGGAGTCGATCAGCAGCAGAATCGGATGCGTCTCCGGCCGCCGCTTGATCTCAAAAATCCGCTCGACCGCGCGCGCTTGGAAGGGGTCCGCCGCCAGCCCGTAGAGCGTATCGGTCGGCGTCGCGATCACCTCGCCTTGGCGGATTCTTTGGGCTGCGCGCCGCAGTTCGCTCCAGGAGGGGCGGTGCGGGTCGAGGACGACGGAGGGCGCCGGTTTGGCGGACACAGCTTGATTCTATTACGATGAGCGCTCATGCCCGCTGCACCATCGGAGACGGCGCGCCGGGCGGTCCTGACCAGCTCGGCCAACCCGCTCATCAAGTCCGTTCGTCGGGCCGTGCGGCGAGGCGGTCTGACCGACGCCGGTCTCGTGGTGCTGGAGTCGCCGCACCTGCTCGACGAGGCCGTCGCCGCCAAAATCCCGGTCGAGATGACGCTCGTCAGCGAGCGCTCGAAACACCTCGAAGACGCCGTTCGATCCAAGCTTCCGCTGCGCGTCCTCTCAGAGAAATTGTTCGCCGAAGTCGCCTCGACCGAATCGACGCAAGGCGTCCTCGCCCTCGTCCGCCTCGATCCGGCGCCGCTCGACGCGATTCTCGCGCGCCCTGGTCCGGTCGTCGCGCTGGACGCCGTCCAAGACCCCGGCAACGCCGGTACGATCGTACGCTCGGCGGAGGCATTCGGCGCCGCGGGCGTCGTCTTCTTGAAGGGCTGCGCGTCGCCGTTCAACCCCAAGACGATGCGCGCCTCGGCCGGATCGCTGCTGCGCCTGCCGTTCGCCGCCAATATCCCTCCGAGGTTGCTCCTGGACTCGGGCGATCGCACGCTGCTGGCCGCCGACGCCTCGGGCGGCCCGCTGCCCGAAGCCAACCTCAAAAACATCGTCCTGGCGATCGGCTCCGAAGCGCACGGCGTCGGCCCGGTCCTCCGGCAAGCCGCGCAAGCGGTCTCCGTCCCGACTCGCCACGTCGAGTCGCTCAATGCGGCCGCCGCCGCTACGGTGATCCTCTACGAGGCCGCGCGGAGGACCGAGGTGCGATGAGCCTCTTCGAATCCGCGGCGCCCGCCGATCCCGCCTCCGACCTCTCACGTCCGCTCGCCGAACGCATGCGTCCGCGGACGCTCGACGAGTACGTCGGCCAACAGCACCTGCTCGGCGACGGTAAGCCGCTGCGCACGCAGATCGAAAAAGACCAGCTCGGCTCGCTGATCTTTTGGGGGCCGCCCGGGGTGGGCAAGACGACGCTCGCGCGCCTGATCGCCAAACGCTCCGACGCCGAGTTCGTCGCCTTCTCCGGCGTACTCAGCTCGATCAAGGACGTCAAAGCCGTCATGGCCGACGCCGAGCGCTTGCGCCGCACCGGACGCCGCACGCTCGTCTTCATCGACGAGATCCACCGCTTCAACAAGGCGCAGCAGGACGCCTTCCTGCCGTTCGTCGAGCGCGGCGACGTGACGCTGATCGGCGCGACGACCGAGAATCCGTCGTTCGAGGTCATCTCGGCTTTGCTGTCGCGCTGCCGCGTCTACGTCCTCCAGGAGTTGCCGCCCGAGCAGATCCAAGCCCTGCTGCGACGCGCCCTGGGCGACCAAGAGCGCGGCCTCGGCGCGGTCGACGTGGAGGTCGCCGACGACGCGCTTGAGCGCATCGCCTTCTACGCCAACGGCGACGCGCGGGCGGCGCTGCAGATCCTTGAAACCGCCGTCTCCTCGGCCGACGGAACGGTCGACGGCCAGAGCATCGCCGACGTGCTCCAGCGCAAGACGCTGCGCTACGACAAGACCGGCGAGGAGCACTACAACCTCGTTTCCGCGCTACACAAATCGATCCGCTCCTCCGACCCAGACGCGACGCTCTACTGGCTCGCGCGCATGATGGAATCGGGCGAAGATCGGCTCTACCTCGGCCGTCGACTCGTGCGCATCGCGAGCGAAGACGTCGGCCTCGCTGACCCGCGAGCGATGGAGCAGTGCCTCGCCGCCGTCGAATCGTTCCGCCTGCTGGGCGAGCCCGAGGGCGACCTTGCGCTCGCGCAAGCGGCGGTCTATCTAGCGATCGCGCCCAAGTCCGACGCGGTCTACACGGCGCTCAAGTCAGCCGGCGACGACGTAGCCCGAACCATCGCCGACCCCGTCCCGCTGCACCTGCGCAACGCGCCCACCAAGCTGATGAAGGAACTCGACTACGGCAAGGGCTATCAGCACGCGCACGCGGCCGAAGACGCGCGCGTCGATATGGAGTGCCTGCCGGAGTCGCTCGCTGGACGACGCTACTATCACCCGACCGACCGCGGCGTCGAACAACGCATCCGCGACCGCCTGGCCGAACTACGGGCAACCAAGGCCGCCGATTAGTCCGATCCTACGTCGAAGAACAGCGCCGTCCGTTCTTGCCGGAAAGTCGAGAACCCGGCCTTCTCGAAGAAGTCGACGGCGCTCGAAACCGCCAACAGTTGCCGTACGCCCAGCTCTCGCGCCCGCTCCTGGCAGGCCTCGACGAGTTTGCGCCCCAAGCCGTCACGCGCAAACTCGGGGTCGACGGCTAGGCTCCGGATCTCGGCCAGCCGCTTCGAATAGACGTCCAATGCGCAACAAGCGACGACCTGATCCCCCGCTTCAGCGACAAAAAAGCGGTCGACCTCCGGGTGCTCTTCCTGCACCAGTCGGTCCGGGTAGAGCGCGATCAGACGAGCGATGGCGGGCTCGTCTTGGGCGACGGCGGGACGGATGGAAACAACCTCGGACAAGTTTCGAGTGTAGCCCGACAAAAGGGGGCGGGCCGCGTCCTTCCGGCCCGCCTAGGCCTGCTGTCGGCTAACCTTCGCCCAGCACGATCTCCGCCCGCTCCCGAACGACCGAGTCCGGCAGATTCATCTCGCGCAACGCCTCAAACTGCTCGCGCGCCTCGTCAATCCGGCCCGCGTGATAGAGCGCCCATCCGTAGGAGGCGCGCGTAAAGGCATCTTGGCGTCGAGCGAATTCGCGCTCGGCGATCTCCATCGCACGCTCCGTATCGTCCGCCTCTTCGAGGTAGTAATCGATCAGCTCGCGGTTGGAGTTGTCCCACGACTCCGACTCCTGCTCGGCGTCTCGAACGAAGTCGGCGTAGGCGAAACGCGCCTCTTCCGTCTTCCCGGCCTGGTCCAGCGCACGCGCCAGCTCGTAAAGGTTTTCCGGATGCGAAGCCGCTTCGTAGCGACGCCGCAGTACCTCGGCGGCCTCGGCGGCCTGCCCTCGGTCGAGTAGGATGCGGCCCAGCTCCGCGAGCGCGTAGTGATATTCAGGGAAAAGCTCCAGCGCCGCAACGACGGTCGACTCGGCCTGCGGCAGTCGGCCCTGTTGACGCTCCAGATGCGCGATCTGCACCAGGATCCAAGCGCGATCCTCGCGCTCGATCGGAGAGGTCCGGTCGTAGGCTTTGCGCAGGAAGTCGATCGCTCCGTCCTGATAGCCATGCAACTCGCGCAGGTAGGCGGCGCGGGTCATGGCGGGGACGTTGCCCGGGCGCAGGTCGAGCATCCACTGGACCGCGTCGGCCGCTTCCTCGTAGCGCCCAAGCTCCACCAGCGCGTCCGCCTTCAACCCGTAAACGAGCACGTCGTCGGGCGCTTGGTCGTTGAGCTCGGTTGCCAACTCCAGCGCTTGGGCGAACTCGTGCTGGCCGAGCCAAGCCCAGGCCCGCACGCGACGGGCCGCAAAGTTTCCGGGATCGAGCGCAAGCGCCCGGTCCAGGATCTCGTGCGCCTTGGCGTAGTGCGCGCCGTCGGCCGTCTCGCGAGCACGGCGCGTGTGGGCCATCGCGAGATCAGAAAGCGCGCGCGCCGATTCCGGCAAGCGCTCCAACGCCAGTTCGGCGCGAGCGATGTGACGTTCGGCGGGGGTCGCTGCAGTGGTTGCGGCCGGCTCGGCCGACAGCGCAGCGGAGATCATCAAAAGGGCTAGGACGTATCTCATGGCGGTTCTCCAGTTCGATCTCTGTCGTCTCGATTCTTCTCGTTGTAGTGAGGCCGGACGCCCGTCGGCGTCCGGCAAGGCAAAGCCGATCTACTCGACCGGACCTCCGCCCTCTTCGCCCGGATCCAGATGCCGGCGATTGCGGCCGTCCGGCGCGTTCGAGACGTAAGGGAACTCCGTCCGGTAGGGAGCGTCGTTCACGTTCACGCCGTCGCCGAGCGCGTTGTTGGGGAAGCGGTTGAGGCTCTCGCCGTTCGCATCCGTCGTCAGCACGCCGCCCACGCCGACGCGCAGGGTGATGTCGACCACGTCGTCAAACACACGCCGTCCGTTCGGGTACCCGGCCGCGTCTCCGGCGATCAGCCCGAGTCGGCTCGCGTCCGCAATCGGCGTCGCGGGCACGCCCGTGTTGAGCCGCAGCAAGTCGGCGATCGGTCCCGCCGGCGTTCCGGCCGCCGCGATCGGCGCCGCGTAGGTCACCAGCGGCAGCAAGTCCAGCCGCGGCGCTTCAGGCACTGTCAGCGCGCCGCCGTAGAGCGCTTCAACGATCTTGACGATCGGCGGATCGAGGAAGAAGTCGGCGAACTGCTCGTCGTTCGACGGACGGTCCATCGAGAAGCGATCCTTCGAACCGATGCCGATGATCAGCTCGTTGATCAGCGGATTCGCCATGCGCTGGATCTGACGGAACGGTCCGCGCGAGCTGCCCCACGGGAAAACCTGCACGCGTTGGCGCGAGGTCGTCGCCCACACGCCGATCGTCGCCGCCGGCGAATCGGCCGGCTCGATCTGACCGGTCGAGGTCAGCATCTCGATCGGAATCTCAATCGCGATGGTGTTGACCGCGTACCCGGAAACCGTGTCGCTCGCCAGGTTCTCGGTCGAGGCGTCTTCCTCGGCCGTCAGCACGCCGGGAACGCCCGAAGCCAACGTGCGGAAGTTGGCCGTATCAAACGCCGCGCCCAGGTCGATCCAGAACGCGTCGTCCGTCGTACCGGCGAAGACCTTGATCCCGTCGGCGGTCGTGTAGTTGGCTTGGTCGAACAGCGCGTCGTAGTCCATCGTGCGCGGACCGGCGTTGCCCGGCAGCGCGTAGAACGGGCCGCCGGTCGAGTTGACCAGCTCGCGTCCCCCGGCCAAGCCGAGTCGACTGCGGCGCGGTTCGGCCATCGTCACGGTGTAGGTCTGGCGCAGGTTGAGCCCGGGGTTGTCGAAGCTGCGGATCTGCGGAGGCACCACTAAGTCGCCGGTTCCCGGAGCGAAGGCGCCCTCGTCACCCACGCCCGCCACGGCCGTGTAGACGCCGGGGAGTTGAAATTCGGTGTTGAAGCGGAACTGGAAGACTAGGTCTTCGACCGCGTCATGGTCGTTGTCGATCTTGATCTCGTACAGCATGTCCGGATCAAAGGGGAACAGGGTCGGCCCGTTGGCCGGCTCGAGCAACGGATCGACGGCCATCATCAAAGTGACGTGCGTCGGATCTTGCTGCGTGGCCTCGTCGCCGTAGCTGACGAAGGCGTAGACGTCGGTGATGTCCGCCTTGTGGTCGAGAGCCGTGATCGGCGCCTCGCGATGATTGGCTGAAAACGACGTGACCGGCAGAATCAAGACCGTCGCAACGGTCAGCGCCCACATACGCCTCCAGAAAACAGATATTCGCATCAGAAACTCTCCTTTAGGTTCGGCCGACGGCCCGGATGCTCACGCGGGCTCGCTCGGGGTGCTCTACTCAACCGGCGGAGAGCCTTGCGCCCCCGCCTACACACGGGAATTACGGGCGCTCTCGCGAATCGGATGTTCCTCGCGCAAAAAATATTTCAGCGGCGCGGTCATACGCCGTCCTAGGGTCTTTCGCCGAGAGCCGAAAAGTACCCCGGGGCCATTGGTCGCGACCTCTCGCTCGGCGAGAATGCTCGCAAGGACGGCCAAAGGCATGAGCGAACAAGCGATTCAGGATTTGCGCAACGAGATGCGGCTTCGGCTGCGTGAGACGCTGCGCCGAAACTCCGAAGGTCTGCGCCGCGCCGACGATCCTCGCTCGGCCGAACTGCTGGCGGGCCTGCGCCTAGCGGGTCCCGGGCTCTCGGCCCAAGTCACTCGCCTAGCGAGCGCCTAGCGCTTGAGCGTCTCCGCGATCAGCCGCGACTTCGGCGATCGGGTCGCCGTCCACGCCGTGTAGTCGGCCAACAGATTCGCCTCCGGGACGCTCATCGCAATAATCTGCAGCTTGCCGCCCTGGAACATCGTCTTGTAATTCGGGAAGCCCCAAAACGGCGCCTTCTCCTTCGGCCCGGCCAAATTGGCGGCCTCGACGAGTCCGCGCATCTCGCCGTCGAGTTCGGATTCCCAACTGGCCGCGCGGTCGAGATAGACCCAGCAGACCTTCGCCTTCCAGCCGCCCTTGACGCCCCACCAGTCGTTGTCCTGGACCTCCAGCTCGGTCGTTGCGATCGCTTCCTGCGGCGCGCCCGAACCTTTCGCGCGCTGCAACGCCCGCACGACGGTCGCGAGGTCTTCTTTGCGAAAGACCTGGTTGTTCGGCGTCGGCGGCTGCGAACGGTCCGCCGGCAAGACGCCGAAATAGGGCGCAATCCCGCCGTCGAGCGAGTGGATCGACGGCGGATTCTCGTCCGGGTTCGACGGATCGTATTCGACGTCCAACCGCCGCTCGGTATTGACGAACACGACCAGGTTCTCGACTCCGCGCAGCAGCAGCGAGATGACGCCCAGGTTGTCGAGGCTGCCGCCGTCTCCGAAAGCGTAGACGTCGTCCGCCGGGGCCGCGCCGTTGAGCGCCGGCACGGGCCAGTAGCGCTCCACCGGCGGCCCTTGCGCCAAGTACTGGCTGACCAGCGGGTAGCCTCCGGCCAACCCGGCGCCGGTCGCCGCGAACGCCGCCGACGAAGTGCCCGAAGCGTAGGCCAACGAGTACGGCTTGGCGGGCGGCGCCGCGTCCACGTATCCCCCGGCGTAGGGCGGCCATTGCCGCGGCGCCGCCGTACCGTAAGCGAACGATTCGATAAAGCCGCCGCCGACGTCCTGCGCCCGCCCGTTCTCGTCGCCCGGCGGATCGTACACCGTCAGCCGATGCTTGCTGCCGACCGCTAACGGCGTGTACTCGAAGTGGATGAAGTTGTCGGCGCCGTCGGTCGGCCACATCAGCGTCGAGTTGACGATCAGGTACGGCCGCTTTGCGTCGCCGGTCTGGTTGCGCACCGTGTCGAAGGTCGCGTTCTTCAGCTCGGGATTCCGGGCCGTGATTGCGTCGACCGAGGCCTGGTCGTAGCTGAAGAACGACGGCCGCCGCTGGTTGTAGATCCCGAAGCGTTCGAAGAAGGTGTTCCCGACGGCGTGGATCCACACGTCGTTCGGCGTGATGCGGCGCGTGACGACGTTGATCGACTGCTCGACCAGCTTCGAGAGGAAGCTCTCGGTCGCGCCCACGCCCAACTGCAGCGGCGAGATCTGGCGCAGCGAGCTCAGCCGGATGTCGCCGGGCTTGCGCGTGACGCCCAGCAACTGCTCGTCGTTCTCGGCGCCGTTCGAGTAGTAGGTGAAAACGGTCGAGGCCCACGAGCCGCCGGAGACGCACGAGATGTAGTCGACGTCTTCGATCAGCCCGGACTCGACCAGTCCCCGCAACTGGCCCCAGGCCGCGACCATCGCGCGATTGCCGCCGCCCGAAAAGGCCACGCCGGTCTTGCGCTCGTTCGGATCGACGATCCCGGCCTCTTGCTCGGGGTAGAGGAAGTCGGGCGACGAACTCTCCCACACCCGCGCCCGCAAGACTCCCGAGGGCTTGGGCGGGGCGTCCGTGGCGGGCTCCGCGCGGCGCCGGTTCGTACGCGACCGTTCAGGCGCGGACGGTGCGGGCGCGGACGATTCAGGTGCTGACGCTGTGGACGAGGAATCTCCGGAAGCGGCATCACCGGGCGCGCGCATCCAGTCAGGCGGAGTAAAGGGCATTGCGAAACTGAGGCCTCAGTGTAGGCAGCAGGCCCGGGCAGCGCAACGTAGGTTCACGCAACGCACGCTCGGGCGCGCCCGATCAAGCAGGCGGGTCGACGACCACGTCCGAGTACGCGTGCCGGCGAGTGATCGCGCCGCCCGACAAGAAGACTTCCAGCGCTTGCTCATAAAGCTCCGGCGGAATCGCCAGGTCCCCAGACCACGTCCCCATCTGCTGATAGCGCTCGATCGCCGCGGCCAGCGCCTCGGGCGCAATCCCCGGGAAGTAGCTTTGCTCGGCCGCCGCAATCTCGCTCGCCGCGGTCTCGCGCACCCAAGCGCGCGCCTTGCCGTAAGCCCGCGTGAAGGCCCGACCCTTCTCGCTGCCGACGAACGCGCGCATGGCGAGCACGCTGGAGAACGCGACCGGCGGCATCGCTTCCCCGACGGAGGCGACCACGTGCCCCACGCCGTCTTGCGCAAGCTGCTGCGGGGCGGGACCTTGCTGGTGGACGAAGTCGCCTTCGCCTGACCGGAAGGCGGCGTCCATCGAGTCGACGTCGCCGTGATCAAGCACCGTGATTTTGTCCCAGTCGACGCCCTGCTCGCGCGCCGCGTAGCGCAGCATCAGCATGGGCTGCCCGCCGTGGTCGGCGATGAAGCTGCGGCCTTCCAGGTCGCTCCAAGCGAAGTCGGCGCGCGCGGTCCGCGACGCGAGGAAGAAGCCGTCGCGGGTATTGATCTGCGCAAAGTGGACCGGCAGGTCAGTCTCGCCGGCTTCCATCGGCCCCCAGTTCGAGCCGACCGCGGACTGCATCACGTCGACCGCGCCCGACGCCAGCAGATGCCGACTGCGCTGCCCCGGCTGCAAGACCGCATAGCTCGCCTCCAGCCCCTCCTGCTCAAGGAACCCGGCCGCCAACGTCGCGATCAGCGGGCTGTAGAAAGCCGAGTGCCGCGAAACCATGACGGCGATCTTTTCAGGCATCTTCTCTCACTCCTTTGCGTAGCGAACCAGTTGGATGTGGTGCGTGGGAACCGGGTCGGCGCCGAGCAGCCGCAGGGCCAACCGGTCGATCTCCGAGTAGCGCAAGTAACGCGTCCACGTCGGCGAATACTGTAGCCGAAGCGTCTCCTCGAAGCGCTCGTGGATCCGTCGAGGCGTCACGTCTCGCGAGGTGCGTAGGTACCAGATCGTCTGCGGGAGACTCTCGGCGATCCGCGCCTCGGCCAGCGCCAACTCGGGCATCTCGGCGGCGGTCCAGATCTCATACTCTTCGGGCAAGGCCGCGCGCAGCGGGCTCGGATCGCAATTGGCCGAGTCGGCGATGACGAAGGTCCGTCCCGGCGGTCCGCCCGACTCGATCGTCTCGGCGATCCGGTCAAACGGGATCAGATAGCCCTTGTTCAAGAACCCCAGCCGCAAGAAATAGTGCTGATCGGCCAGGACGAACAGCGCCGCCGCCGCAGCCAAGATTACCGGCGCTTGTCGGCGTCGGCTTGAAGCGATCAGCAGCAACAAGAACGGAAACAGAAACAGCAGCCGCGCCGGCATGAACGGGAACGACACCCACGACGACGCGCCCGCGTAGGCTACGGCGGTCGCGGCGGCCAAGGTGGCGACGCTGAACGGGGCCTCGGGCAACGACGTCCAAGCCAGATAGGCCAGTCCGCAGCCGACCACGGCGCCCAGCGCTAGCGAGGTCAGCGTATGCGCCTCGCCCGCCGTGAACGAGACGGCCGTATAGGCGACCCGCAGCAGGTGCTCGCTCCAGGACGATCCGCTGAGTGCGTAGACCTCGCGCTCGGAGACGCGACCCAGCGCTCCGGCCAGCACCGACAGCCACGGAGCGTAGGCCAACGCGATCAACGCCCCCGCGCCGGCCGCATGCCGCCACGACTGGAACAGCAACAGACCCAGGACCGCCGCCGTGATCGCCAGCCCGGGCAGGTAGTGGGTCCACAGCAGCGCCGAGGCCGCCGCCGCGAACAACGCCGCGCGGATCCAGTTCGGCTCCCGACGCAAACCATGCGCCGCCGCCAAAGCCACGACCGCGAGAAACAACTGCAGCGAGTACGACCGCGCCATGCGCCCGTAGAGCAGCAGCACCGGCGCCGTGACCCACAACAGCCAGAAGAAGATGCGCGCGCTGTTGGGCAGCTCCTTGAGCCAACGTCGATCGACGACCACGCCGGCCAGAAGGATCCAGACGCCCGAGAACGATCGAGCCGCAACGAGCGTCGGAACGGGCCAGGCAGCCAACGCTTGCGCCCACAGCTTGACCAGCGCGTAGTAGAGCGGCGGATGGATATCGGCCGCCAGTCGCGCCGGAATCTCGGTCCACGGGAGCGCGATCACGCTGAGCGTGAACTGCTCGTCGCCCCAAACCGGCAAGAGGTCCAGCCGCACCCACAGCAAGACGGCCTGAATGGGAAGCAGGACGGCCAACGGCCGGCGCAGGATTGCTCCCATTGGGGGCAATCTAGCAGACTAGGCGAAGCGCTCGTTCGCTCGGTTGGGCGGGCGCGCCGGAGGCCGCACATTCGGCTGCGCATCCCGACTCTGCACGCTCCCATCGGCCGCTACTTCCGCCGCAAGCGCTTCGCCCGCTTCGCTCGGGCCTTTGCGGTGGACGAGCGCACGCGCATCCTCGACCTCGGCGGCTACGGATACTACTGGTCGTTCTTCGAGCGGCGTCCGCGCGTGGTGATCGTCAACCTGGAGCCGCCCGCCGAGCCGCAGCCCGAGTTCGAGTGGGTGATCGCCGACGGCCGCAACCTGCCCTTTCGCGACGGCGCCTTCGACGTTACGTTCTCAAACTCCGTGGTCGAGCACATCCCCGGACTGGAGAACCGCCGCGCCTACGCCCGCGAGGCCGCTCGCGTCGGCCGAGGCTACTACGTGCAGACGCCCTACCGCTGGTTTCCGGTCGAACCGCACCTGATGACGCCGCTGATCCACTACCTGCCCAAGGCCTGGCAGCGGCCCTTGCTGCGCAACTTCACCGTGTGGGGCGTCCTCGAACGACCGACGCCGGAAGGCTGCCGCGACTTTTTGCGCGACATCGACCTGCTGACCGCCGCCGACCTACGCAACCTCTTCCCCGACTCGACGATTTGGAAAGAGCGCTTCCTCGGACTGCTCAAGTCGGTGATCGCCGTCCGCGGCGCTCGTCCACACTGAGTACGTTGGGCTGACCGAACCTAGCGCAGCCGGTACACGTCGAGCGACTGCGTTCCGTTCGGCTTGGGAACCGACAGCTCGAGCCGCGCTTCAGGCTGCCGCGCCGCCACGTTCTCGCGCGTTCGGTAGTTGGTGATCGTGACGTAGAAGATGCGGTCGAAGTCGAGAAAGTCGATCCGCTCGGCTTGCACGCGTTCATAGTGCGACCGCCACAGATCGGCCTCGCGACTCGGCAGCAGCGGCGTCGTCTCGCCCGAATCCAACCACCAAGCCTCGGCGACGCGAATCCCGGCGCGGCCGTTCAGGTAGGCGAACATCGCGTCCGCCGGCGTGCCCCAGATCGCATCCGTCAGCACCAGCACCGAGCCTTCGCGCGCGGCCTGACCGACGTGGCCGACCGCCTGCGCGACGCCCCATCCCGCGTTCGGACCGTCGCCGTAGAAGTAGCCTGAATCCGTCGGAGCCAGTCCGGCCCGAGGCGTGCGGACCGCCTGCAAAGATCCCCAGGCGAACGACAGTCCGACCGCGCCCAGCAAGCCCCAGGCGAGCGCCTTCGAGCGATCGACGGTCCGCTCAAACGCCAGCGCCGTAAGCATCAACAGCGGCCAAAGATGCGGATACGGGTAGCGCGAAAACGTGCGATCGAGCAGCGCCGCCTGGGCCAAGATCGGGAGCACGCTCAGCCCGGCTAGGAACCAAGCCTCGCGCGAACGCCCCATCGCCAAGTAAGCCAACGAGGCGACGACCGCCGCCAACCCGAGCGGCGTCAAGTACCACCACAGGAACTCGACCAGCGCCGGGCCGTTCGCAGCCAGACCGGTCCAAGGCGCGGCCAGCAGCTCGCTCGGAGGGATGAAGAAATGCGTCTTGTGCAGGATCGCGCTCGACGTCTCAATCTGCGGCGCCTCGGGAGTCAGCAGCGCGTTCAGCCCGAGGAAAGCCGCGCCGACGCCGTAGGCTCCAGCTAGATGGGGCAGCCGCGAACGCAAGTTCGGAAGTCCCGGCAACCAAGCCGCGAGTAGGAACACGGGGGCGTAGAGCAGCGCCGTCGTCTTGGTAAAGAATCCGATTCCCAACAGCAGCCCGGCCCCTAGACTGCGGGCCCAAGATGTGTCCTGATCGGCGAAAGCGCGCAGGCCGAGGTAGGCGGTCCAGACGCCCAAACAGTTCACCAGCGATTCGGCGTAGGCGAGCCGATCGAACAGCATCGCCCAAGGGAACAAGCCGTAGAGCGCCGCCGTAATCAGCCCAGCGCGATCGCCGCCGAGTCGCTTTCCCACAAAGTACGTCCCCGCCGTCGCTGCCGTGCCGGCCGCGACCGAGATGAGTCTCGGACCGTAGAGCGGATCGTCGAACGCTTGTCGCGCGAGCCAGTAGAGCCAGTAGCTCAGCGGCGGCTTGCCGTCGAGCAGCGAGACGAACCAGTTCCCCTGGTTGTCGATGATCTCGGCCCAACGCAGGTACAGGCTTTCGTCGCCGACGACGGGCAGGTCGGCCATGAGCCGCCAGTAGCGGAGCGCGAACGCGGCGATCAGGATCGCTGCCAGGCGAGCCGTCAAGGGGCCTCCTGCGGTTGCCCGTAGCGCATGAGCACCTGCGGCGGGACCAGTGCCGGCAGTCCTCTTGGGTCGACCCGGTAGAGATGGATCGTTCGCCCCAGGGTCGTTTCCGGCTCGGTCTTCATCAACGCCTCGAATTCGGGCGAGAACCCGTTCATTCCGTGGCGGATGTTGGTGCTGACCGCGAACCAGCCTGCGTCTTCATGCCCTGGCGAGAGGATGCCGTCGGGCAGTTCCGGAGGAATGTCGCCGAAGCCGTTGATGATCACCGCCTCCACGTTCTCGCGCTCGATCCACTCGGCCAGTCGATCGTAGTCTTGGCCCCAATCGTAGTTGCTGTCGAGCAGGATCGGCTTCTCGCTCAGCAGCGCGATCTGGTTGAAATACGACAGGTACTCCGGATGCGCGCGAAGCGATTCCCCTCCGTGCCAGACGAGCAGAGCGATCGGCAGCCAGCGCAGCGGGCCGGAGTGAAGACGGCGGAAAGGGACGGCCGCCAAGATCGCCAGGCAGGGGAACATCGGCAGCACGTGTCGGATGCCGATGTTGATGTCGGCCGGAATCGCCGCGGCCAAGACCGCCGCCGGCAGCGCCAGAAGGGCGACCGTCAGTCGCCGATCTTCTCGCCCTCCTCGATAAAGCAGCGCGATCCCCCAACCCGTCAACGCCAGGAACGGGAGCGTCATCTTGACCGCCAGCGCGACGGGAAAGTACAGCAGGCTGCCGTCCTGCGACCACTCGCCCAGCAGATAGGAGGCGTGACCGGCGCTGTTGTGCGCGATCACGTCGATCACTCCTCGAAACAGCGCCGGCGCCGGCACGGTCCACCCGCCGACGAGTTCGCCTAGTCGCGCCGCCGCGGAACCGCCTCGCCACAACTCCGGGCTCACGTAGGCGCCGCCCTCCGGCCCGATGGTTCCGAAGTCGAACCGATAGATCGCGAGCAACACGACCGCCGCCGCGCCCAAGAAGATGCCGACGGACCTTAGACGGCTTGGCGTCTCTCCCGGGAGATCCTCTCGCGCCGTCCATGCGATCGCTAGAAGAGCCGGAGGTACGAAGACCAGCAGGGAGAGCTTCGAGCCGAACGCCAAACCGAGAGCCGCCCCGGCCAGGCACAGGTCGCGCGAGCTGCCGCTGCGGGTCCAGCGCCAGAAGGCGTAGACGGCTGCCGCGGCGGTCGCCGCCGCGGCCAGATCGAGAGTCGCCAGACCGGCATGGGCCAGCAAGGTCGGAGAGCAGGCCGCGACGGCCGCGGCGACCCAGGCGGCGCGGCTTCCGACGGCCTCCCACGACCAGGCGAAGACGACGGCGGACAGGAGCAGCCAGAAAGCAAGGTTGCCGGCTCGCGCGGCCGACAGCGTCTCGCGCCGCCGAACCGGATCCGCCCACTGGTCGGCCCAGAGCAGGCTCTCGAAACGCTCTCGCTCCTGCTCGACCGGCTTGACGGTGATCTCGCCGTCGAGGAAGCGCCGCCGGCCGAGTTCTAGATCATGGAGAAAGTACGGACCCGCAGCCAAGACCGCCCGAGCCAACGGTGGATGTTGCGGTTCGTAGAGGTAGCGTCCGAGCTGCCAGTACTCGAGTCCGGCCTCGATGTGTTCGTTCTCGTCGATGGTCGCCGAGAAGACGGGATAGGTGAGGGCGATCCGCCCGACCCCCGCCAGCAGAATCGCCAAAAACAGCAGTCCGCAGGTGCGGCCAGACATCTTCGCCATTGTGCCAAACCAGGCGCTCTGAAATGCTATGATTCAAGAGTTGCGCGCTCGTAGCTCAGCTGGATAGAGCGTCTGGCTACGGACCAGAAGGTCGGGGGTTCGAATCCTCCCGAGCGCGCCATATAATTCAATCGGTTACGACCAGTAGGCTTCGGTTGGGGTTCCGTTAAGGGGTTCCATTAAGCCGCATCCAGGCTCGCAAACCGCTCCAAGACTGCTGCTGCTTCGGCTCGATCATCTACGTGGCTGTAGACGTCGAGCGTGATTTGCACCGAAGAGTGACCGAGCTGATCACGCATGGTTTCGGCGTTGATCCCGGCTCTTCGTCCCCACGTCGTGTACGTGTGTCGAAGGTCGTGCCAACTCACGACAGGCAGTTTGAGTTCTCGACATGCCGGCTTGATGTGCCGGGCTATTGCGTTGTGCAGATCGATTGGCGTACCGTTCCGCGACGCAAAAACGAACGCGTTCGGAGCCGTCTGTCCCCTCGCTGCTCGCCACGCTTCGAGGCGCCCGCGAAGTACGGGACCGATCGCAACAGACCTGCGCGACGTTCTTGTCTTCGGCGCGCCGACCTCTCCTCTATAGACGGCTTCATCTACCACCAGTTCCGAATCCCGGAGGTCGGACCAGCGCAGAGCCGCGATCTCGCCTTTTCGGAGGCCAGCGAGAACAGCCAGCGCCACCATCGTGGCGTAGGGCTCCGGCAGGTTCGCGATCAACTGAGCCGCCTGAGTTGTGGTCAGGAGCCTTCGCTCCCGCCTTGGCGTTGCTTCTGGGAGCCTCAGCCGCCCTGCCGCCGGGTTCGCCGAGAGCCATTCCCAGTCGAGCGCAGCCCCGAGCACGCTCCGCAACGCAATCCGGAGATCCCGCACAGACTTGCCCGACAAGACACGGCTGCTGTCGGTCAGGAACCGTTGAACGTCTGTACGGCTTAGGTCCGAGACTGGTACGTGCCCGAGCGCCGGAAGAACCCACCTACGAAACGCCCAATCGTCGTATTGCGATTGGGTAGATCGCCTGAGGGCCGGTTTGATTGTCCTTCGCCATTCGGCGATCAGGTCTCCGATCGTGCGGTCGGCGTACTGGGCGACCGGCTCTACGTCGTTGATGGGCTGCACGAAGCGCATGGCTTCTTTGCGGGCCTCGGTGAGAGTCATGTCATTGACCTTGCCGAGGCATTTGGTTTTGCGAACCCGGCGAATGCTGCCGTCGGGTTGTGCTTGATCGGTGTAGTAGCGGATCTTCCACTGTCCATTCTCCTTCTTTGGTTGGGGAAACTGTCCCCGGCGTCGACGAGCCATACGTCTCCATCTCCCGTTTCGAGACGGCTCGCCTGGTTGGACGCTGGTGAGTCTATCAGCCATCGAAGGTCGTGCGAAACTCCGAAGATCCACGGGAGCCCGCGCGCCAGCATGTTCAGTGCTGTCTACCGTGGAATTCTACGGACAGAGATCTCCGCTACCAGCGGTCAGATGCGGCATTTTGGTCTCAGGCTGAGTGGCTGGTCGGATAGTGAGGGCTGTGTGCCAACCGTCGGGCGGCTGACGTCGCTGGGCGCCAATGCCGGAGGAGACGGCGCACACCTCGCCGACCGGATGGCTCGTCGCAATCTCTGAGCGGCGCTGTGTCCAACGGCCTTCTAGGGAGTGGGCCGCGAGCTCCGTCCAGTCGCCACGACCAACCGATTCAAGAATCTCGGTTCTCCCACAGGTGGTCTACTTTCGCGGCACCATGCCGCTCTGGTCTTCCGACACCCTTGAAGGGCCCACCGAACGAGAGCACCGCCCCGTTCCCGGGTTGTATCCGAAGAAACGCCTGTAGCCACGCCGCGCTCCCAATTTCACGATGCCTCGATCAACACTTCGCCGTTACAGAGGATTTGGGAAACGCCCTCGGCGGAGCGCTGCGGTTCCTCGAAATGAACCTGGAGATTCGTCGGCGCTTCGCGCTGAATTGCCCAGAGACTTGGTGCAGGTCTCAAGATAGGCATCACGAATAGTGGCAGGAGGTCAAGAGGTCGGTTCGCCGTAGGGCCGCGCCGGTTCCTGACCGATCGTCGCTCCGGGATCGCGTGCGGGCAGATTCCGGCGCGTACAGCCGCACTGAAGGGGGCCAATGACGAGGGGAGAGAGCCAGGGCTTGCGTCTTAGGCTAGAGACGGTGGCGCTTTACGGAGTGAGTCGTATTGGATGACCGGGCATCCGACATGTCGAGCTGCGCAAGGTGTCCCTGGCGCAGGCTACGCGGTGTGCACACGCGAGCCGGTGGCGTCGACGCCCGTCAACTACCTGGTAAACTTTAGTGTTTGCTCGGAGCAACCCCTTAGTTTGCAGCAAGATGGTATATGTGGGCTTTGGTCCGCCTGTCAGGCGAACGCATCCGATGAGTCACTCTGGTATGCGCTGGTCCGGACATTGATACCGCTGATACGGCCGATCGTTCGGGGGGCGCTGGCGCATTCCCGGGTAGCTGGGAGTCATGACTTCGAGGACTTGTTGCAGGAGACCTGTCTCAAGGTCTGTGAACTCTGCCGATCCAAGCAGCCTGTTCCGCAAGCTGAGGCCGCAATGATCGGCTATCTCCGGGCCGTTGCGGCGAATTCAGCGGTAGATTGGCTGCGGCGGATGTCTGCGGACAAGCGCGACGCAGCGAAAACAGACTCTCTTTGCCATGAGGCCGCCGACCTCATTCCCGATTTGGGACACAGGCCTAGAGTCGAGCAAGATGTGCTTCTTGCCGAGATCGACTCAAACTTGGACTGTGCGGCTCGAGATCGGACGATTTTCTGGCTGTACTACCGCCAAGGTCTTACCGCACCCGAGATTGCCGCAATTCCTTCGCTTAAACTCTCAGTCAAGGGAGTCGAAAGCCTGATCTACCGGCTGACGCAACGCATTCGCGTGCGCTTGGCGGAGAGGTGATATGACGAATCAGCGAGACATCGTGGTTGGCTCTTGCCCGGAGCAAGAAAGCTGGGCCATGCTGGCTGCGGGGGTTATGGACGAAGCAGAGGCTGATCAGCGCCTCGCCCATGCGTCGAAGTGTCCAACTTGCGCGGATCGCTTGAAGGACGCCATATCCGTCTTACGCCCGGACGAGTCACATTACGACACCTCCTTGACGATTGACGAGGAGCTAGTGGCAAAGAGGGTCGCTAGTCAAGTCGCCGGACATCCAAACGTTCGTGCTCGCCGCTCTGAGAGCCTCGCGTGGGCCATGGCCGTTGCGGCGGCGGTAGTGGTCGCGCTTTCTTCTCTGGCTTGGTTTGTATTGCGGGAGAATTCCCAAGATCTCCTGGAACGATCGCTCCTCGCGAGTGGAGAATACCGAACCATCGAAACGAGATTGCCAGGTGCCCAGCACCGCCAGTTGAATCTTGAGCGTTCAGCAGTAGAGGCAACGCAGCCAGAGTTGAAAGAACTTCTGATCCGTGCGGAGGATCGCCGCGCCGCCAGTCCCACCGACGCAGGGTGGGCCCACGCGCTTGGGCGAATGGAGCTACTTCTGCGAAGGTTCGATGAAGCAATTGAACATCTTGAGATCGCAGCGAAGCTCGATCCGAGTCCGATGATCCAGATCGAGCTCGCTGCTGCTTTGGCTGAGCGCGCGCAGGTCAACGTTGCGTCGGGCGACGCCGACGCCTTGCGTGCAATCGATGTGCTAAGGTCGCTCCGACGGTCGAGACCAAGGGATACCGTAGTACTATTCAATCTAGCCCTGGCACTCGAGCGGCGCGAACAGTGGTCCGAGGCGCTTGGAGTTTGGCGAGAGGCGCTGTTGAATGAATCTGAACCGGGCTGGCGAAGCGAGATTCAGGAGCGGCACATCGAATACATAGAAGAGACGGTGGAGACCATTTCTCCCGATGAAGGTCGCTGAGTCTAAGTTGGCTGCTCTGGCATTGGTGTCACTGACCCACCTACCTTGTATCACCGGATGCTCTGAAGACCTCGCCGATGCGAAACGGCTGTTGGACGCCGAAGCAGGGCGGGCGCGTGCCCTAGGCTTGCGACTTCCGGATCAAGAGTATTCGATACCAGCCCTCCTTCCCGACCACGTCAAGCAGAGATCTGCACGTGGTCTCGACCGAGCTGAGGTTGTGCTGAACAGGCTCTTGGAGCGCGAAGACACGGACGCAGTCCTCTCGACATTTGCCTTGCTGGAGCTTCGCAAAGGACGCTGGCGCGAAGCGATTAGCTATGCCAGCCAAGCAAGAAAGGATGCCGAAGCCGAAAGTGGGCTGACACTCGGTCTGGCTCATCTCGGTCGGGCGCGAGAGGAAGGCCGACCACACGATTTCTTGTTGGCGATCGAGTACTTGACACGCGAGCACATTGCCAAACCGAAAGACCCGATTCCTCTGTTCAATAGAGGCTTGGCGTTCCACAGCCTTGGAATGCTTGATGGGGCCGTGGCGGATGGTGAGGCGTTCCTGGCCCTCGAGAGTTCGGGACCTTGGGCCGAAGAGGTGCGCCTGAGAACGCACCCTCTCGCTAACACTCTGTCACAATGGCGCGGTCGACTCCCCTGGTTTGAGGCGGGGCCGGGTTTTTATCTTGCGCATCGTAAGGAGTCCGCCCCGGAAGTCTTCCTCGCTGAAGCCACTGCGTCTTGGATCAGTGAGTGGCGCGCAGGGAGAGTGGCACCGCACGATCATGCTCTCGCCGAACTCGCAGACGGGCTAGGGAGGAAATATTCTGACCCTTGGCTACGGCACCTGTTGAGCGGGTCCGCACCCAAGCAAGCATTTCGAGACCTTGCGTCGGCCGTAACTCTGAATCGACTTGGCCAGAGGGACGAAGGCCTATCCGCTGCCGTGCGTGCGCTATCGGGCTTCACACGCGGCGACAACGCAGCGGGCATAGCCCGTGCCAGGCTGGAAATGGTCTACGCCCTCTCCCGATCCTTCCGCGCGGAGGAGTGCCTGCAACAGGCGGCAAAGCTCGGCGAGCTGCGAGCCTATCCGTGGATTCAGGGCCAACTTCAGATCGAGAACGCGATTTGTCTGCTCCACGTCGGCGACCTAGAGGGAGCGCTCCGCGCGATCGAGCGTGCGGTCAACCAGACAACGGGTAGCGGCTACGAGACATTGCGCTTGAGAGCACTTGGCTTGCTGTCATCAGTCCTGACGCAGTCGGGAGATACCGGAGGTGCGGTTGAGGCCAACCTGACGGGAATATCCTCGTTCTGGAGCGGCCTCCATCCGCCTGTGCGACTCTTCCAGTTCTACTCGGAGCTCTATCTTGTCGCAGAGGAGCAGGAACTTTGGTACTGCGCCTACGGGCTGTCAAAGCGGGCCGTCGGCATCGCGACCCTCTTGCCAAATCGATTGACCGAAGCGATGGCGCGAGTGCGCTTGGCGGCCTACGCGCTTCGAATCGGTAAGTCGTCGGAGGCCGCCCGGGAGGCTCGTTCTGCGCTCCAGCTCTTAGAACCATTCGCAGGCGCAAGGTCAGCGCGTGACTACAGGATTGAGAGCGCGAGCATCGGCGCGCTAGCGAGCTTGGCAGCCAACGAGGTCGACCAGGCACACGCTCTTCTGGAGTCGATCAACACAGAAGAAGCAGCCGGAAGTCGACTCGTCCGCCTGACGGCGATCCGTGCCCGAGGCGAGTTGGCGATGCGCCGTGGCGACTGGCACTCCGCGAAGCGGCTGCTTATCGAGGGCGTCGGTATTGCTGGGCAAGCCGATCTTCGCCTTGCGGATGCCCGGGCCAGGAGCTACTGGAGGCGCGCAGTCGAACCTATTTGCAGGACCCTAACCCTGGGCCTGCTCGAACACGACCGCGACCCGGTCTTAGCTCTTGCCGTTTGGCAATGGCTTCGCGGAACGCCGATTCGGGGCGAAACGGCCCAGATACGAGATCTCGAACAAGCACGGGACCGTCTCCATAGGTCGATAAGGCGCTATTCGAACTCATCGGTCTTGACCTGGGCTCAGCTGGGGAACCGAGTTGCCCTATGGAAGACAGACGACGGCGGAGTGCGGCATGAGTGGAGCTCGGTAAACGCGGACACGTTGCAAGAGATGGCCGACGAATTCAATCGACTGCTGTCTTCACCTCGTTCTTCAGTAGCTGAGATCCGCGAACGTGGGAGCGAACTCTACAGGGCTCTCATTGCTCCGGTTGACGATGACTTGGAAAGTGGCAGGCGGCTCCTGGTGCAGCCCGACCGAACAAGCGTTGCCTTTGAAGCGCTAGTGACCAATAACGGACAATGGCTGGCCGAGAGGCACGCGATATCGACCTCGCCCGGAATTGGCCCAGACTACCTCCTGGCGGAGCGCCTTATCGCGCCGGAGAAACTGCGAAATGCCCTCCTTGTCTCAGATCCGGCCGTGATAGCAACGCGCGGCCTGCAGCTTGCTCGGCTGCCCGATGTCAGGCGAGAGGTGCTAGCCGTTGCGAGCCGGATGCCGTCGACGACGGTGCTCTCTGGGGCTGAAGCCACCCGGAGCGCTGTCTCAAGCGGTCTGCAGAGCGCAGATCTTTTCCATTTTGCTGGGCACGCGGCTTTTGACGGTGAATGGACCAAGCTATTGCTCGCGGGGGAGCGAGAGTATTTGGACTTCTCGCATATCGAGCAGCTAGCCGGTCGCGTGAAGGTGGCTATTCTATCCGGATGTTCGACCGCGGCCGTGGAGCGTGAGGACCCCTGGCAGGCGGAAAGCCTCGTAAAGGCTTTCTGGCAGGGCGGCACGCCGGTTGTCATCGCCAGCCGTTGGAACGCAGAATCGGCGGCAGCAGCGGAATTATTTCAGCAGTTCTACTCGGCCTGGGACGAATCTCATGGTGCCACTGGTGCTCTGCATACCGCAGCACGCTCCCTGCGCGAGTCCCATAAGTACTCGCACCCCTATTTTTGGGCAGCTTTTCACGTTTTTGGCAGCGAACCCGTTGATTTGTCCACCTCACTGCGGTAACATCTCCGTTCTAAGTTATCGGAGCGGAATATGGCCACGAAATTGAACGTTGTTGTGCACGGTCTTTGGGCCATCGAAATGAATGCGGACGAGATCGTACTCCGCACGGTTCGCATACACCATCACGTCACCAAGGCTGGGTCGTGGAACCCAGAGTTCGACATCGATCAGCTTGGTCACGACCGTCTCGACCTAAAGGGAGCCGTAGGGGCTTCTGCCGGCGACTATCCAGAGTTTGATTTTCGCAAAAACCCTTTCATCTGCGGCGACGACCCATATCCACATCAGGCGAACAAAATCTCAGTATCTGTACATCTCCCGTACCCGAAGAAGATTCATTCGCTGCGACGCAGGGCAACCGGTGGCGAGAACCGCTTCCCGAGGGGCCTCGCCACTCCGCCTGAGGTGTCGATGGTGCAGGCGCTGGTTTATGATGTTCCGGACCTATCAGAGCTAAAGCTGTACCCGCTTGTTTGGGACCCAGAGACCAGTCGAAGCCGTACATCGGAGGATACTGTCAACCTCTATCTATATGCGCAGCCAGGCCCTCTAATGAAGATCCCCAACTATCATTTCATCGAGGCCTTTCTGAAGCTAGCCGATGCGTACAGGTTGACGGTTATCCAGGCCGTTGGCGTCGGTGCCGACCCCACTGATCCCGGAATCGACGGCCTTGACGAGGCCGACATGCGCGGCCTCCACGAGCGCGAGGGAACAGCGGGTTCGCCGGCGAACTGCGATTTCTTTGTATTCGATAACCGCCCGCGCGAAGGGTGACTCGGCACCCTCGGCCGTCGTCGGACCCTACACCTCCAACTCGACGGCAAGCTCGTCGAGCGCTATCGAGATTCGGCCAGCGTATCCATATCCGCCCCCCCACCGGGTGATGCTGTAGCCCCAGAGAAGACCCGTCGCCTGCGCTGAACGCCGGTCGATCACGACGGACCCGGAGTCCCCTGGGCCCGCGAACTCATCGTCCTCTCGGTATATGATGATCTGCTTCTTCATGTATACGTCGTTGGCTCCCGGGAGACAGCCGTCGCACGAGTCGTCGACAATCACCCCCTGCGAATTGATGTGCTTGGGCCCATCCATCACGACAGGTGCCAATTCCGAGGGCGCAATTGGGGATGAGGAACTGAGCCGGCCGAAAGTCGGAAACTGTGGCAGCGCTTCGACGCTCAATGCTACTAGCGCGGCGTCGACCTCCACGCCGTCCACTAACGGTAGATGCTCGAGCACTTCCCCGATCTCGTTACCCAAGCCGATCTTGCTCGGCTGATGAACGCTCTGGCCATTGTCACCGTCCGAGAGATCATGATTGCATGATAGGATGAAACGCTTGTCGCCTCTCTTCGTGACTGCACCCAACGCAACTGCTCCCGCGCAGCCCCCGGAGTTGCACGCGGCAATACTCAGCCCTGGATGGACAGGTCGAATAGGAGTAGCAAAAGCCTCGTTCGCGCTATCCGGTCTAGTCTTGCTGATGGGGCCTAGCTCGATAACATCCGTCGGCAGGCCTAGCACACGTGACGGAAGCCGAAATTCCTCAGGAATCTCAGCCAGCAACAGTTTGCTTTCGATATATATATGGACTGTCTTTTCTTTGCGAATGCGGCCGTGGCGAATCCGCGGACCGGCTCCAACGGCTATGACGTTTCCGATTGGGTCAGCCGGATGACGTCGCGACTTAGTCCGCTGCGAAACCTTAAATAACTTAAGTGCTTCGGCTTTGGCGGCGGCAAAGCGAGACTGTTCTTGCGCCATTTCGGACCTCCCGATGACAATCAGCAAGTTACGTAGATCAATCCTGGCTACGTTTATGCAGCTACCGCATGATCCCACGAGCGGTGCCGCTCGCTCGATACGCACAGTGTGCGAGTTTCTTGTGTCTGCTGGCTGGCAGGTGCATGTTTTGGCGGTCGCGGCCACCGAGGGACCGCTGCCGCTCTCGATTCCAGAGTGGCTCGATCAGTGCAACGTAACATGGCGCTCGCGAGCCGAAACAGAGTACAAGTTTTCCGATAGAGGCGTTCAATATACCGTCGTCGACGTGGGCCAAACGGCGGCCGCGGACGCTCGCCTGGTTGATGGCGATAGATTCGATAAGGCGTTCCACGAGTTGCTGGCTACAACGTCGCCGCACGCCTATCTGAGCTACGTGGGATGGCGGTCGGAACTTTCCCGTCGTCGCCGCGCCCACGGCGTCGGGGCAACCGTCGTCTACAGTCCCTGCAATGAGTTGTACAATCACCCTAGCGCTCTTCACGGTGTCGACCACGTTTTCGTCGAGAGCGCTTCGACGGCGGACATCTATCGCGAACGATACGGGGCTCGGGTTGATGTTCTGCCTCCTCCGATCGCGGCCCGCGACGCCGTCGCGCCGGTCTGGCAACCAACCTCCCTCACGTTTGTCAACCCGACGCCTCACAAGGGCTCCACACTTGTTGCCCGGATCATCGCAGAATTTGCACCAGGCCATGCCGACGTCCCGATCATGGTAGTTACTTCGCGCGGTTCGCGCGACGGCTTCGTCAAAGTGGCCCGCGAAGGCGGTATCGACCTCACCTCGATCCCTACGCTCCTGTTTACGGAGCCGGTGCAAGACCCATGGCGTATTCTGGGAGTGACGAAGGTCCTGTTGATGCCCTCCTTCATCGAGAGTTCCGGTCGGCTCGCCGCGGAGGCGTTGCTGAACGGAATTCCGGTGGTCGCGAGCGACCGGGGCGGATTGCCCGAGACACTGAGCGGAGCCGGCTTCGCCTTGCAGCTGCCGCAGGGGCTGACACCATCCGACGCCCCCCCTTCGGCCGGAACTTGTTCCAAGTGGCTCGAGGCAGTCGTTCAACTGTTCACCGACGAAGAGGCTTTCCTCGCAGAGTCGGGCCGAGCCCGTTTGGCCGCTCGACGCTACGAGGAACCTGCCTTGATCGCGGCCTACGATCAGTGGTTCTCCTCAATCCTCTAGCCTTCCCCCGGTCCGCCGGGCAGAGCGGGATTCGGCGGGGTCGGCCCCGGCCGCAAAGCCAGCGTTCCGTCCGTCGCGCCTTCCGCAAAGCGCTGTAGAGCCTTCGGGGCAAACGCCGCCAGTAGAAAGCTTAGGACGATCGACACTCCGTGACCTCCATCGGTGAATATCACCTTGCTTCCAGGGTCCAAGATCTTGATCCACCTTGGGGCCGTTTCTATCAGACCGAACAATACGGCCGCGAATAGAGCGCCCAGGCTCATCAGCCGAATCGCCGAAGGTTTGCCATTTGCTTCCGTTATGAAACTAGCGCTAGTGCTGACTTGACCAGCGGGATGTTGTAAGTTCTCCATTGTCGATTGTCTCCCTTGTAGTTGTAGGTGCTATTGGTTGCTCGGCCCCTTAGCGAAGAACGAGTCGAGGTTCAGCGTGATCCCGATTTGACCTCTCACGTCGCTTTCCTTCACAAGCTCGGTTCGCGACGCATATGTGAAAGAGATGGGAATCTTCAGAGCCGCGTTCGTGGTTGGAAGCTCAAGCTTCGCCTGTAGGATCCCGATGTTGCCCGGCTCGTTGATCTCCGCATCGTTGAAGGCGGAGATGTTGATGCCCAGAGGACGTTGCCGTAGCCGCATCCACAGGGCGGCGATAGAGAAGACCGGGCTTCCGTAGTCGGGGATCTCTTTAAGGATGAACTTGGCGTCTCCAGATACTTGAGCGTCGCGCCACAGACCTTGCATGCCCGGGCGGGCCTCGCCGAACCACGATGAGGAGGCATTCAGGGTGAAGTCGACGTTCGCCTTAGATATACCCTTCGAGGCGATGAGCCTAGCTGTGTGTAACGATGGCGGCCGCTCTCCCATCATCACAAAGCCCTCAATGCCCTCGACGGAGATATCGGGACGACGGTAGCTGTACTCAGCCGAGACGACCCAGTCGTAGGAGAGTTGGTCCCATAGAGCCCGTTCCGCTCGGACAAAGGTATCGAAAGTGGGCAAGGCGTATGCCAGTTTTCCCCGGATGGCCCCATTGGCCCGTAGCATTGAAATCAGATCTTCGGCCGCCTCGAGCAACAGCCTCTTCGCCTGGGTCCTGCCGCCGTTTTTCTCGTAGGTCGCGAGGATGTCGTTCACCCGCTCTTCGAAAGCCATTCTCTCGGAGGCTCCGACCAGCGAGTCGAGGTCGCGTTGATAATCCCGCACGATGACACCAGCATTCCGTGCCGCCATGTTCCAATTGCCCCGAACCCGTCTCTGAAATGCGGTGCTCTTGGCGCTCCGCCTGTCGAGGATTTCGATCCTGGCGCTGGCCTCACTGAACTGGTCGCCGATGGGCTGAAGGCCGGTCGCTGGCGCATCGCCGCGACTGGAGTCGAAAGAAACCGACAACGCAAACTTGCGCGCAGCATCATAGGAGCCGCAGCCTCGCTCGCGCAACGCCACAGCATCACGGTTCTCGCTGCTCAGGCAGAACAGACCGGCCGGATTGAGCTTTAGCGTCGTAGTTGTGCCACTGACACTTCTTGTGATCGCTCCTGTCTCGAGGGCGAGACCAATCGCTCCGGGTAACAGCGGATTGGAGACCGCCGACGTCCCGCCGCCGGAGGCGGACGAGGCTCCCACCTGAAGGTCAGCCCGCCTGAAGCGGGCTCGCTCAGCAACACTCCGAACTGTCGGCTCTAGCAAGAGGCGCTCGATCGAGTCGTTTAGGATGTCCTCGGGGGCACTACTGTAGTCATTGCCTGCATCAACAGCGTCAAGGTTTGCATCAATCGTTCTTTCCAAGAGGCCCGAAACCGCAGGTTGGGCTTCGGCCAGATTGGCAAAGATAGCCGTCACGAACAATAGAGTGAACTTCCTCATTGCTTGTCTCCCTCAGTCTTCACTGGTAGTCAAAGCGGAATCCCGGGAAGGTCGCCCGAGTCGCCGACTCGTCCTGGTCACCGATGGCGGAAGTCACCGCAACTCCGTAGTGGGGGTCCGCCCCAGACGCCGCAGCGTAGGACAGAGAAAACGTTACGTAGAGCCTTGAACCGGACGGGTAGGGCCCTGGCAGCTCTACCTTGCGCGCCAGCGGTTTTCCGGCGACGGGCAGGAGCACTAGCGGACGTTCGTGATCGTTCACATCGCCCGGAAGATCGACGAGTAGCGGCGCTACAACGCCAACGAAGGCGCTGAGGTTCTTCGCTTCGATTTCGATGGTTGCGGTCAGGTCAGCAGACCCTATCGCGTAACGTCGTGTTCCAATTTTGGTCATTGCGCTTGATTTCTCCTCTCTTTCCTCGGCAGCCGTCGGCACAACGAGCTAGCAACTTGGCGGCAGCGAGCCACCAGGTTCGCAAGCAGGTCCTGTCGGTGGCTGCCGTTCTATGCGCTAGAACGGAAAGCTGAGGAGTCTCCCTTCGTCCTCAGGAAATAATTCTTCGCGGGGATGTCGCAACCCGGCGCTACCTCCTCCGGCACCGCTTCACGGAAGTGCGGGCGCTCAAGCTTCGTCGCCTGTGAGAACGTTGGAGCACAAGGTCAGAGTTGGTCTCTTAGCCCGACTCCAGGCAACCGCTATCCTCGCCAAATCCCGACTAGTCGACTAGTGTTGAGTCAGCCCCGCCGCCCAGCCTGAATCTGACATCCCGAGCAGAACAAGTCGACGAGTTGACCAACGGAATACGAGTCTGTTTGAGTGTCGGAGCCAAACGGAGTGAGACTGAAAACGCGACGTCTTCGCTGATCTTCGTGGAGCCTGACGGCGCTTAGTGGAATGCGAATACGGACAAAACACGGACATCGTGACGGAGTTCTTCCGCGATTCCCATTCGAGGAAACGACCTGAGCGGGGCTCAACACCGCCGGTAGCCCGTTGCCCGATCGGCCGGAGTTCTCCGAGCAAGAAACTGGCGTTCGACAGGCTGCTCCGTGCTCAATTGCCTCGGACGGCACAGGTGAAGTTACCGGCGTCGTTCGTACTACCCCTTCCTTCGTACACGGCTTGTTGCGGGTACGGACAGAGCGGACGAGTCATGTCGATAGCGCCGTGCTCGTTGACCCTGGTCGCGGTGATGGATTCGGGGGCCTGATTCAGCTCGCGCCAGCGTTCGAGAGCGGCCAATGCATTGAACTGATTGGGGCCCGTGCCGCCGCCACAATGGGCCATGCCGGGGACCATAAAGAGACGAAGCCAGTCGTCCTGGTCGGGCCCCATATGTTCCAAGACAGACTGGTAGTAGGAGATGGTGTTGTAAGCGGAGATCGCGCCGCCTGAACCTCCGTCGCTCCAACCGTGGTAGATGAGAAGCTTGCCGCCGTGCGCCCTGAACTCGGCTAGGTCGGGATCAACCGCGTGAATCGCTTTCCCGTTCCGGAGTGCTCGTCGCACATCTTCTTCGAGGTTGAAGCTGCGCCAATCCCAAGACGGGTCTTGGTTGGCGATGTAGCGGAACATATCGATGTCCATCTGGCCCGGCTCGCCGTCCTCCGGGGGAAGGACCCAACTCAACTCTCCGCCGGGCGGCAGGCGCGGATAGAGCGGCTGACCGGACGAGTCCCGGATGTCCGTGTAGGCGGCGGCGACTGTCTCCAGCTGCTGAACCGTGAGGCAACCTTCAGTCGTGAGGCCGCTACACTTCACGGTGCTTGCATCGAAGTCGCAATCGCTCGGATCTTCGAGAAGACGATCTTTGACGCCGTCCTCAGCGTCACATTGGTCGAGGATTGCGTTGTTGAGCAATCGCAACTTCTCTTGTGGAAGCGCGTGTTTCGGCGACTTGAGCGCGGTCGTCAACAGACGCATACGCCAGGCGCATAGAAAAATCTGGTTGTTTGCGGGTGCACCGGCGATGATTCCGTCGAAGTCCTCTGGGTAGCGTTGCGCAGACATCAGGCCCTGACGTCCACCGGTGGAGCAACCATGCCAGTAGGAAAGGCGCGGCTTGCGTCCGTAGTAGAGGGTTATCAATGCTTTCGCCTTGATGGCCGTTTCGTGCACGGCGCGAAAGGCAAAGTCAA
>Ga0207422_1001348_pt1 | contig 50133 bp, 59 predicted proteins | sample MarCyaLeptolynsp_FD_187757 | JGI IMG/M metagenome (GOLD analysis project Ga0207422, IMG submission 187757) | Marine cyanobacterial communities from Panama - species 1 Leptolyngbya sp. (SPAdes) | ecosystem: Environmental > Aquatic > Marine > Unclassified | place: Panama: Panama City | collected... | reverse complement strand
AACCGTTGTGCGAAATTAGGACGATCATGACGTTCGATGATTTAAAAGCAAAATACCCCGAACGTGAACCAGCATTTCCACCGAATTGCCCGGTTCCTAATGAGAAGGATTTGGAAGAACTAATTGAAAAGTATAGCTGTAAATTTCCAAAGTCGTTTATTGATTTTCAAGTAAAACTTTGTCAAGAAGTTCCCATGGGAGATTTCGCGTTTGACGGATTTGGCTTCGCTAATAAGGAACTGGAACCCTACATGAACCTAAAGGACGTGCTAAAGGATTATGCCCAACTGGAGTATCCTGAATATCTGACTCCATTTAGACAAGATAACGGAGACTTCTGGTGCTTTAACAATAGGACCACTGATTCAGAATTTCCCGTTGTGATTTTTGACCATAACTCTAATGGAATTGAATCCGATCCGAATTATAAATGGGACAATTTCATTGATTGGTTGGATAAAACAATGGAAGATGAATACTAACAACTTCGCACAACATAACCTATAAGCAATAGCGCCCTGCGGGACGCTACTGCTTATAGCCAAACCGTTCTACACCATTAAGAAAAAGCAAAAATGAAAATTCAGATTCTATATAAACTATTCATAAGAACTAATGAAATAAAAAACGATAGACAATCAATTTGATTTCTACATGGATTTGCCGATTCAGGATTGGCTTATAAAGAAGTCTTTGAATCACCACTTAATGAAGAATTTAATATCTATGTGGTTGATTTGCCAGGATTTGGTGTTAGCCCTGTAAATTCAGATTTTCTTTCGATTAAGGAACAAGCTACTCTATTGTCAAATATAATTCATGAAGAAACTTCAGGTCAGGATAAAGTAAATTTAGTAGCTCATTCCTTAGGAGCATTAATTGGAACCTGGGTCTGTCAAGAATTGAACGAAAAAATAAATTATTACTTCAATATAGAGGGTAATTTGACAGAGGCAGATAGTTACTTTTCCAGTAAACCATTAAAATTCAATTCGGCAAAGGAGTTCGTAGAGTCTTTTAACGAAGAAGTCTTTGAGATTGCAAAATTGGAAGAACGTTATAAAAGATATTACAGCAGCTTAAGATTTGCAGAACCTGAAGGAATGAAAAATTGGAGCCTGACAAGTCAAGAACATATAAAAGAAAATAAAAGTGGAATTGAATTCAAGGAATTGACTTGCAGAAAGGTTTATATATGGGGTGATGTCGATACTCCAAAAGAAACCCAAAAGTTCATCGACAAAAATGAAGTTCCAAATAAATTGTATAGAGGTGTTGGTCATTGGCATATGGTCGAGAATTCTGAGCAATTGTATAACGATATAAATGAAAAAATAAAAACGGTGTAGAACATAGTGTATGTGTTCATGTCGGGCAAAGGCCCACCACGCCACATACACGAGCCGTTGTGCGTCAGCTGAGAAAACCGAAATAAATGGCAATTTATCAATATTATTTAGCAGTTGTTCCTAAAGAAGGAATTCTAAAAAAACACGATTTGATTCCAAACGAAATCGGAGTTAGTACTGAAACTGGATACTTTGAATCTGACGCAGAATTATATTGGAAACAAATTGATAAAAAAGCTGAGGAAATAACACCAAAAATTGACTCAATCGTTAAAAGAGCTGATTGGGGAAATAGTAAAACGAGTTTTAATTGGAAAACATACACTGAAACTTTAGACAATGATGCTTTTATGGGCTTGGACGAAAAAACACTCTCAATAACTGAATTTTCTTTTAGAGCGGATTTGAGAGAAAAAGGATTCTCTTTCTTGAAAAATATGATTGAATTGGGAAAAGAAAATAGTTGGATGTTTATGGATAGGAAAGGCAAATTAATGAACCCAGATTTTGAGGAAATCAAAAGCAGTATTCGGAATTCGGACGCTCATAGTTTTCTGAAAGACCCCATTAAATTTTTAGATAATCTCGAAAACAGAAAATGAATAAAGCCGAACGCACAACAATGTATAACCGCAATTACGGCGGATTCGACTACGTCCGGATCCACTCGGAATTGCTAAAGCCTGTGCTAAACCGAAAATTAACGCATATTAACCCGTAACTGACGGTTATACGAGACCGTTATGTGCAAGCTGACTTAACCATTCATTTGTTCCATAGCAAGTACGATTTCACTTGGTGGAATGGTGAGTTTTCTCTTTTCTAAATCAAGCCAAGCACCATCTAACTCAACTGTGCAGGAAAGCTCACCTTTTTGATTGAAAATGTCGTGTGAGATTTTCCATTTCCTAAAATCTTCAGAAATAAAATCCAATTTACAGTTTATTGAAATGATTTCACTTAAATGGATTTCCTTTTTATAATTAGCAGTTACCTTAAAAACCACAGGCCCAATTTTTAATTTTCGAAATTTCAAAAACGAAAAACCTTTATCCGCAAAATAGGCAACTCGAACTTGGTCAGTATAATCGACAAAAGCTGTTTGACGTAAATGCATATTTGGGTCTACATCAGCCCACCTTACTTCAAATTGTTTACTAAAATACTTCATTATTAATCTATTCTATTAGCCACTTCTATTCCTGCTTCCTTGAATTTTGAGTGCATTAAATCAAAAAGCTTTGCTACTAAAGGAAATGGACGCATTGTAATTGAGAGTTCAATTATTTCATCTTTGTCGTTGAACTTCAAAATATCTGTGCCGTGTATTTTTAGATTCCCAAAGTGAATTTGGAATTCCAATACCTTAACTGAATCTGAATTAGTTTCGGACAAATATTTAATAATACCTCGATTTGCACCAATAACACCAAGTGTCTTCGCCACTTGCATTTTTCCCTTTATAGCCTCATCATACAACGGATGATTAAAAATGACATCATCTGCCAAGGCATTAAAAAGTAATTCTCTGTTAGAATTTTCTACAGCCGTTCTAAAGGCTTCTTTGTTGTTTCCCATACCTAAGTTCTATTTAAGAACCCAAATATAAACAAATAAGTTCTAAAAAAGAACTTTGGTCATTTTATTTTATATCTTTGAATTATGGGAAAAGAGCAAATTCAAGCGTATTCCAGAGATATTTGTCCAGTTGTTAAATCAATCCAAGAATTGGGAGATAAATGGATATTGCTTATTTTAAGAGAGTGTTTTTTTGGAGTAAAGAAATTTGATGATTTCCAGTCGAACCTTAATATTTCTCGTTCGGTATTGACTAAAAAACTATCTCAAATGCTTGAAAATAATCTTTTGGAAAAAAGTGAATACCAAAAAAATAATCAAAGAGTGAGAAACGAATATTTGCTTACCGAAAAAGGTAAGGAACTCTTGCCCTTAGTAGCTTCTCTAATTGATTGGGGAAATAAATATAAAGTGGAAAACGGACAGGAAACAATAGAATTGGTGGGAAGGTCTTATGCAAATACGGTAAATTTAAAATTGGAAAACCAATTAGGCGAACAGCTTGATTTTAGTAAGGTGACAATAAAAAAAATAAAAAAAGCCAGCACATAACAATGGCTATAAACAATTGCTATTACAAGCTTATCCTGAAAATTCCTACAGAATTTTCAGCTTGTCGTGTACTTGCAAAAGTCTGTATTAAACCACGCAACTATTCATAGCCGAGACCGTTGTAGCACATTAAAATGAACCGACCAATAACCATATTGATAATAGTATTGACACTATCTTCTTCTTGTGCGGATCCCTCGAAAAAAAATGAAAATGAAATGGAAGTGACAACACAAGGAAAAAAAGAAGGCGGTTCTTATCTGACTTATCATTCAGAATCAAAAAGCGTATCCGAACTCACTTCTGATTTAGAAAAAGTTCTCGAAAAAATTAATTCCAAAGAGCTAGTAGATTCTAAGCAAACACTGTTTTACATAGACGCAACAAACGGAAATATTTTCATTTCAGGTTTTGACTCAGAGACTGGAAACGTTTATGATAATATGGGAATATTGATTGAATTGCCAGAACTGTGGGTTGACAATAACTCTATGGACTTTGACGAATTTGTAATTGAATCTATTAGAAAGGCACTTAAAACTCAAATAGGTAAACGGACTACAGAAATGTTTGAAATATATTATCAAACAGAAGTAGACGATCCTGAAAAATTAAATTAAAACGTGCTACAACAAAGCATATAGCTTATGGCGGGGGAACGGCTGTCAGCGAAGTTTCCTCTTCGTAGCCAGCTTTGGTTTCGGAGGACAGGAAAGTGCTTCTAAACCGCCACAAGCCACATGCAAACCGTTAGGCTTAATGCTCTTTTGCGCATGTATAGATTTTTTTTAATACTACTCTTTTTTGGTTTATCCCAATTGAATGTATTTGGCACAGCTCAAATGCCAGACAAACTAATATTTAAAGGAAAGAAATATGCTCTTCATTCAAACCCTCTTGAAGAGTATTTTGAACGATTTCCGGAGAAAAGACCAGAAGGAGGTATTATTTCAACTGCTCTTTGGCGTGGTTATGTTGCAACGTTCAAAATTCAAAATAATAAACTAGTTCTCCACGATTTAGAAATTGAGAAGGCAAAAAATGATGACAAGGGAGACCGAAGTTATTACTGGGTTTCAGTCATTGATCAATACTTTCCCAAAGAAGAACGTATACTTGACTACTATTCTGGTCTATTAATTCTTCCCCATGGCAAACTGGTTAATTATGTACACATGGGTTATGCATCAACATATGAAAACTACATATTACTTAAGGTATTAGAAGGAAATTTGATCGAATCCGATGACCTGACCAGTAGAGAGTACGAAGAATTTAGAGTCAATCAGTTTGATGCTTTCAAAAAGACTGACAAGTATAAAACCATGTTCAGAGAACTTGTTGAACAGCATGGTAAGGAAGATGAATCATTTATACATATGTTCCTTTTTGATTTTGGAATAGAATATATGAGTGTGATTCATGATAAACCAATAAAAAAAGAGCACTAAGCCTAACAACGCATAAGTCGTATTTGGCTTTTTGCCTTACTCGACGCCCAGTGGTATCTTTAGGTCTGTCTTACGACAGACGCTATAAGACTGGGGGAGCCACGAGCCAACCACGCCTTATACGGAACCGTTGTATGCAAGCCCGCCGGAGGGCGATATAAATTTTACCTATCAAATTAGGGTGAATAAAGAAAAAGTTATTGGTTGGTATCTGATAATCTCAGGCATTTGGGGCCTTTTTGTACTATTACGTAAGGCTTTTGCAATGGAAATGAACACGAATCAAATGCTAATTTCAATACTCTTCATTGCACTTTATGCAGGACTTTCATACTCGGGATTTGCCACTTTGAGGAAATACAATTATTACCTACTGCTAATTCTCGTATTTATGATTCTACAGATGGTTCAATTCTCTTTCGATTCATTCAGTTTTGCATTTGCAGGTGGCTCTTACATTGGTGTGGAATTCTACAAGCAGACTAACTTTTTCTTTAAGCCACTTTACACATACTTCGCACTTAGTTTTGAGCCAAGCGGACATTTTGGATTCGGAATAAATTTTACGCCATTCTCGATCCTATTTGTTCTTAGAAACGAACTTCAAGAAAAGCTAATTTGAGTTTAGGGCAATTTACGGCGGGCCAACATACAACAAGGCATATAGCCAATTTTGCTTCTTGCCGCTTACGATGCTGCGTGGTATCTTTAATCCAAAGTAGGGAGGGTACTTAAGATTCGGGGAGCGACAAGCAAACCTGGCCATATACCCGACCGTTACCGGTCAGCTTCCAAAACGTCGCAAACCCCAACATACCCCCTGCTGTTGGGGATTTTTTTTGCGCTGAAGGAAACATGCCGGAAGAGAAGCTAAAACATCCGAAGGGCTTTTCTCATGCGGAGAAGTAAACATTTTGTGATCGCTCGCCAGCTGAGAGGAATGGGTACTTAAGAAATGGATAAAAGAATGCACCTTGCAATTAATGCAAATAGGGCCTGCCCGGCTCGAAGAAAGAGTCTTGCCAGTGGACCCGAGAACATTCACTTTGTCTATAGGAAAAGGTATTGAGGCTACTTTTCATGTGCTCCTCTCCTGTCCACTGCCCTCCATCGAAAAAATGCCGCCCGGTAACATTGGCCTATAGCCAAAAAGGTATTGGTCTTTCCAGTAAAATCACGAACTTTAAACTATTATTAACCTAAGTACTAAGGCCACTAGCTTTGCAACTCCTTTTGGCCATAGCCTAACCGTTGTGCGTCATGTTAAACGAGGCATCTAGTAGAATGACGATGATCAAAAAATTAAAGTGGATTCCTTTGTTCGTGCTTATAGTCATGAGTTCTACCTCGTATGCACAGACAAAAATCTGTGGAGATTTTGAATCGTTTCATCCTATTGACAAAGAGATATTCAGACTAAGGAAAGACCTTCAATCAACTGGTATCGACACAATCATCATTTACAGCCATTGGATTTACGCCAACGGGTTCAACGGATATGGAAAAGTACTTTGGAAAAAGAATGGAGAAACTTTCCAATTAAGGCTGAACTATAGCAATGAAACTTCTCAGATTACTATAGCTGACACCATGCAGATCTTAGACGATTCAATGGTGAATTTCTTTTTCAACTACCAACTTGACACTATTAAAATCAATCCTGAAAAACAAGATATTCAGATGTCCCATGATGGCAGACACTTTATTTCAATTAGTTGGGGAGAGAATGAATATTGCTACACAATTTCAAATCTTCTTGTTCAATTAAACCCTGACAACAAAAGAGTTCGATGGATTAACTACTTTAAAGAAGAAGGGACAGATTCAATTCATATTGATGGAGTAAGGATTGATAGTTCAGCGAAAAAGAAAAGGAAAAAATAAAACACGAACGCACAACAACGGCCATAAATCATGTCGCTTCGCGCCACGCTTCATAGCCTAACCGTTGGCATACATTACTAAATGAATCGCCTAAGAAATATTATATCCCAAAAATTGAATGCTGGACACTTCGTTCTTGTTTTGTTACTAACAGGCGGGATAACCATTGTGTTATTTATCTTAAGCTTAATATTCGGGTGGTTATGTTGTATGGAACCTGCTGCTGGTCCAAGAATGTACTCAAACTTGACTCTTTTCTGGTTATTAACAGCTGATTTTCTGATTCTACTGTTTGGACTGTATGGACTTTACCAAAAGGCTAAAAAGAGAGAACGAGTTGATTTTCAAAAAACATACTTTTTAATCGGAGTATTAATAATTGCGGTATACGTAATATTCATGCCTTACGCTTTAATTACAAATCCATAAAACGATATACTAACACTGTGAAAATGCATATAACGCATTTTACACTAACCGTTATACCAAATTATTAATGACTAGAATTAATCTATCCAATCTGAGCACTATGCTTTTTAAAATGAAAGTATTACTCGTGTTAACAATGTCCGTTTTCTTGCTAAACTCATGCTCCCAGCCGAATAACAGATCAGAAAAAGAAGAAGCATACTCTCAATCGAACTACCTTCCTCAAAATTTGGAGATTACTCCAGAGCTTACTGATGCTCAACAATCTGCTTTTGACGCATTAAATACGCTGCAAGTAGGCACTGATGAAATGAATCGCTTGTATTCCACTTTTGCAGGGATTGTTCAGTCATGTTATCCACCAGACACCAGTTTAACAATTTCACAATCAGAGCTGCTGAAAGCCATGAAACAATTTGTGACAAGCAATTGCAAGAATCTTACAATTGAGGAACGTGATGGGCTTGCTGCTACTGCGGTTTTAGCCCAGGAAGAATATACTTTATCGCTTTGTCTAGGTAACTCAGCTAATATAAATTATACCAATGGCCCTCCTATGTCAGGAACTTGGGTCCTGCCGAGTGTTCTCGGCAGGAGAGATTTGATAATGGTTTGGTAGCCATCAAAAAAAGAATAAAAAACGTTGCACTATGAGGTGTATAGTGCATACCCTTGAGGCTATACATTATACATAGAACGTTGTGCACTACATAAAATGACAACCTGGACACGCCAAAATATTATTGAAAAATTGATCGATTGGCAGACGGGTAGACTGTCGAATGAAGAAATTTTCGATTGGGCTAATGACAACTGGATACCTTATGAAGACCAGTACGAAGATCACGAGTATTCTTCAAGTGGTGAATACCAATCTGTGACGCGTGATGTGATCAACTACTTAGAAGAGCTCTTTCGACTTGACATAACGAAGGATGATATTCCTGAATTGTTGAATTACCTCCAAACTCCAGAGGGACAATATGAAAAAGGAAACCAGAAATTGACCAACTATTTCAACTCTATTAACTGGGACAAGAGAAACGAAGAACTGAAAGACAAAAAACCCTATTCCTACTGGGACAGAATAAAATAAAAAAAGCACAGGGTACAACACGGCATTTAGCTTATGCCGGGTGAACGGTTGCCAGTAGAGTTCTCACTTCTTAGCTAACTTTGGTTAAGGGGACAAGAAAGTGCTTCGAATTGAAAATCAGCGAAGCTAAACCGCCGCAAGCCATATGCAAACCGTTGGCGACAATTAATAAACAATGACTGACGTTAAAGACTGGATAAAATATGAACGACTCGAATTCAAAAACCAGAATTTAGGAAGTATTGACTTGACCTCAGTTAAGGCAAAGCCAAACCCTAATCAATATGACTTCAACACGGAACTAGTGTTTGAAAACTGTAGGATTGAGTCTTTTAATGCAACAGTCCCATTAATAGGAAAACCAATATTTTTCAGAGAATGTAAAATTGGAGCTATTTGGTGCCAAGAAACCTATTTTTTCGCTGGACTTAAAATGTCTAATTGTATGATAAGCGAAGTTTCGAGGTTTGACTGCGGGGTTCATAATATACAGCCGAATAAATTCATAATTGACAATTGTATATTCAATGAACACCTGGACTTTTTTGACGTCTATTTTGAAGGCCCAGTTCGGATAACTGATAACGTGTTTAAAAACGGAACAAGTATCCATTTATATCTCGCTGTTCCTTATGGTATTAAAGAAGGAATACCTTTTCAAGTAAAGAATAATACAGGTCAATTGGACAAGTATGCCGAAAATGACCCGTTCAGCCCAGAAAATAAAAAAAGAAAAACTGCCCCTAACAAAACCTATAAACAATAGTGTCCTGCGGGCCACTGCTGTTTATAGCCAAACCGTTGTAGGGCATGTAGCCAACCCGTATAAGGCACATTTGGCTTTTGCCAAAACGCAAAATCAAAACAAAAACCCAAAAGAGCCTTATATTGAATAACGAATAAAAGATAAACAAAACGTTTATGTTTGAAATAGAAGAAAAATTGGAAATAATTAGTGAGGAAATAGAACAGAAATTTCCTAAAGAATACAGGGAGTTTACCAAAATAACAAATGCAGTTATTAATCACTCTCTATTTAATAGGCTGAATACAGTAGAAAATATAAAAGTTTATTCTGAATTTCAGATTTGGTGTGTCTGGGACTTTATGTCAATACTAAAAGTTGTTCAAAATCTAGTTTTTACTAATTCGATAATGTGGATTCCACCCAAGAACACAACACTTGGGTATAATTTATACAAACTATTGATGACAGAGGAAACGGATAAATCACATCCCGAAGTAAAAACACAAAGAACGAGTCATTTCAAACTATTCATTTATGCTATGCAGAAAATGAAAGCAGATACTTCGCTAATATCAAATTTCTTGGGTGAAATACAAAAAAGTGAAGATTTGGAAGCAATTCTTACCAATTTGAACGTAAATAAGTCTATAAAAAAATTCTTGGCAATTAATCATAGATTAATAAAAGAAAATCCAAAAAATGCGGTAGCTCTTCTGTCTTTAACAAGAGAGAACTTTCTTCCAGCAGTCTTTAAAGCAGTTGTTGGGAATTCAACAATTAACACTAAAAGCATAGAACCTTTTATTTGGTATCACAAAAGACATATTCAGTTAGACGAAGGTGTTCACGGCCCTATAGCCGATGACCTTTTTAATGAATACATTATTAATGATGAAGATATTTTATTGAGTTTGAAGTGCTCAATCGAATCTTTGTCTGCCAGATTCGAGCTGCTTTCTGAAATTGAGTGTAATCTTATTTAAACTAAAATATTATGAAATACAAAATCTTAATAATATTTATATCGTTTTTGCTAATCTTAGGTTGCAAAAGGGAAAATACAAACGGTTTTAGTACAGAAACAAAAACAGTACTTGATAGAGTTTTAGAATCGGGTAAGATACGTGCAGCTTACACACTTTATCCACCAGGTTGTATGAAAGATAAAGAAACTGGTGAACTATGTGGAGTTTTTGTTGAGACAATAGAGAAAATTGGTTCAGAAATGAACTTAGAGATTGAATGGGTAGAAGAAGTTGGTTGGGGAACACAAATTGAAGGTTTAAAAACAAATAGGTATGATATACTGGGCTCATCTGTTTGGGCAAATCCTAAGAGAGCCAAATTCGCCTATTTATCAGACCCGCTATATTATAGTCCTATAAGCGTTTTTGTGAGAGAAAATGACAACAGATGGGATAATGTTGAGAGTTGGTCAATCTTAAACAGTCCTGAGGTTAAAATTTCTACCATTGATGGTGGAACTGGTGAGGTCATTGTTAGAAATAATTTCCCAAAAGCAACAAAAGTATCATTGCCTCAGATGACTGAATTTTCACAGTCCTTTATGGATGTGGTACATAAAAAGGCGGATTTGTTATTCTTAGAGCCCTACTATGGATTCAAATTTTTAGAAAGTAATCCAAATACTATAAAAGATATTTCAAAAGATAAACCCTTACGTATGTTTGGGAATTGCTATATGATGAAACAAGGAGAAGATGAGTTTCAAAAAGCAATTAATGTAATAATTGAAGACTTACACAATAGTGGTTTTATAGAAGATCTTATTAAAAAATATGAAGAATACCCCAATACTATAGTAAGAGTTTCTAAACCTTATACCATGATGAATTAAATGAATATTTTCGACATTATTTGGGAATATAAAAACTTTTTTAAGGAAGGCTTGAAAAATACCTTGTTTCTTATTGCATTAATCTACCCTATTGGATTGTTTTTAGGAAGTTTTTCAGGCATAATAAGTCATAAATATAAAAAGAACATAGGTATCATTATCAGATTACTCTCTGTTTTAGTAGCCGCAACGCCAATTCTAGTCATTCTTTTCTGGCTACATTATCCATTTCAATATATATTAGAAATTGTGGTAGAACCAATTTATACTGCTGTATTTGCTATTTCCCTAGTTTGTACTTTTTTGGTTTCGGACATAATTTTTAATGCAATTAATGATTTCCCAAATCAATATATCTCATCAGCAAAGGTCTGCGGTTTAAATAATAAAGATATAGTGTTGAAAATTCAGTTTCCATTAATCCTTAGACAGATTCTTCCTTCAATAATTAACATCTTGGTTATAGTTTTGCAAATGACACTTTTTGCCTCGCTAATATCAGTCAATGAATTGTTTAGAGTTGCTCAACAGATTAACGCAGAAATTTATCGTCCTGTAGAAATCTATACTGCTGTTGGAATATTTTACGCTGTCATTAGTCTGTTAATTTTTGGTATAGCCCATTGGTTTAAACTCAAATTCACCCGAAATATTTCCGAATCATAGGATGCCACAATTCGACAACATATCAAAAAATTATGGCAATGTTCAGGTAATAAAGAACGTTAGTGGCATTATTAAAAAAGGTGAGTGCACAGCAATAATCGGCCCAAGTGGTTCAGGAAAATCAACCTTGATTAGATTATTAAGTCTCTTAGAACACCCTAATTTAGGTAATTATACATTAGATGATTCAATTAAGGTTTCGTTTCCTCAAAACAAAAAAATTGATAGTAACTTATTATGGCCTAAAATAACCGTTGTTTTTCAACAACTTTTTCTATGGCCACATCTAACCTTAATTGATAATATTCATACAGCAATTAAGAAAAACCAACAGAACTCAAACACTAGAGAAGATATAGAAAACCTTTTAGATTTTTTTGAATTATCCAATTTAAGAAAAAGATATCCTAATCAACTTTCAATTGGTCAAAGACAAAGAGTAGCACTTATTAGGGCACTAGCATTAAAGCCAGACTATTTATTGTTAGATGAGATTACGGCTTCCCTTGATGTTGAACATATTAAAAAAGTAAAGGAAGTATTACAAGTTAAAAAATCCGATGGAATGGGGATATTATTTGCCACTCATTTATTAGGTTTTGCATCTTCTTTGGCAGATAATATTTGGTTTATGGATAAAGGTGAATTTGTTGAGACAGGAAATACAGAGATTCTTTCAAAACCAAAGACCGATAGGTTTAAGGAGTTTTTGTCCTTAATTGAAAATTAGTATTATGATAGTAACTTTTGAACGAGACATTAAAAACCAACTTCTATATTTAGAAAAAGAAATAATAAAGTTACTTGAAGAGAGCTTTAAATCGGGGGAAGATGTCAAACCTGCATTCACAAAAGTACTCAATTCGATATCTCAAATATTATATAAAACTTCATTAAAACACGTTGAATGGCACGAATCAGGTAAAGAAAATTCAGCAGATAAACAATTGTCTCTTAATCATCAATTTACTTTTTTTCCAGGCTATATTACAAATGATAGTAGGTGTGTTTTCAATATTGCTTTTATAAAAGTAGAAAATAATGGAAAACTAGTCATAAAGGAGCAAAGTGAAGATGGCTATGATAAGTTCAATTTAGATTTCTGGTATAGACCAAAAATATGTCATAATAGTAATGGAGAGAGACTAAAGAACATATCCGTACTTTCTCTCGCATATCATTTCTTATTTCTAGGAACAAAAAACAATCAAGCCAATTTTTCACCTGAAATTGGTGGAACTCATCAATGGGCTTCTGCCGTAGCTGACGAAATTGCACTTAATGATAATCTAGATACCTTGACCCTTCTGGCCTTTTACAATAAAAAACAAGTATCGAGAGAAAATCAATTAAAATATAAATCTTGGATTAATATTCCTTTTAATTTAACTACTAAAAGTGGAATAGCAACTATACAAGATGAAATTTTTGAATGGTGTAAGAGTGTTGTCAACACTCTGGACTTTCAATCAAACGATAAAAACGTGGACAAGGTTAAGAGTAAATGGCCTTACAATCCATACATCGAGAATAAGGAGCTTAATGAAAAAAAGGAGTGGTTAATCTATAGAGCATATATTGTAGGCTTTTGGATGATGTTAGTACTATTCCCAGAGAGAATTTTCAGCTTAAAAAATACAGGTTCAAGAAAAAAGACATTAAAAAATGATGATGTTGTAAAAGCTTGGTTTCAATTTACAGACTATTATAAAGCTAAAGTAGGCATAGGATATGGTTCAAAAGAAATGGAATGGTTAGATTATCGTATGTCTAGAATAAATAGCCTAAAAAAAGTATTAACAAACAAAGATAATGAATCAAAGATAGTGGTAAACAAATATGATTGCTGGTACACTATTCCATTTCCACATAGATTAGATTTTTCCCCAGATGATAATGAACCAAATAATAGAAAAGAAACAGGAAGTGCAATGATTCTATCAAACTACGCATTAGATGGTGAATACTTTCGATTTATAATTCCATGGATTAAACAGATGTATGATGCAATGAGAGAATATGATACAGCTTTTCAAATTAGTAACAAGGTGAAGGAAAGCCTTAATGAAGCTATGAAGAATGCAAACATCGATTCTGCGACAATTGAATCAGTAAATAAAGAAATTAAATACCAAGCAAAGAATGAAAAATAAGATAGATGAATACGTTAAATTCGAGGAAGAGACTAAAAATTTATTTCTTAATAGTATAAATAAAGACATTACAAAGTTGACAAGATGGAACTCTATATCAGAACTTAAGAATTATTATTCAAATGAGTTATTGCCTACAATATCTAATACTAACAATCAGATTGCGGAAATTGAAACTGATATAGGTAATTCAAGTAAAGATGCAGAGACAGAAACACTAAGAAGATTACTGGTTACCCAAAATAATAGACTTAAGAAATTAACATACAAAAATTTAGAAACCCAAAATTTGATTAATTCTGCAACCAATCGTCTTTCAAAAAATCGTGATTTTATAATTCTGGCTTTATCGATTTTAATTTCAAGCCTTACATTCTTCTATAGTATAAAATCATCCAATTCAGAGGTTGATAAAATTCAATCAGAAGTTAAAAAATCAAATTCCGAATCAACTAAGCAGCTAGAAGGATCATTAGAAGAAGTATTAAATCAACTTAAAGCACAGGAAAAGTTGAACGAACAACTCTTGCAAAAAATTGATAGTTTAAAACTAAAATGAGCCAAAAACTAAAGCCATACACATTGGCAAGTCGCACAAATCAGCCTCACAAGGCAAAACTTGCCAAAGAGTATGCCTTTGCCTGCCCAAAACGAATGAAAAAGTACGCCCTACAACAACGGATAAAAAAAATAGCGGTTTAATCGCTTAATCGAAAGGAAAAGAATAAACTACAAGGTCAATTATAATCCGAAAAGTTCGTGAGTATAAACCCGCTACTTTTCATATACAAGACCGTTACCGGTCAGCTTCCAAAACGTCGCAAACCCCAACATCCCCCCCTGCTGTTGGGGATTATTTTTTGCGCTGAAGGAGACAACAAGGAAAAATGATAAAACATGCGAAGGGCCTTGCTCATGCGGAGAAGTAAACCTTCTGTGATCGCTCGCCAGTTGCTAGGAATGAGCACGTAAGAAATGGATAAAAGCAAATACTCGGGTTTTAAGGCTATTTAAGGGCCTGTAATGGCTCGAAGAAATAGAATTGCCGGTGGATCCCAGAACATTCACTTTGGCTTTAGGAAAAAGTATTGAGGCTGATGATCATGTGCTCCTCTCCTGTCCACCGGCCTCCATCGAAAAAAATGCCGCCCGGTAGCCATGACCTTTAGCCAAAAAGGTATTGGTCTTCCCAGCAAAATCACGAACTTTAAACCATTATTAACCTAAGTACTAAGGCCACGAGCTTCGCAACTCCTTTTGGCCATAGCCAAACCGTTAGGCGCAAATAGAGAGACATGAGAAACCTGCAAACTTTTGTCTATTATCAAGAGCCAACTCTATCTTATATCCCAACTCGTGGATTGACAACCTCGGTCCTTGATATTTATAGAACAGGCAAAATAATAGCGGATATGGACAAAAGAACCAATGCTGGAATTTTGTTTCATGAGAGATACAACGATATTGCTGTATTTGAATCAGAATTAAATAGTCTTGATGATTTACTTATGTTCGAGACGGCATTGAGGTTCATATTGTTAAGAGATGATATAAACATTCTGGAACCATCTGTCCGAAGCTCAATTATTTATGATGGAAGTTCACTTGAAACCTATTTACGTATACCACCATATGCCAAAGAGTCTGCTGACCTCGTATTTTATAAAATAGGTGCCCGAAATAGTTTATTACCTACAGAAAAACTATCAATTGAAAATGGGGTGGTTAAAGACTCAACAAATCCGAAATCTATTTATACAGGACTAAATCAAAAAAGCGTTGAATCTACAATACTGGAGGATAAAGCATCCCGTGACTTTTTACATACACTTCCAAACACTTTTTCAATTCCATTCATTCACACCTTTGAAAATACGGCGACCGCTCACAACCAAATATTTAAGGACTTTCTGCAGAGTCTTGACACAAGTCATCTGAAAAATACAGAGTATTCTGTAAAGCTTGGATATAATATTGAATTGCCATTTTTCACAAATGCATTATTCAGTATAGCCAAGAGTAGAGATCATATTCCTGAAGCCATTCTTGAACTTAGAGCAACCGTTGCACCGCTAAGGTCAAAGCTCTATTCTTATGAGGTAGAATTTCAGTCCATCAAATCGGAAAAAGAGTTATCCTTGGTTCAGAGAGATGTTCAAGCCGCTATTAAATCTTTGACTGAAAACATTTATGAACCAAGTAGCCTGTTTTTTGATTCGGTCAATTTAATGGTTAACCTGGTTAAGAGTCCGCATAAATTAGCTGCAAATATGTTTAACTCTGCTTATAGACTTGAAAATGATTATCCAGTCCTTTTTGGTAGTTCGAATTATAAAATCATGAAAAAGCTAATATCTAAGGACAACCTAAGTACAAACATTGAAAACTTCCTTACCAAGGAAGAAATAAAAAAAATCAGCGCCTAACAATGGCTATAGCCAATAAAGGTTTGCCTGCTCACCTATTGTTCCCGATATTGGAAAACCTTAATTAATCTAAACTACGGTAAAACCTCGCTTCGCATTTCCTTTACTTGCCATAGCCGGGTCCGTTAGGATCAATACCAATGAAGAAACTATCAATTTATATTGATTATGCCGGTGAGGAGGGAAAACTCTTCGCATTGGATTTAGTGAAAAGACTAAATGCCTTGGATAATGTAGTCGCACAGAGTTACGACGATGTTGTAGTGACTAATTCAGAGGGTGAAGAAGTTGAATGGGAAAAAAACACTTTAAGTGCCATGAGCAAAGCAGATATGGTGATACCACTGCTATCTGAGAAATACCTTTCATATGTAAGTGACAAAATCCAAGTACTGTTTGATAAGATTATTGAAAGCAAAAACAAATTCCTAATTCCAATCCTGCATCAGGATTCAGATTGGAGTTCTTACAATTGGGTGGTAAAAAGTAAAATTTATCCTGAAGACGGAATTGCTCTGAGCAATCACTCTATCAATGTTGCGAATTCTACTATTAATGAAGTTATTAAAGCAGTTAAAAATGTAAGAGCTGACTCCAGAACACCAGTTCCATCAAAATAAATTAGCTCAACTGATATAATTTTCATTTCACATGATCATAATGATGCAGACTTTGCAGAACTACTGAAATTAAAACTTGAAAAATCAAATTTTAACAGCTGGATTGATACAGAAAGGCTAAAAATTGGACAAGATTGGAGAGAAGAAATAGATCAAGGAATCGAAAACGCCCTGGCTATCGTTGTAATCATGACTCCTGAAGCTCGAAAATCTGAATATGTGACATATGAATGGTCATTTGCATGGGGAAAGGGCAAGAAAATTTTCCCCATTATGCTAAAACAAACCCAATTGCATCCTAGACTGGAATCCTTGCAATATCTAGACTTCACCAACCGGACCACACGACCATGGGACAAGCTCGTTGATTCAATCAAACAAATTACAAAATAAAAATCCTAACAATCGCTAAAAATGAATATGCGAACTGAGTATTCTGAAAGGTATTTGAGAAATAGAAACTTTTGTGCTATTTGCAGCTGGGTCGCATACTCATTTTAGCGATACGTTAAGCACAATCCAATGAAACAAACTCTGCTCCTATTAACCCTTGCTTTTGTCTCTCAATTAAATGGTCAAACTCAAGATACCGTATATTTAAAAGGACTTCCTGATTATCATTACCGCAAAGAGCTAATTGAGCAATATGATTCTCTGGGTTTTTATGTGGCGAAAGTCGATACGGATAGGAAAGTCTGCTTACTATTTGCTGACACAACAAAAGGAAACTACCACATTTTTCTTGTTCAAGAATCATTTGAAAATGACTCACTTTGGTATACTCAATTAGACAATATTGAAATTGACAACTTTCCCGAAGGAGGCGAGATAATAATAGGATCCAGAGAATTTAATATTGAGCAGGGTGAAGCTGAGAGAATTGGAATAATTATATCTGTAGAATGCTGTTATAATTACGGAGATGAATATGCTTTTTATAAATCCAAAAAAATTCTTTCACTCTGGTCAAATCAAAATGGATATAACAATTTTATTAAGCTAAACCCAGAAGACTATGTAAGGTATAATGAAGGGTTTTATAGAAAGAATAAAACTGTACCTAGCACCAAATAAAGCCATCACCACACGTAAGAACTGCTTTTATTTTAACTATTATTTTCAATTAAAATCAAGATGAGCAGATTCAGGGAACTTGATTCAAAATTAGAAAAGCTTAGCACCAAGTTAGGGGCAAATTTGACCAAAGATCGACCCGGATATCCTGAGGCTTTGAGGACTTTTGAGGAAAGAAGAATAGATTGGATTGACAATGGAATTTTTAAAGCAATCATCATTCAACCCAATTTCGAATCCAAAGGAGTTAATCAGAAAGTTTGGAACTTTATCAATATAGCCTGGGCAGATTTTAATGCAGATGGCCATCGACCTCAATGGATGAAATTACTGATTGAAAAAAAGAAATTTGATGTGATTGAAAGCTCAATTGATGCGTTATTGATGGAATCAGAAAGCAATTTGTTCAGTATCTCAATGGACGATTTGAAATAAAAGAACATAACAAAACCAAAACTGCATTCGCGCCTTCGTTTCATTACGGACGGGCAAGAAAAGGCCGCTTAGCCAAACCAGCGGGCCCGACTTCAGATCGTCTAATTTCAAAAGATTGCACAGCCTAAACCTAAAGGATAAGCACAGCAACACGAAGCCCTTTAAGCCTCCACCTCTTCCGCCCCATGGGCCAATTGCTTCAGCTTTCTGACTAGGGTAAAGAGCAGCAAGCCCACCATTAAACACATAGCGGCGATGATCGCGAAAGCCGTCATCTCACCCGCATCTTGAGCGTATTCGCCCAGCAAGCCAGCCGCCTTATTGCCTAGTCCGGTAATGGCGAAATAAGCACCCATCATTAGGCTCGCGTATTTTACCGGCGCTAGCTTGGTAATAAAGGATAAAGCAACGGGAGAGATGCTCAGTTCGGCTACGACATGCAGCAGGTAAGAAAGGAACAACCAATGGATAGAAGATTTCCCAATCGCGCTAAGCGACATCTCCCAAACTGCCGCCATTAAGGCTACAAAGCTGATGGCCATAATAATCATACCCACCGCCATCTTAAATACTGCCGAAGATTCCTTCCCACGCTTGCTCCAGCGCATCCACAGCCAGGCCATGGGCGCTCCGAGAATTACCACATAAAAGGCATGCAATGACTGAAAAATAGTAGTGGGAACCTCCCAGCCAAAGAAATTACGATCTACGCTGTCTCGAGCAAAAAGATTCATCAATCCCCCAGCCTGTTCGTAGGCTGCCCAGAAAACAATAACCACCAGGAAAGAAAGCAGCAAGACCACCACCCTATCTTTTTCTTCCTTACTTAAGGGTTTCTTGGCGAGGTGGCCGTCGGTTTGAGACTTCTTCAACAATTCTCCTACGCCACTGAGATACTTCCGGCCAAAAACGAAGACCAACTGTCCTAAAATCATTCCGAAGCCTGCCAGTGAAAAGGCCAGTTGCCAATCGTAAAACTCTCCTATAACACCAATCGTTGCGGGAGCCGCCAAGGCTCCAATATTAATACCGATATAGAAAATGGTAAAGCCCGCATCTCTTCTACCATCGCCCTTCTTGTAAAGCCCCCCTACCATGGTGCTGATGTTTGGTTTCAAGAGACCTACCCCGCAAACCAGGAGAATCAGGCCGGTGTAGAACATGCTCAAACTATCTACCGATAAAGCGAACTGCCCCAATATGATTAAGGCACCTCCTATAATCACGGACTTTTTTTGTCCCAGCCACTTATCCGCTACCAGACCACCAAAGATGCCCATGAAATAAACAAACATGCCATACCACCCATACAGGGCCAAGGCCTCTTTATTGGTCCAATCTAAACCTGGGTTATCGCCGGTAGTTTCAGCGGTGAGATAAAGCACCAAAATGGCACGCATACCGTAAAAGGAAAATCGTTCCCACATCTCGGTGAAGAACAGGATGAATAAGCCCCGGGGATGTCCCAGAAGTGTTTTTTGGGGAATAGCTGAATCTTGCATAGCCCACGAAAGTAAGGATTGCGATTGATGTTTAGCAATTGTAGACAAGCTATATAAAGCCTTAAAGCATCAATCGCCCTAAACGGTTCGGAACCACTGGTAAAATACCGAGCTTCGGCAAGATTAATTTTTGAAGCGCTAGGGCGAGCTTCGTATTTCATTAAGGCCATCCACTGAGCGTTGGCACAAGCTAGCTACAGACTGTGAAAAAACATCGAAATTATAGTTTAAAAAGACTAACTTGTTCTGACTAATCTACTTCCATGAAAAAATCGTTAATCCTTTCGCTTTCTTTATTTATCTGTTATCAATTAAATGCTCAGCATAGCCTTTATGTTGAACTTGATGGAGGCCAGAGAAGTGCACTAAATTTGGGCAAAATTGGTTTTAATAATTACTATTTTTCTAGCAGCTCAGGAAAACAAGACACGTTAGTCTGTTCTGAATCAGGCTTAATCGATTGTGAGATTAAAGATTATTACCTTTTTAACGAAAATCAGAAAGAGCTTTATCAGATTTACAATAAGGCTATTAAGAAGTCAATCAGAGCTATTAAAAAGACTGAAAAAGCTTCGGGTGTCTTAGAACTTAAGGTTAAGGGGAAAACTGTAGAGGTCAAATATTTTGACTTTAAGAACGCTGGTAATCTTAAAATGGAGATTACTATAACATGAGTTTTGCTAAAGCACAAATGATATCGTCAAAACGACAATTTATTGATATATACTTTCATAATCACGGGAAATAGAATGAATAAGTCAGTGCCTAACAACAAATAACCACCAGGCGGCTACTCTCGTTTTCAAGTGAAATATCCTACCATAAGCGAAGTCCACATATTTTAACTTCGCTTCAGCAAAACCGCCCTACGTTTATTCAAACTGTTGGCATGCTTATAGGTATGAAAAAACCTGGAGATAAAATAACTGCTTTTGAATTAGAATCAAGTTGGAAGGACAAACTCTCATTTTTTGATTTGCTAATTGAGAATGGGCACAAACTTCGACCCATAAGATTCCTGATTAGGCATATAATCGAAAAAGGATATTCCACCGAACTCTATGCCGGCAGTTCTCTTTGGTCACTCCTTATTTCTTTACCTAAGGATATGACAATTGACTTCACTAAAACATTAAAAGTTGAGATTGATCAATTGGCTTCCACGGTTAATTTCCGATATCAATGTGAGTTACCAAGACCCAAGCAGCCAAAATGGGAAGAAACCTGTCAATTAACTGAAATCATTGACACTTTCGAGTACTTCATAGATATGCAAAAGGATTGGGGAAAAATAAAAAATACGAGCCGGGAACAAGGTGTATAGTGCTTAGCACCCTTCAGGATGCTACGACACCATATACAGACCCCTAGCACACCTTTAAAACAGACGACCTTGATCCAATTCAACATTGACAAATACACTATTGCGGTCCAAATTGGTAAAGAACCAGACCTCTTTGACATGTGGCTCAAATATGCCTCGTTCAAAGACATTGACGGACTATCTGAAGCTGGAACTCCAATATACATCGGAATAAGACAAGGAGAAGAATGGTACAGTACAGTAATTGCCTTTCGGTCTGACCCGATCGACTATGGTGGTTTTCATCCGGGACTGTTGCTTGAGCCAATGACCGATACTCTATTTATAGGCGCGGGAACAGTGATTAGGACATATGACTTAAAACACCAACAGAAGAAGTTCGAAAAGGTACTGCCCTGTGGTTTTTGGGCCTGGACTCGGCACAAGGACCTTATTGTAATGCAAGAAGAACTTGAATTCGGCATCTACACCTTGGAAGGACAAGAAATGTGGTCAACCTTTGTTGAACCACCTTGGACTTTTGAAATTCAAGGCAAAGAAGTAAAGTTGAATGTAATGGAGGAAATAACTTACAGAGACCTTAAAACTGGAGAGTTAAAAAATAAATAAGCACGCTAGGCCAAGATTGGCGATGGCAAATGCGCGCTGACTGCTTAAACAAGAAGATATTGCAATGGAAGGACATTCATGATCGCGGTCAAAGATTCGGCTTCAAAATCCCTCATTTGCTCTGGCCAAACCGTTGTAGCCAATACAACCTCAATGAAACAATGGATTCTCATATTAATATGCATTACCAGCTTGACAAGTTGGGGACAAGAATATGAGCTTAATTATAAAGAATGGGACTCCATTTCACCCTATGAATATTTGTTGACTCTTGAATATCCAAACGAACCAAATGAAGTTACCTTAGTAAGTCGTTCGCTTCGGGGAGAATTTTTGACCATAGAAGGTAAAATCACAGACTATCAAGACTCCTCTATACAAGTGCTTATTCAGTCATTAAGTCCCTTAGATTCGAGTACATTAGAACTATTTATTCCAGACACAAATGGTCATTTTAGTTTAAGTTTTAAATCAATGACCGTGCTGCTGCGATTTTCATATCAGAATCAACTCAAGACTCAATATCTATTAATTGAATCTGAGAATTACGTACACCTCACGTATTCGCTAAAATTAGGAAGACAACAACCTTTTGAACACTTCTTAATTCACTCCAAGCGAGAGTTAACAGAAGGAGAAATTAAGGAAACCTTGGAATGTATTCAAATCAACCACTTTTATAACCCAGATAAAGCTTGGGACTGTGACCACGGAAAAGATTTCTTTATAGGAATGAGCGGTGGATAAAAACCTACTACAACAAAACCTATAAGCAATGCCACTCGCGCCACGCTTTATATCCTAACCGTTTTGATATGAGACCTCTACAAATTATATTAATTGTTTTAATTGTATTTACCTCTTGCAAGCAAAGAACAGAATCTCAAAAGTCAATTATGAGAGTTGATGTTAAGGAGCAAAAAAATGTAGTGCCTCTTCGACCAGTAATCGTGACAGAAAGTTCTGATAATATTAGCAAGCATGATTCTTTTCCGATTTGGTTAAAAGAAATCTATCCGGACACTTTGAAGTGGAAGTATCAAAATTTGAAACAGGAGATTACCAACTTCCGTAAAGTGAATGATAGCATTGTACTCATTAATCTTCGTCGGGCTGATTTCACATGCGCATGGGAGTATTTGGTGGTTTTAACAAATCGGAAACCCACGGATTCAGTGGAAGTGGGGCAAATTTGTGATCAAGACTTGGCTTATTATCAGTATGAGCACAAAGTGCATAAAGAAATTGATCCATTAAAGTTTGAGGTAATTACGATTGCAGGAACAGTTCCTGATTCTATGCTTAACGGCAAATGGATAAAGGGCAACAAAGATTTTTATGACCTAGCAATGAGTGACACTTTTGTAGAAACCATAGAAATATGGCAGACTGGAAAAATTCAAAGAAGCACTGGCCACAACAATGGCCATAGCAAATAAAGGTCTTGCCCCCTCGCCCATTGTTTCCGATATTGGAAAACCTAATTAATCTAAATCTCGGGATAACCTCGATTCGCGTTCCCTTTAATGCCATAGCCAGGAATGTCTTGTGCAATTTGACAGATCTAACAGTGACAGTGGGAATAGGGATATTTAGTACTATAGAAAGACTGAATCTTAGTGATTGACATTTGGAGAGCCTTATTCTGAAATCAAAATATAGATCGTGAGTAAAAGAAAAACCTTCAAGGCAGTCCAAACGATAATCACAATTGCCGTCATCTTCGGAATTATCCATATCATAGACCAATATGACAAAATCAATGAGTTTTACATTCAGAAAAAGGATAAATATTCAGTATTGGAGAAACTTCATAACGAAGTACTTGAGCAGTATCAAATAGACTTGGAGAATAATACAGAACTTCGGGACTTGCAAAGGCAAGTAGAATATAAACAGAATATGATAGATGGTTTAGAACCTAATACCAGAATTGCTAAATATTATTGGTGGATATTAATAGGTTTCTGTTGGATTCTTATTTTGAGTCGTTTGATAGAAAAAAGGATAGGAAATACTGATGATAAAACTGCATAAAAACTAGCCAGAAACTTAGAAATAATTAATCCAATATGAGATTTTTCAGGAAAATTCGCTTATCCAAGATATTAGGCCAAAAGAAGCTTGATTATTTTAAGTATACTCTGGGAGAAATAATCCTGGTTACAATAGGGATTTTACTTGCGGTATGGATAAATTCCATAAATAATGAAAGATTAAATCATAAAGCTGAAAAAGATTACTTACTGTCAATCAAAGCAGATTTGATTATAGACAAAGGAGAATTAAATAGAATATATAATTATCAGCAAAAAAGGCTGAATAATGCTGAAAGGCTATACAATACTCTTAACCAAGACACATTTAATTCTGACACAGCTGACCTTTTCTTTAGGGAATTACTTCTGAAAAGGAATCCCACTTTTTTTCCAGTTATTGGTGCCTTCAATCAGTCAATTATAAAATCTAATTCTACTGAAGTAAATCAAGCTTTTGCCGAAATTGCTAAATTATATAGGGGATCCTATGAGAAGCTTGTTTACAACGGTGAATCATTGGATGAAAGAAATTATATACTTCAAGAAACTATGATTAGACCAATACGGAATAACAGTATTAGTCGGTATGGTTACGATAAAGAGGTCTATCTTGATGAACTGTATAAATTTAAATGGAGATTAACCTATTATGTTGATTTACTAAAAATTAACCGGGGTAATATAGAAAAGGCAATAGAAAAGATTGATTTCGCGATAAAAGAGTAAAACCTGTTTCTAAGTCAAGCTAAACTGCATTGAAATACAGTTTAGCCAAACCCTTGGCCCTAATGAAAACAAATGAGTGAATTAGAAAAATCTTAATTTACTCATAGTTAGCAGTTTAAATTTACACACTTTTAAACTCTGGGAGCTTTAGGGGGCTTACAGGGCTACTTATCATGCGCTCCTCTCCTGCCCACTGGTCTCCACCGAAAAATGCTAGCCGGCAACAATGGCCTATAGCCAATAAGGTATTGGTCTTCCCAGCAAAATCACGAACTTTAAACCATTATTTACCTAAGTACTAAGGCCACGAGCTTCGCAACTTCTTTTGGCCATAGCCTAATCGTAGTAGCACTTAAAAATAAAATGAGAAAAAAAATATTAGTAGCTAGTTTACTATTTACAGTTCAAATGACATTTGGACAACAAGTTGAATTGCTGGACAAATCTAATTCTGATCTAATCGACAATGATCTTTTAAGCGTATCAGTTGGCCAGAACGGTAACAAATGGATAGGAACATCAAAGTTCGGACTTGTGAAGTACGCGAACCATTCATTTGAAAACCTAAACCAGGAAAATTCAGAAATAAAAGGAGATTATATTTCGCCAATATTCACTGATTCTAAAGGAAATGTCTGGGTGTCATTTTCAAATCCTGAAGAAGGTCTGGCAAAATTCGATGGTAAGAAATGGACAACATATTCAGCTAAAGATATCGGGGTAGAAAGCATATCCGTCATTGCCATAACTGAAGATGCCAATGGCAAAATTTACTTTGGAGGTTCCAATGGAATATTGGTCTTTTCAGATGCTTGGACAAAATTGGAATTGCCCGAAGGGAATTACACCGTAAGAGCACTGGATGTGAATAAAGATGGTTCAATTGCAGTAGGACACAACAGTGGACTTCTATTATTCCAAAATGATAATTGGACGGCATTTACAGAGGAGAATTCAGAACTGCGGCTTGGTACTGTTAGAGCGGTCAAATTTCTAACTGATGGCGCATTAGTGGTGGGCTATGGTGGTGGTTTTGGAGACGGAGGATTTTCAATAATTAAAGCGGAAAAGTGGAAGCACTACAATAAGACCAACTCTAAAGTTCCTGACCATATGATTCGTGATATCGAAATTGACCAAAACGGAACAATTTGGATGGCGACAAATAATGGAGTCATAAAAATGGAAGGGAAAGAGCTTACTCCAATTTTATTTAGGGAAGGAATGTTTAAAAACGTAATCCTCGACATTGCCATCGACAATGATTCTATCTGGGTAGCAACAAACTTCGGATTGATAAAAATGAAATAAAAACGTGCTAGAACAAGGTTTATGGAGCATTCCCTCCGAGATACGCATCATAAGCAGCACCTTTTAGCGCATTTGAAAAGGACATGGATCAATTGAAAAAAACCGAAAACTTAATTCTACTTCTTCTATGGGTTTTATCGGCTTCGACCTTCACGGCTGCCTTGCTGACCAATTACAACTTGTTTAATTCAGACTACGTTGGAATCGCTGGGCTCTTAATTGTAACTACCGTTTTCATTTTTAAGCCAGAAAAGAAAATCGAAGCCCTTTTATTCCTTTTGATTATTGGGACTTTTAATCTTGCTTCCTTTATCTATTTTTTCAATTTGGTCTTCACTTTTAGCATCGGAACGCTGGTGTCACCAGGAATTCAAATCCTATCACTGCTCTTTTTTAGTTTACTCGTATTGAAGAAAAAAAGTAAAGTGATCAAAATCGTCCGTTACTTTCTTGGTAACACCGAAGAAGACAAGAAACAAGCATTTGAACGAGGCAAAAATACATTCAAAGAAAAATTTGCAAAACTGAGTGAGGAGGAAATTAACAGTCGATTAGCGAGCAATCTTCAGCCAGAAGCAAAACAAGCACTGATAGAATTAAAAAAGGAAAAAAACTCGCTACAACAATAGCTACAGATAATAAAAACTTGCCCCCTCGCCCATTGTTCCCGATATTAGAGAACCTTAATTAACCTAAATCTCGGGATTACCTCGATTCATATATCCTTGCTTGGTAAAGCTGGGTCCCCTAGCCACCAAAAAAGAAAATGGAAGGAATAACATACATTGAGAACTTCATTGATAAGCCATCGATTTTATTTGAAAAACTAAAATCAGCTGTTGATTGGGATGAACGGATGAATGCAAGAAAGACCGCAAGTTTTGGAAAGGCCTACAATTATTCTCAAATGAGTTACCCCTTTCAAGAATTCCCAGATGACTTGGTTTCAATAATTGACTCTATTAAAAGAACACTGAATTTCGAGCCCAATAACTGTTTGATTAACTACTATTTAGACGGAAAATCAAAAATGGGATTTCATTCTGATCAAACGGACATTTTACACGAAGGAACAGGAGTTGCGATCATCTCTGTCGGTGAGACTCGTACCTTAAGGTTTAGAAACATTGAGCATAGAGAATTGATAACAGACTTTCAACTTCCATCAGGTTCCCTGATCTATATGACAAATGAGGTTCAAGATGAATGGCAGCACTCCATTCCAAAGTCTGATACCGATAATGGTAGGATGAGTTTAACCTTTAGAAAAATAAAGTGATGCACGAGCCTTACGAATCTAGATTGAAGCATAAAGCAGATTTTAGGGTTAAGTATAAATTTAGGAGTCCAGAGGAAGGTGGCCGAAAAACAGGGGAACCCTACCAAGGAATCCGTTCTGATTTTTCAATTCAGGGAGAAGAACCGAATAAGATGTATATGATTTGGCCTGAATTTGAAGATGCTCAGGGCAATGTATTGTTGTATAATGATAGATCCGTTCCAAAATCAGGAACGGCAAGAATGTGGATTATAAATGAGGAAATGCGGCCTTACCATTATGATAAGATTAAAGTCGGACTGAAAGCTTACTTCAGAGAAGGCGAGACAATTTCAGCCGATTGTGAAGTAATTGAAATACTAGACTTAAAAATTAATCCGACTAAGGATAAATGAAATAGTCCAGCCCCGTATAACAAATCATAACCGCTTTTGCAGGCTAGGCTTGTTAGCCCTCCCCTTTTACGAACAATTTAAATGGACAAAATAATCTCTTCCCTAATTCCCTTCTTTCTAGCGGTGATTGCATCCGGGTCAATGCAAGAGGACTATGGAGTGTGTTACAATCTTGAGGATGCACTTGCTAACAAAGAAGTGGTTCATACTTTAAGACTGAGAAACAATAAGAAATTAAGTTCCCTTCCAGATGAAATAAAAGAACTTAAGAACTTAAGAGTTCTGGACGTTTCCGGAACTAGTCTAAGCTCTTTACCAGAGGCAATTACCGAATGCCAAGAATTAGAAGAAATAACAGCCAATGCCTCTAAATTCAAATCTATTCCATCCTCAATAGGAGCATTGAAAAAATTGAAGATCTTGAATTTTGGCTATAATCAGATAGAAGAAATCCCAGTTTCACTTGTGCAATGTGTAAGTCTCGAAAGATTAATGCTCGAAAACAATAATATTAGCCAGATACCCCAAGGCTTTAGTGAACTTGATAATATGTGGTTTTGCAGTCTGGCTGGAAATAACCTAACTGAGTTTTCCAATGAATTTTTAGGACTAGAGAGCGTTGGAAATCTTTGGTTACATGGAAATAGCATCACCTCACTACCGGTGGAGGTCTGTGAAATGAAATCCCTAAGTCACTTACTTATTGATGCTTCCGAGCTTGAAAATCTAGATGAAATCAAGGCTCGGTGCCCAGAGCTCAGGATTATTGATGAAAATAACAGAAAGTAAGGAGGTGAATAAAAAAACCTAAATTGCTTACAAAAGGCAGTTTAACCCCAAGCCTAGTCATTCATTGTGAATATGACCGAAATTGAAAAACCAAAGAACAGAAGTACCCTAAGACAGCTAGTTGGTAAGGAGTACTTTATTCTTAAGCGGAAATTTGACTGGTATTTCGGCGATAAAAAATGGGCGACAAAAAAAGATGATGTTCTCCTAAAGAATCTAGTTTTCACCCATAAATCCATGATCCTAAGACCTCTTAAAGACGTGGATATGTATTTGCAAGAAAACAAAAGAACCAACCTCGCAATCGCCACCTCGCATCTTAACAAATTACTCATTAAACCAGGTGAGACCTTCTCGATTTGGAAATGCGTCGGTCGTCCAACTAAAAGAAAAGGCTACTTGGATGGTCTGGTTTTAAATCAAGGGAAAATTGGTAAAGACACCGGCGGAGGCCTTTGTCAACTGGGAAATTTACTCTTTTGGACCTTTGCTCATTCTCCACTACAAATAGTTGAGCGGTATCGGCATGGATTTGATGTTTTCCCTGATGTTAACCGGAAAGTACCTTTCGGCGCAGGCGCAACCTTGTCCTATAACTACATCGATTTGCAGGTGAAGAATGAAACGGAACATACGTTTCAGCTCCACATATGGCTTGATAAAACGCACTTAAATGTGGAGCTACTTAGCGAAGCTGAAATTAACAATGTCTAAGAGGTTGAAGAGAGAAACCACCTTATGAAACTACAGTATTGGGGAGGGTATTCTAGGCACAACCAAATTGTTCAAATAGAAAAAAACGGAAATGACATTAACGAGAAACTGCTGGTTGAAAATCATGCTATCATGATGTACAATCCTTTTCTTGAAGAGGCCAAATAAAACCATGGAATTCCAACCTTGGCCCTAGTACCCCCTCGCCCATTGTTTCCGATATTGTAAAACCCTAATTAATCAAAAACCGGTGAAACCTTGCTTCGCGTCGCATTTTCTGGTCATTGCCGAGTCCGTTTGCTACAATTAAATGAAACCAGGTATAATCCACGGAACAAGAATCATTAGAACTATTATAATTTATGTAGTTCTTGCATCTCTTTGGACCTTATTGGCCATCAGTTTAGATGAATTCACTCAAAGTGATAAAGGTCTAATCACAGGAATAGGGTATTTATTGTTGTTATCTCTCAGCCTTTGGCTTGGTCAAGGAAATTTAAAAACGAAAAAATTACTTTTATTATGCGGTCTTAATGCTGTGCTGTTCTCCCTCTCATCATTTATTCTTGGACCTCTCATTAATCATCTCTCGGGACAGCTTTGGATGTACTATATCATTAATTCCATTTTTCTGTCTATCAGTTATGTATGGATTTTAAATATTATATATTCAATTACTTATAAATGGTTATCCTTTGCCCTAATAGCTTTCTCCATTTTGATCGCATACTGGTTAATTGAGCAAGACTTTTCATTTTTCAGGTTTGAATTAAGCCTAAGCCCGCGTTTGATGACATTCTTAGTATTTCAAGGACTCTTAATTTCTGCTTTGACCCTATCCTTAAACATCATTAAATCTGTTAAAAACAAAACCTGAACTGCATTAAAAGGCAGTTTAGCCTAATTATAAGCCCCTAAAATGAAAATACTATCTAAGTATAATGCAGAACTGAAACTCGTACTGCCCTTAGTATTGAGTCTTCTTGGAACTGTGGTAGTGCTCCAAGTTCTAACTGAGTATAGTTTAGGAAAATACATCTTGGCAATTCCGATACTTACGCTGGGTGTTGCATGGTCAAATAAACGGTATATAAATGCTTATAATTTGTTTTACACGGAGGAAAATCTGATTCTAAAAAACAAAAAGCATCAACGGGATATTGACCTGCTGAAAATTAATAGAATAAAATCGACTTTAAGTGATTTGCGAATAATGGGATTTCAATTCTATGAGTATAAAATTGATTTCACGAATGAGGAAGGATCATCTGAAACAATAAGGTTCTTTGTCTCCAATCTGAACTCCTCACTTTGGGATTTTCAAGATTTGATTAAAAAGAAGTCTCCAAATACGGTAATTGAGAATTATGCAAGTAGTTGGGATGAATAAAAATTGACGACAATAAAACCTTTACCCAATGACTTAGGGGACACTATATGTGGCGAGAACTTTGATGGAAATTAGAACATGACGACCAGAGGACAAATAATATTGACACTATTTACGACGGTGTATTTAGCTACAATTATCCTGACAGACCTATCATTAACCGGTTACTGGACAGACCTAGTTTTTTCTATCCTACTCGTATCTCTTGGACTTTCGACCATCATTAAACAAAGGACTCTAAATACGAGTTTAAGCTCCTTCTTTAAAACCTTGACCATCCTTTGTTCGATTGTAATTATTGGGCTGATCGCAATTAATTTGATTGATCCCTTTTCGTGGAACAGGTTTAAGATCAAAAGCTTCTATTACGAAAAAGTGAATGGACGATTATTCAATGCCTACTTCAAACCTGTTGGGTCATATTCTGGTGGAGAAGGAATTATTAGAATAAGCGAAAGCCCAAAATATTTGCCGTTCATTGAAATTCAAAAACACCATGATGGTGCCGTACTATGGGATTTTAGTAGGACTGAATGGGAAGGAGAACCGGTAGATCAAAATGAAGTACTAAGGAACTATATCTTAGATGAGATCATGGAAGTAGAAAATAACTAAAACTAAGGCCAACAAGACATATGGGCATGGCTTCCTAAGCTCAGGCGCAGCATCCTATGTAGTTCCTTGGCCTAGATAAAAACAAAGATTTGAAGACATTTAAAATTATTCTCGGATTTCTTATACTTTTTGGAGCGGGAAGAGAATATAGTAACGCAAGTAAGCAGATCGGCTCGCTTTTTTCCCCTGGTATAATAATTGGTGCCTTAATTATGTTGACACTTTCGACATGGCTAATTGGAAGTGGTTTCTCAGTTAGAAAGTTTCAATTCAAGTCATTTGAATTTTTGAAATTCTTTATCATTTCATTTGTGACGTTTGCCTTTGTTGCATTTTTCAATTTAGGAGCTAACCTAGCTCCAACTCACATTTTAGAAATCAATGGTCTTAAGGTGCCCCTTGGAAAATGTATTGAAGGGAATAGAAGAATTATACCAGATGAGAAAGAGCGTGAGGAATATTGTAAATGTTTTATCGAAAAAATCACAAATGACAGGCAACTGAAATCAAAATATCAAGAGCAACTTGAAACGAATAAAGTAAATGAAGTATTTGAGGAAATTCAGGAAAGCCCAAAGTTTCAAGACTTAGGAATTGAAGATTGCATGACATCAATTCAAATGAAATGGTCTGATAACCTGGCTAATTCTATGAAGCAGAATTGGAAAATGGAGCTCAGTGGTACAGAATTTGAAATTACTAATGATATAGACAAATATTGTGATTGCCTTATCGAAGAATATCGTCAATTTCCTCTGGACGAAATAATGGAGGAAGATTTCACTGAAAGCCAGAAAGCTTCAGAAATTGATGAGAAATGCAGGAAGCAATCTGAAAAATAAACCGCTAAATGCCAACACTGTATTTTCCCGATATGGATGTCCTTAATCAATCAGAATTCATGGCAACCTAGCTTCGCAGCTCCTTTAAGGCCATGGTCGGGCCCTGTGAGCCCATTAAATAGCATAAAGATGAATTTATCCGCAAAGACACTACTAATTACTGCTTGGGCTTGTCTTTTAATCGCCATAATTCTATTGAACTTCAGCGAAGCAATTGGTAGCAGACATCAATTTATTTTGACTGCCTACTATCTCGTCGGTATCCTAAGCTTGATAGGGACCATTCAATCATTTCGAGTAAAAACGAATAAACTCTATAAGACTTTGAACATCAGTACCTTCATCCTGGCAGTTTTGATAATCTACTCAATGCACATTGGTTTTTTGGGTGCGCTGAAATGAAAGAACAAAATACTTGATCCGCGAACAATACTATAAGCCATTCCCTTCGGGACAAGGCACATTGCCAAATCCAAGTGAAATTTTGAAGAAATGAATAGAAATTTAGGAATAATACTATTACTGACCTTATTTCTGACCTCACATAGTAAGGGGCAGGATACCATCAGATTAAATAAGAAACCCGAAGTAATAATTAAAAGCTGGTATCCCGAATTCAAGGAATTTCCTGACTTAAAAATTGGTCAGAGTACTATTTTATTCACTTATATCCCTGATTTCAAGACCATTTCAATTCGGGATTATGATATCAATCTACTCACCCAAAATGAGAGTATCCAAATAAAAGAAACCGAAAAACCGAATCAATATTTAATTACTGTCGAAGCTACTGGTGCAAAAAGTGCAGAATTTGAATTATGGTTGGAACTTTGCGATCAAATCATTCTAATTAAACATGCGGGAAAATGGGAAGACATAAGAACCCTCTACCCTGTTAAAGGAAATCGAATTTTACTAGACACCATTAAATTGATTTTGCAAGAATAAACTTCTGACAATAAAGGCCGTATATAATACCTTTCGGCACACTGGGTATAGCCTCAAGCTCAGACACCTTTTGAAAAATGAAATTTCTACCTAGCCTATTACTGCTCTTCCTTAGTCAGATTTTGACGGCACAAACTGTTGCGAATACTGATGATGTGGAAGAATACAATTATTTCTATAGCGATACGGCAAACGGAGAGTTTGCCTATGGTGACTATGAACCAAATGATATGGTTCACCTAAGTGATGGTTCTTACTTAATCGGTACGGATTTATCTATCCGATTCCCTTCTCAATATAAATTACCAGAAAGTTACGATTCCGCTTACTTTGCCCAGAGTAGGATTTTTCTGGAAAAGTCCCATACAAGCAGTGGAACGGTTTTTAAACTCAATTCAAATTTTGAAAAAGCCTGGGAAACGACTTTTAAGGGTCAGAGAGTTAAGAAGATCTTTAAGACTTCTGACAATAGAATTTTGATTGTCGGTGAAGATGTAATGATGAGATTTGTTTGGCTAGCCGAACTTAGAGACAATGGAACTATTTTATGGGAGAAACATTTTGACTACAAGAAAAAGGTCTCACTCGCAGATGCTCTCCTTGATCAGAATGATGAGATTTATCTTCTCTTGGAAGCTTCGCATATTATTCCCATTCAAGTGCGGAAAGACTACGGAAAGAGGCGATTTCGATTATTCAAAGTTTCAGAAAACAATTCGCATTTAGCCCTAATGAAAATATCCAGTGCAGGGAAGAAGAAATGGATAAAACCAATTGACCAAAGAAGAAAATTCAACAAGTATGGCGACAAACTAGTAGCAAGTGAAGAATCAATCTTTGCCTCATACACCTATTCAGGTTATGAAAACGACAACTTTATCAGCGGCAAAAAAAATGTTATCGAAATATCAAAATCAAGAAAAGAGATAGGAAAGCAAGAATTAGCCCAGCGGGAGATTCTACTATTCAAGGAGGGGCTAGTTACAATCACAGCTTATTCAGAAGGTAAAATACGACTTTACCAGTCGGGGAAATTATTAGACTCCATCAATGTAGAAAGTGCTTATAAAGACGTGAGAATCGAAGGTGTGATTAATATGCCTAAGGGATTTCTTATCCTGGGCTCCAATCAGGATAACAATAAAGACTATTTACTGATCAAGCTAGGTTCCGATCTAAAATTTAATGGATATTGGACTTATCCCAGAGAAGAATTCAATGAAATTCGGGGAGCTGTAGTATTGGACAATGGAGATACAATAATTGTGGGCATGTGTTTTCGCGAAATGAAAGGAACGTCGAATGAATTAACCACCTATATTAACCTGATTAAGCTAAAAAACGGTCGCTAAAAAGAAATGAGCCATTGCCAGCTTAAGAGCGGGCTTCATGCTAAAGGCAGCTATTGTTCCCTATATTGATACACCTTATTTAATCAAAATTCAGGGCAAAATCGCTTCGCGGCTCCTTTAAATACGAAAGCGGATCGCTTGTATGTTGTCCCAAACAAAATGCTTAGGATAAAAACTATAATCATACTTTTTTGCCTAATTGGCTACTTAAGCTCAGCTCAGTCTGAGGCAGATTTTCCTGCGGATCTAATAAGGGAGGCGCAAATAGACTCTTGCATAATCACTGGTGATTTTTCCAATTACCCAGAAAAATATTATTTCGATAAAGAAGGTAGAATCACGGCTCATTCGGTCCCAACAAGCTTCCATCTAAATGCCGATTCTGTAATCCACGGAGTGTACCTAACCACCTACTACTATGATTTAAAGGGTAGACTCTCCGAAAAAACCGTGAAAGCAGACTTTGAAAAGGATTCCAGAAATATTCCTGAAAGGCTATCGGAAAAGCTAGTTTATGATCTAGAGGGTAATCTCATTACCCATTTATTTTACTTTTCCGATTTAGAGAAAATTGTACAATATCAGTATGCAAATAAGTTATTAAGCTCAGAGACAAGCTATGTTTTCAATAAACCTCAAGGTGCAAAACTACCTGAAGTTCAAATAATTAATCGACTCTATAAAGGCGATGAATGGCTAAGGTATAATGACGAAGGTAATATTCAGGATAGTATAGTCACCATAGTTGATTCTTCAAAGTTTAAAAAGACAATCCTTTATTATAACTATCAGAAATACCGGCTTAAAAAGGAAAATCCGGAGGTCTTCATTTACCACTATAACAATCAGTGGCTACTCGAAAAAATCATTACTATTTATGATAGCAGCCGTTCCACTGATAAATTTTACCGAACTGAAAATGGACTTCTGGAGAGAATAGAACATTCCGGTAACGAACCTTACGAATTAAACTTTGAATACTACTAAAGCATCCACAACACATTGAGATTCTGTCGGATAATCGGCCACCAGCATTCCTGCAGACCTTCAGGAGAGGATTTCCCCTTAAAGTCAGCCTTTTACTCTTTTTCACTGGAAAACGCTTTAAAACCGACAGCACTTTTCTGCAAGCCGCTTTGTTATATTAAAATGAGACTCAATCTTCTGCCCATTTTGTTAATCCTCATCTTGTTTCAGGCATGTAACAGTTTCAAGGAAGGAAATGCAGAAATTATCCAAACTGAGTGGACAAACTATGAGAATCCTCTTAGATCCGATTTCACAGCTTCCTTGGAGATTAAGAACTATGAATTTTAAATGGAATCTTCTTCCTAATAAAAAGGGTCAATCAGAGCCTCTTTGGCCTTATATTTCAAACCTAGCGCACATTTAGCATGAACAAAACTCTTACTCTGATACTAAGCTTGGTCTCGAGCATTCTTTACGCTCAACCATTAGATTGTGAAGACCTGCTAAAAAAACCATTAGCTATAAGTCGCTGCGGTGCTGAACCTCTAGACAGCTGCCTAGTTTATGATCTTGAAAGAATATACGCCTGCGCGGAATTCGCGCCAATTGATAAGTTTATCCTTAAACCGGTGGTTCTTGCATCTCAACTCAAATCTTATATCGGCTACGACAGTCTAAGCTATTCTGATATGATCACATCTTACAACGACTTTTTGCATAGTGCATCCTATAGGAAAATAAAGGAATTTAAACTTTCATTTGACGCCTTTGAAAATCTAACATTGAATAATGATAATTGGGAACGGTTTACTAAGCACCTAGCAAAAGCAGGGTACAATGAAACAGAACTTGACAGCCTTAGGGGCCTATTTAAGCCCAATCTAGATTCATCAATATCATTCTTAGATGCCTATTTGTTAGCCAGAAACCCAGATCATACACCATCAAGTGAAAACAAGATTCTCTCTAGAAGCAACAGAATATTCGAACACTTAGAACTAAGCCTAGAAATTTCGAAAAGAACCGAGAGGCCTGCCTTAATTTACTTCTTCGACTTAAATCTAAGTGACCCATCTTTCCAGAGTCTAACACGCTCCACACCGGAAACAGAGGAATATTTAGACATCATTAGTTCCTACTATGACCTGTATTACGCCGCTACCCAAATGACTACCGAACTGAACGAATTTGAAAAAATTGCTTACGTATTTGAGGTGGATCGCCCCATTCAAAAAGGAGCTTATGCCACGCAGATTAAAAACCAATTAAGCCCCAGTAACTCCCCAGGTCCCTTGGTGGTGATTTTGAACCAAGATGGCTCTGTTCGAGCCATATTTCAGAACTTAGACCAGCCAGAAGAGTTTAAAGAGTTTCTAAACAATAACAAAAGGTCAACCAAGGTCAAATAAAGTCAAGCGGACACTAATGCGGTAGCTGAAGGTTCTAAGCTATGAGCGTGACCTAAAACCAGGATGGCCTTAATCATTGAGACCTCATTTATTCATAGCAGTCAGTGCTAATAAAAAATGACCACATTAAGAACGAATGGATCCGGATATTAAGGCGAAATAAGGGCCTGCATTAGCTCGAAGATAGAGTCGTGCCTGTGGACCTGAGAACATTCACTTTGTCTAGAGGAAAAAGTATTGGGCTGATGATCATGGGCTCCCCTCCTGTCCACCGGCATTGAAAAATACCGCCCGATAACAATGGCCTATAACCAAAGTGGTGTTGGTCTTCCCCTCAAAATCACGAACTTTAAACCATTATTAACCTAAGTATTGAGGCCACAAGCTTCGCAACTCCATTTGGCCATAGTTGAACCGCCGGGACCATTTAATGAAAAGGGAAATCAAGGACATATGGATTGAAAGTGAAGAAAGAGGACCAATCCTTGGAGGGACCGCTGGAATAAATGACAATTCTGACGTGATCGTGACTTTTTCGGATGATAGCCGACATGTCGCTACTTTCTTCACATATCAAAATATCGAGCACCTAAGACAAAAGAATAGGAAGACTGGCGAATGTCTGAGTGGCAAATTCTTTTGGGCTTCACCTATGATTATTGTTGATCGAATCGAACGAGAAGAAATTGAAGGAGTAATTAAGCATTTAATTTCGGAGGATGAATTTGGTTTAATCTTCAATCAATTGGAAGTAGAAACACATACAGTACCCAACAAAACCTATAACGAATAGCGACTTGCAGGACGCTACTGATCATAACTAGGCCCTTAGGCAATATGTAAATGAAAAAAGCAGAAACCTATAAAAGACTATTGGCGGGACTAATAGACCTGTTGATATGGATTGCCGCAATGATCGGCTTTTCCATGATTAACTCTCCCTTAAGCAGCTGGTCAGCCCTGATAAGCTACCTACTCTTTGGAGGATTGTTCTTTCCCATATATATGGTTGGCAGTTCATTTCTGTTCCGGGGAATGAGCCTTGGCAAAAGAATTATGTCAATTCAAGTGATTGACAAAAGCTCTCATAATGAACTGACTTTCAGTCAAGCAATGAAAAGAGATTGGTTTCTAGTCCTTGTAGGTATAGTGTATGTCATCGAGCAAAGTTGGTCTGTAATCAACCAATTCGATTATTTCCATGCCGTAATAAACGAAGACTGGGCTAAAATTGGTGGATTTATGTCTGGACCCAACTTGGGAGGAATCACATTGAGTTTGGTCTGGTGGTCACCTTTTATATGGCTTGGACTTGAAGTCATTTCAATTGCAGCGAACCCAGACCGGGAATCGATTCAAGACCGATCAAGTTCAAGCATTACAATCAAAAAATAAAAGTATGGCCTTACACAGCTTATGGCGGCTAATCGGTTGCCAGCAAAGTATTTTCTCCTTAGTCAAATTCGCCTCAGACAGACCAGAATTGCTTCGAATTGAAAAACAGGGATGCCAAGCCACCTAAAAGCCATAAATAAGAGCCTTCTACCTAATTCAAAATGACCACCAGACATCTTTCGCATATCTTAATCCTATTTATGGTTCTCAGTTGTAATTCAAAAGTGAAGGACCAATCAGAAATCCACCATAAGGACCAGCGAGCAGCACCGGCCACTGACTGTTGCCCCTTGCTAAGCTACTCGGTATCTTATGAAGACAGTATAAGCCTAGAGGCTGTATATTATGCCGGTGGTGAGGCCGATTGGAAATTCAAACTCCGAGGACTTATCGGTGACAAGGTATTTTATCAAGCGGATACGCTTACAGAGTTTGAGTTTAATAAGACTGCTTGGCCAAAATTTAAACGAATTGACCGAAATACCTTTCAAATCTTAGTGGAGCAAAATGACCGACCATTTAAGAATAAGATAATACGACTGACGGTTAAAGATGGTCAGCTAACGGACAATGTGATCATTCCGCATTTTGATTCCCCTCCTAAAGATTTTGATAATGATGGCGAACTAGAATATGCGGGATTCCTGGATTTTGTGGAGGCATTTGACCCCGATACTACCCTTTACAATCCAATACTGTATTTCGAGGATACGGAGTCAGGATTTAATTTGGATACCTTAACTACCATAAGAATGAACCGAGAAATTTGGGGAGCCTTTCATGGCTTTGAAATACGAGAAGACCTGAAATTTCTTAAGCCGGCAGGCAAGGAAAAATATCTTAACATTAAATAGTAATCGGGTACCACAAAAAATAAAGCGCATGGATGATATGCTTTATTCAGTCCGTCCCTAGCAATTTTACCAATCACAATGTTCTGGAATAAAAAGAATAAACTACCCATTACCGAAGAGGACAAGCTTTGGCTGGAGGATGACCTGAACTGGTTAAAAATGGAACTAGGAGAAGAGCATTTTATGGAAATCCAGACCATTAGGCCTACCAAAGATTTTTACAATCGGAATTTTGACGGCACGGAAGCAGATGCGGAATTCATCCTCCAAAGGACCATGGAACTGATGAGTATCCAAGATGTCGATATAAAGTTGGAGTATTTCAATGACTCCCCTATTGAAATGGCGGACGGAACCATTCTGAGCTCACCGGCCGACCTTAATGGATCTTGGGAAAGTGCCAGCGGGACTTATCAGCAGACCGAAAATGGAATCATAATTTCAATCGAGCAAAAACAATTAAAAGATCCTATTTCATTAATTGCTACAATCGCTCATGAGCTGGCACATCAAATTCTATTGGGTGAAAATAGAATTGAGGAAAACGACGAAATCTTGACTGATTTAACCGCCATTACCTATGGCTTTGGGATTTTCATTGGGAATTCTCAATTTCGATTTGGCTCTCAAAGTTTTGCTTGGGAATGGAGTAGTCAGGGATATTTACCCGAACAAATAATCGCCTATTCCATGGCTTGGTTATCTAAGAAGCGGAATGAATCGACCGAATACAGCCGATTTTTGAATAAGTCCATGAAAAATCATTTTGACCAAAGTATGGAATGGCTAAATGAAAATGAATAGCAAACTGCTTGTTAAGGCCTTTATCAGCAATACCCTACCGGACAATGCAAATAGCCACATCTAAGGCAAACCATAAAAAAGGCAGCTCTAACTTAATATAGCTGCCTCTTTAATTGATTCGCGTTTTAGTTCATTTGGATATGAAAATTAAACTCCGCTGTACCCAATGCACCCCATAACCTTAACCAAATCGGCAAAAGCATTTCCGTTCCCCTGGAATTGGTTATAGCACCAAGATCAATGATGAGCTTATCTCGCCAACCGAAAGAAACTAATATCTCTCTTGCTAAGGTTTTTGCCGACTCATTATTCCCACATATAAATACATTATGATCTCCCGACACCAAGTCAGGATTTACCATGAGCTGCGCATTCATTGTGTTGAGCGACTTCACTACCTTCAGATTTGGAAAGCGCTTTTGAATTTGTTCACCAAGAGAGTCCGTGTTGACTGGTGATAATGAGGGAGGCATCCCCTGACTAAAATCAAGTGGATTGGCTACATCAATTAGCACTTTGCCATCCAAAACATCTTCACCTATACTTTCTAATACGCTTATAGATACTTGGCCACCCGTACAGTTAAATATTAAATCACTATCTCTGGTAGCTTCAGCAAAAGTTTGTAGGCCGACTTGGGGATATTCTCCATACCATTCTTTAAATGGAGCATTGCCGTAAGCGTCTTTATCATCTTTAGTTAATGTATTTTCTGGGTTTCTTGTACCCATGACTACTTTATGCCCGAGTTCATTCAATTTCGCCGCAATTGATCTTCCAACCATGCCGGTTCCTAAAATTGCTATATTCATTTTACCTTTATTTTTGATATTCACTCACAAAAGTATAGTGGCAAAATGCAGCTCACAAGACAGTGATAAAGATGATAGTCACTTTCATTATTGATAGGAATAGCTCCTATGATTATTAAAGGAAAAAAATATAAATACAGAATGCACAATGAGGACTTTCATTGCGCAATAGATGTAAGCATGCGCTTCATTGGTGGTAAATGGAAAGCAGTGGTAATATGGTACCTTAAGAACGGTAAAAAGCGCTTTGGTGAATTAAAAACTCACATACCGGACATCACAGACAAAATGCTATCCCTGCAATTAAAGGCTCTGGAGCAAGATGGTCTTATATCACGAAAAGTATATCCTGAAATACCTCCAAGAGTTGAATATGAACTAACGGAAGAGGGCAAATCCCTTATCCCAATTGTTAATTCAATTGCCAAGTGGGGGAAAACAAAAGCTGAGAACGAAGGTAAAATGGTCTTAGACGAGTAAAAGGACCGGTCAATAAAATCTAAACTGTTTCAAAAAAGCTTCGTGGAGGCTCTTATAGAAATCAACAAATCTTAGATGCAAACCCATAGTTAATTAGAAAAATGAAAGCGGCCATAACAACAAAGGCCTGGAAATCATTGTTAAGGAGGAGCTACGCGGTAAATTCAAATGTTCACTTAAGTTAAAAAACCTGACATTGATTAAAAATATAGCTTACAACCTGACTATTTTTTTGGCGCTTGGAATGGTGCTTTCTTCTTGTAAAAAGGACTCCACCCAGATCGAAGAATCAGTTTCAAAAAATCCCTTATCCGAAAATTGGCAATTAGATCAAAGATTCCAAGATGTTCCTATCCCATTTGAAGGTATAAGATTGAACCTTTTCGCTACTGATGAATATCTTTTCCTTCATGGACCGAACCGTTTTGATAGAGTTGACCTGAACGGGAACGCCCAGAGTAATCGCGTTTTTAATGAGAATACCATAAAGTTCCCGGTAAATGAAGCCTTACATTTCGACTACGATGTCAATAAATCTTTTGCATTTAAAGCAAACGACCCAGGAGACTATTCGGTTGCAGGTGGTTTTATTATTGATATTGATTCAACCTTAATCGATTTAAAAATTCCAGCATCCCAAAGGGAATCATTAGGCGCTATTAGTTCATCCAATCATGCTCTTATCCCCTTGCACTCCCAAGAGGGAATTAAAATCCTTTTGCTTCGCATTGATGGAAATGGCAAAACTTGTACCGATTGTTCATTTAAGATCGGCTATACCAAAACTATTTCTTTGATAGATTTAGGCGGAGCCACTAAGATGCATTCACCTTCTTCCATTAAAGATTATTTTTTCATCCCTACCTCCAATGGAGTATATAAACTAGACACCATTGGTAACCATCAGAATGTTTTAAATGACAGTGAAATAAAAACAATATTTGATGCAGGGGAATTTATTGGCGCCTGTGGGGATAATGGTACCGCTTATGTTTCATATGATTATGGTGAGTCATGGCAGTCCACCTCTAATTTCCCTATTCCTTTAAGGAATGCTCAGTATCAATTGATTGGGGATAGTCTTGTTGCGTATACTAATAAACTCTTTACCTTGAATTTGTCAGAGGGTCAATGGCGGACGAGGGCCTTAAAAATAGATCCTATCATGAACCCATATATCGCCAGTGTTGCAAAATTCAATGACACCATCTTTATTGCTACCTTCAATGGAGTCTATAAAAAATCAAGCCGGAGTTTTTACCATTAACTGGAAATTAAAAATACACAAGCTATAAACCTTTCGAGTGAACCTTTACTTGCAGGCTAGTGGCTTTGGTAACAACAGACAAGAAGGCGCTTCGAATTAAGGGAGAATAATCTTCAGAAGCCCTTTGCAATCTTTTATCCCCAATTTGAAGTAAGAACCAGGTTAAAGCAATGAACAATAGAATTCTCATCGTAATCGCTTTAAACATCATAACGATGGTGATGCTACTTTGGAGACTAACCGAAAATCTATCCGTAATTGACCAGATTGATTTTCAAGCAAATGAACAAGCTGAAGTCCTAGTGAAAGCCAGTCTAATTCAACAGACTGGAATTGATGTAAACTGGATTACTATCGTGACTATCGGGCTTCTTATTTTGAATCTGCTTTTATTCAAATTTTGGATCCATGCAAAACGCTGGATTCTGATTCCATCTTTGCTTTTTATTTTGAATATAGGATTGAGCTTCACCTATTATTTCAATATGAACAAAGCCATTGCGGAGGAAATAGAAAGGGAAATAGAAAACGCTGATTAAACTTTTTAACCAAATGAAAAATTAAAAACCACGCAGGCAGAACAAAACCGATAAGTTCCCTAGCAGCTAGCAAGCCCTAAACATAATTATGACCAGACGAAAAGTTGAACTATTATTCATTGTCATTTTATTAGCTCTAAGCCTAATTCTCTTTAAGACCGCCATTCTTTATAAGGGGAGCCTATTCGAGCATCCACTTATTATCCCCCTTTTCAGCTTAGTCTCATTTAGCTTCATTCTTTTCAACTATTGGTTTTTAAAATTGTCGTGGCTTCAAAACATACTCTACTCAGTTCCCATAATTTTTGTTTCCCTCATTTTAGCTTACGTGATTATTAGCATAGTAATTTCCATAATGCTCATACTAGACGAGGGTATGGACCTTTAACTACCTATGGTTCACCCTCCTGATCTATGGATTATTATTAGTGTTGAGTACGGAGATCTTTGGCAAGAAATTGAATAAAAACCTCCGTCTTCATTCAGAGGAATAGAGAAAAAAGTATTTGCCCTGCGCTTCAGATTTCACCGTTCAGACGGGCATTAGGGCTTGATTAAGCCTTCACTCATCGTTCCCCCTTCCTGAGTGTAGTGGCGTCCCCTGCTTGAATAGGTCGCGGGAAGCCCCATAAACTTAGAATAAGTTCTAATCGTCCAAGAAACTGGCCCCCGGAAGAAATAATTTTCTGGTGCGGCAATTTTATCGATATCGTCTTTATACCGGGCGGCCATTCCTTTGGTAAGATGAAACTTTAGATCATCACTGGTTTCAAAAGTCTCATGAATGATTAAAGCAACCTCACCTTTTACTTGATAGGCTTCAAATCGGATCATCCCGGCTTCTTCTTCATATGCATCTGTACCTACTTTTAACCACCAATGCTTTAATTCTTCAATACTCTCACCAGGTTTGCAGGTCCACTTTGCTGTAACCTGGACTGCCTTGGAAGAATCAGGCTGGCGATAATCATTCTTCACGAATCCATAGAGATATTCCCCAAATGTTCCATTCACTCCCTTCCCTTTAAGGCTTTCTACCACTTCGTCCGTAATGCTCATACCCCTTACTAGATGAAAATCCGGTTTAGCCACTTGGTGCAGGGCTTCCGAATGCTGATTTGCAGTTTGCGAGAAGTAATTAATCAGAGAAGCTTCGTTCTCAAAAATATGATGGACCAAAACGGCATCCTGGCCAATCGCGTGATTGATTTCGGTAGAAAGCATCCCTTGATGTTGCTTCGCATCTCGATGAATATCCTCCCATTCCTTCAGCATTTCCTTGGAGTCCTGCGATTTCTTAAAAATCCCTCCCTTAGTCTTAGGTAGCCATTTACCGGTTATACTTAGCTCCTCTCCTATTTGTATTGGAGTCTCCATAAAGGAGGGTAATTGCATTTTTACTTTGTCCATGATTTTCACTTTATCGATTAGATAGTTCAAAGGTATTGACGTATTCACCACCACGTAGGGTGCGTTTACGCCAACTTGTAGTGTCAATTACGACAAAACAGGTCGTGGATAGCTTTTGAAACATCTTGAAACCATAACCAGTAGGAGCTAATCAGCTGGATTTATCCATTTTACCTTAGGGATGCGGATTTCAATTTCCCAAGGAGTCTGTGAACTCAGGAAATCCATTTGCTAGAAAAAGTAAAAACGTAAAACAAGACAAAAAATCAAGGCTCTTTCCTGGGTGGTTTTAATTCGCGGTCCTGAGCCTGTCGAAGGGCGCGCTATCACTGGGAAAGGCCAAAGCCTTCCAAATTTTAGTACCAGGCGAGGAATCTATATTCCATGGTACTGCGTAAATCAGCTAAAGAAACAGCCCACCATTCAAAACTTAAATCTCGGCAAAGGACTTAAGGCGGCCTAGCATCCCTTTGGCCGGAAGATTGAAAAAAGGCCTTAGAGAGATCGCGTAGCTCCGTAGGAGATCCCGCGACCGATCTTAGGACTTTTGAAAAGCCGAGGGTAAAGGAATGCAAGCCTTGATTTTTTTGTTTCGTTTTTACGAACGGCCTTCCATTTTCAATGGAGTTCGTGAGCTCGGGTCAAGCCCTCGGTTGATCAAGCAAAAATGAAAGGCAAGAGAAAAAACCATTTTGAATACCCTTAGTGAACTCGTTCACCGAACAGGGAGTGCGTGAATATTTTGAAACTGAGTAGCCAAGCCTTGATTTTTTTGTTTCGTTTTTACGAACAGCAGCTCCATTTTCAATGGAGTTCGTGAGCTCAGGTTCAGCCTTCGGTTGATCAAGCAAAAATGAAAGACGATCCAAGACAAAAAATTAAAGCAAAACCCGCTAAAGCTTATTCACCCTCCTATTTGCCCCTTATTATTCTAAGCTTAATAGTACATTAGAGCCAAAGCCAAAGGAATGAATAAAACTATTGCTATCCTTTCCCTATTGATATTCGGAGTTCTTTCCTGTAAAAATTCTGAAACCGAATTTGACCAAGTGGAAATAGCCAAGAAGTATTATGAAGTTCTAGATCAATCAGATGCCTCGGGTATAAAAGCTTTACTCACCGATAGTCTGTTGACCCAAGAAACCGAATACGACTATGAGCAAACCTTCAGCCAGCAAGAGTATATCGAATGGCTAAAATGGGATTCGGTGTTTAAACCGACTTACCAAATCCTAGAAATTCGATCGGAAAACGGAGCGGTAGAAGCGAAAATTTCAAAGACGGATAAGAGAATTAACTTCCTTCATCGGGAACCAATTGTCACTAAGCAGATTTTGCGTTTTGAGGAAGGCAAAATCGTTAGTATTGAAACGAATAAGTACTTGATTTTTAACGACTCTCTTTTTGTAGCCAACCGTGAGAAACTCTTAAGTTGGATTGCCGAAAATCACCCTGAATTAGACAGTTTTATTCATGACCAAACCGAGGCCGGAGGTAAAAGATATTTGGAAGCCATTGCATTATACGAATCAAATAGGTAAAATCTTCCAGCACTTATAGATGATCTGTGAGTTTAAGAATAAAAAAGAGTCATGCAAAAAGTAGATCCTAAATATAAAGCCAACCAGCACCCGATTCTTGAAAGAGTAAATGACTTTCTCCCCATAGGACTTATAGTGCTGGGTATAGGAGCTTCGTATCTAGACATTTCCGCAGGGCATTACTTCATTTCGGTAGGATTTATCTTATACGGAGTTTTGGAACTCTTGCTCATTAGCAACTGGAGCATTAAGACAAGTTTCAAATTCGTGGGGAAAGTGGCTTTGCTAATCCTAATCACATCAGCCGGGCTATACATGTCGATTAAGGCCCTAAACTTTCTCTTGGTCCTACCGCTAATACTCTTAGATCGATTTCTGTTTCCCAGGAAAGAAAATACGGGTAGCAATGGAGATTAAACTCCGCCAACAATATTTATACACCTACCTTTCGGGATGTACTTGATGAATCTATATTTATGAAAATAACAATCCTTAGCCCATTACTACTTATCCTTTTAATATCATGCCAGAATACGGCGGATGAGGCAACAGCGCTAAAGGTGGTCGCGCATAAAGATGAGCTCAAAAAGGCCGAGGGCCTAAAGTTTAATACCCTTATTAAAGGAACTGGCGATCCTACCATCATCTTTGAATCAGGTTTAGGTACCCCTTTAAACAACTGGACCATTATTCAAGAAGAACTCTCGGCCAGCTATAAAACCATTTCCTACGACCGAAAAGGAATCGGAGAAACTGCCATCAGCAAGTCCCCCCGCTCTATAGAAAACTTGGTAATGGATTTAGACAGCATGATCACTCAAAGTCAAATCGAAGGGCCAATTGTTTTGGTAGGACATTCTCTGGGCGCTCATATTGTTAGAAGGTACCAAGACCTTTATCCCGCCATGGTAGTAGGATTGTTTTTGGTCGACCCCACCAATGAATACCTTTACGATGAAGTTTTCAAGCAAATGCCTCCCGAAGCGGCTGATTCGATGAAAACAGCTTGGGATAATAGCTTTAAAAAGCAAGCTCCAGGTGTATACTTGGAATGGAAGGAAGCTTATAGCACCGATGAAAAGATGAGATCCTATCCCCTGCCCACCGAGATACCAATAACTATTCTCGCCTCTTACCAGGAAAATAATTTTTTAAACCCGAGAAACATTCAAATTAAAAGGAAGCTATTGTCAGATTGGCAAAAAGCTAAGACCAATATCAAAATACTCGAGACCACCAATAGTGGTCACTATATCCATCTGGGTGAACCCCAATGGGTCATTTCTGAATTGCAAAAATTTCTTGAAGACCTAGAATTAGCCGATTAAACCTCAGGCTTAGATTTTAAAAAAAAACATTGAAAAAAGGCTTTGAAAACAAATGAGCACAAAACCTAAGTCTCAAGCCTTTTGGCCGTCCTAATCTTCAACTATGAAAAGGCTTTTCGAAATCATTCTCCTTTGCTCTTCCTTACTGAGTTGCCAAGTCTTAAAGCAGGAAGAATCGAATCGTTCGAATTCAGTGCAGCTCGATTCGGCAGAGCAAAGTGTAAGTCCAGTTGCAGCGAAGCTGGAGCAAGAAGAAGAATCCATCTTCGTAAAGGACAGTGCCGACTATTCCGCCGCCTTCCTTAAGGAACTGAAAGCATCGGGAATGAAAGACCTATCTCTGGTGGACAGTTTCCTGATCCTCGGACCCCGGGACACCGTATCTTTCCCGCAAATACCAAAGATTAGCCAGATGACTGTTTTCACCGCCAGGAAGGGTGATTTAGCCATCGCCTTGACCGTCGAGAGAATTAATCAAACAACGATTGATTATAAAGTTGAGATGGTGGAATTTGGTAAGGCCAGGCACATATCGAAGGGAAAAGCGGATTTAAATATTGGCTTTTATTTTGGCGCAGAAACTGACGAAAATACCAGGACCGGAACTTCCTATCTGTCCACTCAGTTTATTGACCAAAATGACTCTTGCTACACCTTCATTAGAATTGGTAGCGAGGATGAATCTAATCGATATTTACTTGGAAGGCTTATTAAGAATTGTAATGGGAAAATAATCGACATCGGCTTGGACAACTTTCCGACCTTAATTGAGAAATAAGAACAGGGACTTATTTGGTCTCACCACGACGAGCCAAGCCTAAGTGCAGCAGTAGCAGCCTTGTCTACTCCCCTATTGTTCCCGATATTGAAACGACCAAACCTCGCTTTATAATTCCTTAACCGCCATAAACAAAGTCCTAGCCCAACAACCATGAGTAAAAGCCTATTAAGCCTACTAATCCTTTGCTTCTCCACCTTATCCTATGGTCAAGCCTTATCGGATCATTATGATTTAGACACTTCGGAATATGCCCAAATCAGGACCTTAATTAAGTGGGACACTAAGATGATAAAGCTTAGTCCCGCCAATGCTCAGTATTATCTAGCCCGAGCGGAAGATTATTCTAAAATGCACCGATTCGACCAGGCTTTAATTGACCTTAATACGGCGGATAGCTTAAAACCTAATGAGCCAGCCATCCTCTATCGGAGAGGAGCCACGAAACATCGGATGGAGGACTTGGAAGGTGCCTTGCTTGATTTTGATCGGGTGATTGCCTTAAAACCCGATTTTGAATGGGCCTATTCTGATAAAGGCACCATTCTTAAAGAACTGGAACGCTATCCGCTTGCTGTTGCTTCCTTTAAACAGGCCATAGAATTAAAGCCGAATTGGGCGGTCCCCTATTTTGAACTTGGCAATACCTATAAAAAGATGGGCGAGTATGAAACTGCTCTCAATTACTTCAATTCTGCTGTTTCATACTCCAGTCAGATTCCTATGATATTTATGAACCGGGGCAACCTGAAAAAGCTCATGGGTAATTGTGAAGGGGCGATTGCTGATTTTAAGAAAGCCATAGAATTAAAATCCGATTATCGATTGGCCTACCTAAATCTTGCCGAGTGTTACCTTCAGATGAATGATTTGGAAAATTCCCTCTCCGCCATCAATAGGGCGATTGAAATTTCCCCGGATTATTATGAGGCGCTTAAATTCCGAAAGGAATTTTACAAAAGCCGGCAAGAATTCGATAAGGCTTGCCTTGATTTTCTTTTGTGCCAAAAATTAAAACCAGAAGAGACGGACCCTGACTTAAATTGCAATTAAGCCGTTTGGCAAAAATCCCAGTCTCCAAAATTTGGCTGATCTCGTTTTCGAAGAAGCCTCTTTCTTAGTTCAATATCCCTCCCTAAAAAGCAAGATACTCCAATTCAAGGCCGAAGATTTGCCCTTGATACCGCCCGATATCGAATAAAGGAGGAAATGCCACACCCGCTGGTCCAACTTGATTTAAAACAAAGGTGCTGCCAAGCTTTAATCGCATTCGAGCTATGCGAAAACCAAGTTTGAGATTAAAAGCCGTTTCGCTAAATGGCCCTACTAAACCATTGCCATCATTGGTACCCCGCGATTGAAAAAAGGAAAAAGAGGTCTCCAAATTGAGAAAGCTCCATTCCAGTCCTGAAACTGCGGCCACCGAATAAGCAACTGTAACTAACAAGGGATAGCCCCCTGCCTCCACTCCATAATAGGGTTTTAAAGCCTTGGAGTTATGTAGCCTTAGGAAGCTAATTTTGGGCAAAGTGCTTAATTTACTTTCCCCCCCATATTGCAGGATAAAACCGGTCTGATAAATGATCTTATCGCTCTCCCGTTCCAGCCATAAAAATGTCTCTCGCCATTCCCTTCGAGACTGAGCTTTCAAACTGTCTAAATCCTCCGCTGCCTTGCTGAATTCTTGGGGATTTAATCGATAAATGAAGCCTCGAACCCTGCTATGACCAGCATTCTTAAAACGTGGCCTGAATTCATCTTCATCTTGGTAAAACAGCACCTTAAAACAGTTGCCACCTCGCTTAAGGGTAGAATCTTTGCATGCACGATAAATAGCCGCTTTGCTTTCGCCTTCGGTGATGCTGCGAGGCAACTCCAATTCCATAAGCTTGGCTTCCTCCGGTAATCTAAGCAAGTATTGCTCTTCGATAAGAAGCACCTCCGATTCATCTTGAGCCCAAAGAAAGGACACACTGAGGGAAAAAAGCAGCAGAAGGTGACGATGCATAGCAGAGGAATAAATTCAAACAGGCAAGTTGCTAGAAAGATGAATCATCTCAAATAAAGGTTGTAATCCCCCTTAATTTCTGAAAGACTTGACTTAAAAAAACGGAAAGGAGCCACCTGATTTAGCTAAATTAGAAGCATCGAGCTAAATTGCTTCCTAAGACCTATCCAAAAGAAAACAGCATGGAGACTCCTTTAAAATTAGATGCGCATTCGGCTATGTTGCAGCGCTATGTAAAGTATAATTTGTGGGCCAATCAGCAAATGGTTAATTGGTTAGAGCAGGCCTCGGAGGAGCAACTGGAGCAAAGCATTAATTCCAGCTTTCCCAGTCTTAAAGAAACGCTGAAACATTTATGGTTGGCCGAACATGTCTGGCTGCAAAC
>Ga0207422_1001341_pt1 | contig 50401 bp, 33 predicted proteins | sample MarCyaLeptolynsp_FD_187757 | JGI IMG/M metagenome (GOLD analysis project Ga0207422, IMG submission 187757) | Marine cyanobacterial communities from Panama - species 1 Leptolyngbya sp. (SPAdes) | ecosystem: Environmental > Aquatic > Marine > Unclassified | place: Panama: Panama City | collected... | reverse complement strand
ACTGGCCGCGGAAGAACCAAACCACCGCGCCTTCGGCACCGCGTTTCCACAGGCTAAACAAACGCGAATGGGCCAAGCTACAAAGGGCGTTTCGCCATCGCGACGCGGCACTTGGTTAACGGCGTTGGGTGGCATCCCTCCCCCGGCCCCTCCCTTCGAGGGAGGGGAGAAAGATTCCAATCCGGATTCTACGACAACATTCATGTCGCTTCGACGATTAGGACACCGAGACAATCGTAGGGCACTGCGACAAAACTTAGGCCGCATTGACAACACTCATCTCGCTGCTGCCAAACTTCGGGGCGCGCAAACCTAGCGTCGAAAAGCCGTTGGCGTTAGAAACACCACCGCGACCGCCCGCTTAGCACTTATCACCCATATTGGCGAACCATTCGGCGGCGCGCTTGTCCATTTCCTCCGGCCGCACATCTTCCGTATGCGTGGCCAGTGACCATTCGTGGCCATGCGGATCTTTCACCTTACCGAATCGGTCGCCCCAGAAGGCATCCATCGGCGGCATCGATCCTTCACAACCCGCATCGACGGCTTGCTTGAATGTTGCATCGACGTCGTTCACATACAAGTGCACGGCAAACGTCGTCGTGCCGGCACTGGCGGGTGACTTGCAATACTGCCCCGGCCATTCCTGCGACATCATGATATGGCTATCGCCGATCTTGATTTCGCAGTGCATGATCGTATCGCTACCGGGCATACACATACGAAAGACTTCTTCCGCACCGAACGCCTTTTTGTAAAACTCGATGGCCTTGGCGGCATCATCGACAACCAGATACGGCGTGACGGTATGGTAACCGTCGGGGATGGGTTTCACTGCCATGGGTGGCTGCTCCTAATGTCCTCGTGCGCGTCCCACCATGAGACGCGCGATAATCAAACTACATTTCCAATTTACTTACGCTTGTAGAGAATTTCGAACACCTTGAAGTCAGGGCTTACGGCAAGGTCAAAGACTTCAAACTTGTGCGTGTTATCGTCGACAATAGTCACGCGATAGTTGCACATTCGGTTGTAAACATTCAGCATCGGCTCATCCATGGTGCCGTAGTAATTGATCACGTTGCTTTCGGGCGGCCACGTGCCGGCCATCGTGTAGATGTGCGTGTCTATCGACGACGCCCACGTGCCTTCGTACAAGTTGCGCGTCTTGTTGTAGCCGGTCATGCCGATGCCGCTATAAGGCAATTCCATCCCGGGTGCCATGGCCATTTTGGGAATGTTCATCTCTTCCATGAGATAGTGCTTGCCGAGCACCCACTTCACCGACGACGTACCCTTACTCACCATCGGACCGCTGCCCGGCATGTTCATCGTCATCGTGACGTTGTACTCACCGACGAAAGGTGCCAGCCGTTTGTGCTCATCCCCCGGCTGCATCGATGCCGCCCACTCCTGCATCATCTTTTGCATCTCTTCGGCACTGGGCATTTGGCCCGGTGCCGGTTTGTCCTCACCATGATGATCGGCAAACGAGCTGTTGCTGAACGCCAACGCCGCAACGGCCACCAAGCCGACGATCGACAGAATCAATACACGTGTCTTCATAAGGAAACTCCTCTCTGGGTTTGTGCTTGTTGCACGTTGACGACCGAGCGACGCAATGCCTCATCGCAAAACACGCCGCCGAACCGATCCGAACAATAACCGAACAAAATTCCGACTGCAAGCATCTGGTACCGGAATCATCCAAAATTTCCGGCAGTCACGAGCGCTACCCCGCGTCTTTGTCATCCGACTGTGTGTTAACCTGCACCGTGCGGCTCTCGCGCTGCTTCAGCTTCTCGCACCGCGCGATCAAACGTTCCAACGTCACGCGATTGCCCCACGTGAAGAACTTCTCCGCCTTATCCCATTCGTCGCCCGTACCCCAGCCACAACTGATCAGTCGCAAGCGCGTGCGGTCGGGCCCATGCGGGTCCATTTGCATAATGCCCCAGGTTTCTTCAAACACGCCCTTCGCAGCCGGCGCGTTCTTCGGTGCCTTGGCCGTCGACGAATACATTCGCCCCGGCCGCATCGTCGAAATGTTGTGCGTGATCGTGCCTTCGTCACCGATCTTGGCTTGCGGGTTGTAGTTCGTCTTAATGTGACCACCCGGACGCATGTCGACTTCCGCAACCGGCACCATCCACGACTGAATCCCCGACTCGGTCGTGAACAACGCCCATACATCGTCAACCGGCGCATCGAGAATCGCTTCCCAAACGATCTCGCGTTCCTCCGGCTTAGCCACAGGCGACCCGGCGAAGTGATTGTAAATCCAGTTCACATACACTGCGTTGCCATTAAGGAAATAGTCGTATGCCGATTTCCATTCCTCGTCTTCGTCGGTCCAACCCATCGTGTACAGCGACAGTTGTGTATGACCGTTCACCATCGGCTCAAGCATATACGTTCCCCACGTGCCGCCCTTCTTCACGTTGGGAAATTGATCCGGCGCGCCGCCGCTGACTGTCAACATGCGCTGCGGGCAATAGTCGAGAATCGTGCTATTCGCGCCGGGCCAAATCTTGTAATCACCGCCAACAGACAAGTCGATTTGCGGATCGGTCTGCGGCATAAATGACTTCAGCCCGGCAGGTGTGGTGATGGCGTTCCAAACCTCATCGACCGACGCGGGAATCACCGCGTCGAAGCGTTGCCATCGCTGCTTCGCGTCGTTTGACGTCACCGTCACGGCACCGTCATCCCAACGCTTCATCGGGATAACCGGAACGGTCTGCCGCAGTTCACTGCCCCGCTCGTTGAAGGCCCTGTCCAACGCGTTAAGCACGTAATCCCACGCTTTGTCGAAATAGTCATAAGCCTTATCCCAAGCGGGCGAAGCGCCGAAGCCCTGATGCGTGATCTTCACCATCGATTGGTTGGGCGCGATTTCATCAAAGTCGACCATCACGCGCGAGAGGATGTTCTTGCTGCGTAATTCCGGAATATTGGGCGGTGCCGTCCATTCGAACGACAGCATCTTGTATGGCACATACGTCAGCAACTTGCAGCCTTCGCTACCGCGCGAACCCTCGGGCGCGTCGGCAACGATGTAAAGCTCCCACGTGCCGCCGGGCTTGAGTTCGAGGTTGGAGTCGGGCGCAAAAAAACTGGCGATGCCCTCCGTCGTCGTCCATGCCCACCAAAGATCGTAAGCCGACGCGCGGATGAGTGTTTGTTTGCGTAAGAGGCGTTCGCTTTGCTGGTTCGACGCGGCCGCATCATTCATGGACGCAGTAGAGTTGGCGTTATCTTTGGACGCGGCAGACTTGGTGCCATCCTTGGGTGTAGTAGCGTTCTGATCTTGTGCGGTGATCATTGCGCTTGCCAATGAGCGCGTATTGAATGCGCAAATGATCGTCACGGCGAATAGACTAATCAGTAGCACCTTCGGCATGGCACACAAGCTACCAAATCCGCAGGCTCGGTGTTTGACAAATCTTGCGATTTGATTCGATTGTTTCATCGCGTTGACTCCTCTTCTCAGTGCGGCCCCTTTGCCGCGATCGTTGCTTACCCAAATGCTGCACGGTTTGCCTTAGGTGTACTCGCTAATACATGCGGCCACAGGCCGCGGCTCTGAATCGTCGCGCCTCTTTCGAAGACAACGCGCGAAAATCCAATGTTCTCTATCTTCAACACTTTGCCGATCCTATGTTTGAGCGCGATTTCATTTCGACGTTTCGACATTTCGACGTTTCGACGTTTCGATGTTTCGATGTTTCAACGTTTCGACATTTCGACGTTTCGACGTTTTGACGTTTACGATTCCACCAACCCATCCACATACGCGCGCAGATGCGCAACCGATCGATCGAAGACTTCGACCGACCGTCGCGCGCGGGCTTGCATGATCGCGCCTTCCATTACTGTCAGCACAAACTCTGCGAGCGATTCGCGATCGACCTCGTCTCGCAGCCTGCTCGACGCTTCATCGAGACATTTGCGAATGCCCGCGCACCACATGTCGAACAACTTCGCTAGATGGTCGCGCACATCGGGATAGGTATCGCTCATCTCCAGCGCGAGATTGCCGATTGGACACCCCATGCCGCACGACGTCATCAACAACATCTCGCGATACCCATTCAGCACTTCGAAAATCCGCTCGACCGGGTCGGTCGTCTTATCGAAGGCCGGTTGCAACACCATAGGCCAAAGCAATTCTTCGTAATGATCGAGCACGCCATGCAGCAGCGCCTCTTTGGTCGGAAAGTAGTGATACAAACTGCCGGAATTAACCCCCGCATCCCGCAAAATCGTCGCCACCCCCGTCGCGGCATACCCCTGCTCGTGAAACAGCCGCATGGCAGCCTCAACGAGCTTCTGACGGGTAGGTGTGTCGGTCATGACGGAGCCTCAGACGGCCAAAAAGCGGCCATTACGGGCAGATAACGTTGATTTTCGCGCCAACCGCTCACGCGGCGAGCAATTAGTTGAACGATCAACCAATTGGGGTAGTGTGGGGATTTCGAGATGCGATGTCAAGGATTTCTGGTGGAAATATTTCCGCTAAGGCCTTCTTACCCGCGCCAGCGATCGTCATTACGTCGAAGAGGCACTGTTACCGTTCTGGGTGCCACTGGCCTGCTTGCAGCCAGTGCCCAAGGGCGCAGTGAAAACTCGCAACAAACCAGTCAAGATCGACCGTATCGGTGCGTTTGAACGGCTTTCGATTGACTGATTGGATCGACAGAAATTCTCGATACGGCCAATCGAGACGTCGACGACTTGTAACGCGTGCTGCGCTCGAAACACTGGCAGCAAGCTGACCAGTGGCACGCAACATCTGATCTGCCTCTAAACAGTGCCACCTGCCGAAAACTAGCGCGTCGCCAATTGCCGGGCGAGTGCTTCCGCTTCCTTCATCGCTGCGGCTTTTGACTGTTGATGACGTTCGTCGCCAAACTCTTGGAAGTCCACATGAATCAAATGCGACGGCGCATCGACGCCGAGAAAATGCTTGACCGCGTCGATATGTGTTTCCAAATGGTTCATCGATGCGTTGCGTTCACCGGCACCGAAGTAACCTTCACCCCGCGCAGTCAGTATCACCAGAGTTTTGCCATGTAAGGTCGGCTCGATCGGCTGCTCGCCGCGGGCCAAATCGAACGAGAACGTTTGATTGATTCGTATCACCTGATCGAACCAAGCCTTCAGTGCGGCGGGCATGCCGTAGTTGTACATCGGCGTCGCCAACACAATGACGTCGGCCGCCTTAACTTCCGCGATAAGTTCATCGGAGGCCGCGAGAACCGCACGCTGATTCTCACTCAGCTCAGGCGTTCGTGAAAACGCCGCCGCGATCCAATCTTCGGTCACAAATGGCGGTGGGTTATCGAGTAAATCGCGCGTGTGAATCTGCGCCTTAGGATCTGCTTCTTCAACCGCGTCAACGAAACATCGCGCCAGTTCTCGCGTAATCGAACGGGCCTTACGAGCGCTGGCTTGTACGACTAGAAACGTTTTCATCTATTCGTCCTCAATTCATTGACGATCAATGCCTTTACGTGATCGTCCGCACACCGCATCGGCAACCGACAAATTCCTTCGACGGCGCGTTGCATTGCAATATCACGAAAACGGAGTGCCAGAGCGGGTGCCCCGGGTGGGTAATCCAACCTGGGGTCGCGATTCAAATCTACAAATATCGTCACGATCTTGCGATGACTCAGGAAGAAATCGCAACCCCACGTCGGAGTACCGACATGGGCCACCCCTTCCTGCAAGGGAGGGGAATTCTGTGCGACAGCTTCTACTCTTTCGTTTGCTTGGGCGCCTCTTCTGCCACTTGCTTTCCCGCCCCGTGCAACTCCATCAACGCATCCGCAAACTGTCGGCCCAAATCCAGGAAGCCTTCCGTGTCATAGTGATACGGGTCGGAATAACCGTAATTGTCCGTCGTCGTGATCAACTTCACATGCGAATGGTCATTCGCAAAAGACGCCTGCGCTTCGCGCACGATCTCGCCGTAGTTCCAAATCTTGCCGTCTTTATCGTCTTGGCCCGAATCAGAAATGCGACCGATCGCCGTGGGCAAGTCGTCGTAACGCAACGCCGCACTGAGAAGGTTCATTAACTTCTCCAAGTTCTCGCGATACGCCTTGGCACCGGCCTCTGAATGGTACGCATCGCTTTCGCCTTGCATCCAAACGATGCCCGCCGGGATCAGCCGATCGTCTTCACCGTCGCCGTCGATATCGCGCACCGCCAGCGCGTTGCGAATCGTCTTTAGACAATGATCGTATTGATTGACACCGCGCCCTTCGCCGTCGCCCAAGGTGTAATCCGGATCCCAACAACCGAAGGGTCCGCGCGACGCAACATCGATCGACGTGCCGCCGCGCGAATATTTGACGATCGCAACATTCGCTTTCGGATTCTTCTCGCGCAACCGTGCCGCAAAGCCGATCTCCGAACCGAATCGATCGGAGAGTTTGTTCGTCTTGCCGTCGGTGCTGAAACCGCCACCATAGCCGGGCTCGAGCTTCGCCCACAACCCCATGCCGCCGGCTTTCGTATCACCATCCGCCGCGCTATTGCCGCAAAAGATCATCACGCCCTCTTGCGGTCGCTTCAGCTTATCAGGCAGCTCGTTGTTGTGACCGTAGCCATCCATGTTGGACTGACCGGCAAGGAGGTAGAGTTGATAATCGGCGCCCAAGGCGACTTGGGCAGCGACTATCATCGGCAGTCCGACGCAAAACAATGTGCGGGATAGATTCGTTGACATTATCTTCCTCCATTGCGTTCGAGGCCCGCTTCGATTTATCGGGCAGACCGAGGTCATTCGGGCTCACGCCGTCATTGTATATCAGTTCGGACGCGCCATGTCGGAAGAAACTCGACCCATTATCAACTTCGTAAGTGATCCATAAACTTCGACGCGACGGTTTCGCCGCGAAGATAGATCGACGTATCCGTTGATATAGGGACTGATGATGCGAAATTTGGGAAGTATGCTGCAATCAAACAAAACCGCGCATCGTGTTACGATGATCGCAGTCAAGGAAGTACCGACGAGAGTAAAACAGTTTCATTAGCGACCGATTTGAAACTGTTTCCAAACGAAGTACGACCATATTCGCGCGTTGTCTAGAACAGCGATCGTGATCTCGATAAAATTTGAAAAGAGGTTCTATCATCTCGATAGGAGATCCGTTTCTTTCGGAAGCTACTTGAGCGCAACGGAAGTCGTCGGCACGCGCTCTTGCAGTGTGCGACCAGCGGTTCGTCAAAAAGAATTTTTTTGGAGGTGAAATCATGTTTCGTGCGTACAAGCAATCCAATGGAAAACGAATGGGGCTGTTCGCTGCCGCGTTGGCAACGTGTCTATTTACTGCATCGGCATCGGCCAATCTCATCAACAATCCGGGCTTCAACGACAACGGTGGCGGCCTGGGCGAAGGTTGGGGCTCTTTCGGCGCAGCCGGCTTCAACGACTTCTTCGGCGGCAACCCCCACGCGAGTTTCTTCTCCGACAACATCGGCAACTTCGGTGGTGTATTCCAAACCGGCATCGGCGGCACCGCGGGCGCGCTCTATCAATTTGACTTGCTGGATGTGCGCATCGAATCAAATGCGGCCGCCAACTATCGGTTCGGTTTAGAGTTTTTTCAAGGCGATGACGCGACGCAGATCAGCAACACATTAGTATCGATTCCACTGAGCCCCACTGGCGATGGCCTTTCGTTCAGTATGCAGGCAGCGGCGCCGGCCGGCACTGTGTTTGTTCGTCCGATCATTCAGTTCGACAACGTGACTTCGACGGCCAGCGGCCAAGAGAATGTTTTCGTCTTCGACACATCGCTGACCGTCGTTCCCGAACCGACCACGCTTAGCTTGCTGGGTCTGGGCGCGTTGGCACTCATTCGACGCAAGCGCTAAGCCAAGCAGTCCGAAACACGGCAAACGTAAAAAATCAGATGCAAAATTTGGTGCCATGGTCGCTCGACCGAGTGACCATGCTGTACGACTTCAACATCGAAATGAGCAACTTTATGAAATCGGTATTTGCTAGCGGATTTTTGGCGGCGATATGGTTGTGTTCCAACGCACCCGCCCTCGGTCAAAACCTGTTATTCAATCCCGGCTTTGAGGATGTGGACAACAATATGGCCTTTGGCGATGGTTGGGGCATCTTCGGTAATACCGAATTCAACGACTTCTTCGGCGGTAACCCGCATGCCAGCCTGTTTGCCAACACGGCTGGTAACTCGGGTGCCGTCTTTCAGCTCAACTTCGGTGGAGCAGCAGGCGAAACCTATCAGTTCGATCTGATCGACCTGCGCATCGAGGAAAACTTCGACGCCGACCTGACATTCGGTCTTGAATATTACGCGGGTGACGATGCTACCAAACTTGGTGAAACAATCGTGACGATCGACACCGCGACGCGCTTGGCCAACGGCCAAATCGAAGGCAATGTGGTTAGCATGCAGGGTACGTCGGTTCCCGGAACCGTCTTCGTCCGCCCCATCGTACAATTCGACAACGTGAATGCCGCCTATTCGAATGAGATGCAGGCCAACGCATTCCTCTTTGATACGTACTTCTCGGTCGCGGCCGGTCCCGGTGAAGAAGCGCTTAAGAATCCGGGCTTCGACGATGACAACGCCGATGGAAACTTCGGCGACTATTGGTCGGGCTTTGGCAACGTGGCATTTGGCGAAATTTTCGGCCCCGGCAATGCCCATGCGAGTCTCTTCGCCGACAATGTCGCCAACTCTGGCGGAATCTTTCAACCGTCCGTGCTAGGCGCCCCCGACACGCAATACATTTTTGAATTGACCAACGTGCGCGTCGAAGACAACTTCGATGGGCAGCTGTTCTTTGGCCTCGAGTATTACGCCGCCGACAATTTCACCAAGATCGGCGAATCGATCGAACAAGCGAACACAACATCTCCCGGCGACGGACTGAGTTATCGCCTCGTAGCGACCAGCGTACCCGGCACGGTATACGTTCGACCGATCGTTTTCTTCGAAAACGTTCTATCGACGGGTGGTACGTTACGTAACGTGTTCATCTTTGAAACGTCACTCACGGAAGTCGGCCCGGGCGTGAACCTGCTAAGCAATCCCGGCTTCCTCGATCTCAACATGGATACGTTGTTTGGAGATGGCTGGACGACGTTCTTCATCACCGGGTTCAACGATTTCTTCGGTAACCCGCACGCCAGTTTCTTTGCCAACTTCGGCGGCAGCTTCGGCATCGTGTTTCAGGATGGCATCGCCGGTAGCGCGGGTGAAACTTACCAGTTCGACCTCCTCAACGTGCGCATCGAAGAGAACTGGGATGCCGATCTCTTTGTTGGGCTCGAATACTACGCCGGCGATGACTTCACGAAGTTGGGCGAATCACTCGTTCAGGTCGACACCGATACGCGATTAGCTAACGGCCAGATCGACGGCAACACCATCAGCATGCAAGCGACGACGATCCCCGGCACCGTCTTCGTGCGACCGATCTTCAGTTACGACAACGTCAACCCCACCTACAACAACCAGCCGCAGGCAAACCTTTTTGTGTTCGACACGTACTTCAGCGTCGCCCCCACGGCGGGTGATCCGTTCATCAAGAACGGCGGCTTTGAAGATTCCGATGGCAATGGTAGCTTCGGCGACACGTGGAGTAGCTTCGGTGCAGCGAGCTTTAACGAGTTCTTCGGCGCAGGTAATCCGCACGCGAGCCTGTTCCCGGACAACGTCGCCAATGTCGGCGGCGTATTCCAGACGTCGATCCTTGGCACGCCAGGGGCGAATTACAAATTCGATCTTCTCGATGTGCGCATTGAGGCGAATATCGACGCCGACTTGTTCTTCGGTCTCGAATATTATGCAGAGGACAACTTCACCAAATTAGGCGAAACCATCGCGCAGATCGATACCAGCACGACCGGCGACGGTTTGTCATTCAGCATCACCGGTACGGCGGTTCCCGGGGCGGTGTACGTCCGCCCGATCGTCTCATACGACAACGTCGGCTTTACCGGCGGCAGTCAGCGCAATGTGTTCATCTTTGCGACGGCGATGACGGAAGTCGCTGCGACGCCAGTAGGTGATATGAACTGCGATGGTGTTACGAATCTCTCGGATATTGCACCATTCGCGCTCGCGTTAACCGACGCCGCCACCTATGCGGCCACCTTCCCGAGCTGCGACGTTAACAACGGCGATATCAACATGGACACCGCCGTTGATGGTCGCGACGTCGCGTCGTTTGTTGCCTTGCTGTTGACCCCCTAAATCACGGAGGTGCGGGTCGTGCGATTAAATTGGCTACCGCTTTGTGCTTGTCTGATTTCGGTAACCGCCTTCGGGCAAACGGTAGACGTCTGGCTCACGCGCGGGGATCAGGTCAGTCTGTTCGAGGAACGACCGAGCCTGAGCTTCGAAGCGGGCGATGGCACGCACAGCACCAAGATCGCGCTCGATCCGCAAACGCAATTCCAGCAAATCGACGGCTTCGGCGCGGCCGTGACGGATTCGTCGGCTTGGCTCATTTGGAATCAAATGAGCGCCGCCCAACGCGACGCATTGATGCAGCAACTCTTTTCGCCGCAATCGGGTATTGGGCTTAGCTTTATTCGGGTGCCGATGGGTGCTTCTGATTTCGCGTTGGCACCTTACACATACAACGACCAGCCTCCGGGCCAAACCGATCCGACGATGGAAGATTTCTCCATCGCCCACGATTTGCACTATATCGTTCCCTTGCTACAGCAGGCGCGCGCGCTCAACCCCGATCTGAAAATCATGGCGTCGCCCTGGAGCCCGCCCGCGTGGATGAAAAACTCCGGCACATTGTTCGGCGGTTCGCTCCTCTCGCAATACTACGACGCCTACGCGCTCTATTTCGTTAAGTTCATACAGGCGTATGAGGCGCAGGGCCTACCCATCTATGCCATCACGGTACAGAACGAACCGATGCACTCCTCGCCGGGCCTGCCCTCGATGTCGATGTCCACCTTTCAGCAAAGCACCTTCATCGGCGATCATTTGGGGCCGGCGTTGGCCGCCGCCAATATCGATACGCGTATCTTTGCCTACGATCATAACTGGGATCAGTGGAACTACCCGCTCATCGTACAGAACGATCCGGAAGCGGGATTCTACACCGCCGGCGCAGCGTTTCACGGTTATGCCGGCAGCGTCGAAAACCAATCGCTGCTGCACAACCTGTTACCCAATAAGGAAATCCACTTCACCGAAATCACCGGCGGCGATTGGGCAACCAATTTCAACGATAACCTCGTCTGGGCGTTTCATAACATCATCATCGGCGCCACGCGCAATTGGTCGCGTTCGGCGATCTTCTGGAACCTCGCCCTCGACGAAAACAACGGCCCCTTTATTCCCGGCGGTTGCGAGCAGTGTCGCGGCGTGGTCACGATCCAAAACGCGACAGGTGGCGTGACGCTCGAAGAAGAATACTTCGCCTTGGCGCACGCCTCAGCGTTTGTCAAACCCGGTGCCCGCCGGATCGAATCCGATTCCGTCGAAGGCGTTATCGAAACCGTCGCATTCGAAAACTCAGACGGCTCCATCGCCGTCATCGCCCTCAATCCCGACAACAACTCACGCTGGTTTAACCTGCTCGTCGACGGTCAGAACATCGCCTATCGCCTCACGGGCAAATCGGTGGCAACATTCAGTTGGTCCACCAATACGCTCGGTGACATGAATTGCGACGGCAGCGTCGATCTCACCAACGACCTGCCGCTATTCATCGACGCGCTGCTCGATCCATCGGGTTACACCGCCCCGCCCGGCTGCTCGATCGAAGCCGCCGACGTTAACAGCGATGCAAGCTACGACGGTCAGGATGTCGCGGGGTTTGTGACGGCGTTGATTGGGTAATTCTTATATTCGAGGTGGAATTAGGTTCTCTCGCGCGGGTGACATGCCGACCCAACTGCAGCGAGTTCGACCCTCAATGATTCGATTATCCATGTCGGGCCCAATCGAACGCGAGACCAACGCATAGGTCGGCATGCTTCCAACACACGATCCCCCACCTACTTAATGATTAACTAGCGTGGATAGGTGCATGGTGGCCTGCATTCAGCACAAGACAGATTGGACACAACTTCGTGCATCGAGCATGCCGACCTTTAATTTGATTGAGCGTTTCGATGATCGCGCGCAGGATTAGCCATCATTCAGAAATAGAATTTATCGTTTGGGTCGGCATGGCACCCCGTAGGCTGGTATGGTGCGATCCATGCTTAACTTCGCTTAGTGCACCTCACCGAATATCCAACCCCCACTTCAACTTCGTAATCAGCGTCTCCCAAGGTTGCCGATCGGGATGGCGCACGAGTTGAAAGCGGGCTTCGTGGCGGGAGATTTCGACGCTGTCGCCTTTTTGCAGGCGGCGAATGCTCTGGCCGTCCATCACGGCGGCGGCAGGTTGTTGATCGCCGATGAGCGTGATCGTGAGCGTCGACGAACCTGCCAGCACAATTGGTCGATGCGTAAACGAATGCGGGCACCGCGGCGTTAGGATCATCGCATCCACGTCGGGTTCGACGAGCGGGCCACCGCAACTCATGTTGTGCGCCGTCGAGCCCGTGGGCGTGGCCACGATCACGCCGTCGCCGTGCAGCTTACACAGCGGCGCGCCGTTGAGTTCGAGCGCGAGCGAAAGCGTACGGTAAGGTTCGCCCACGCGCAGAACGCAGTCATTTAGCGCAATGTCTTCATACTCCGCCTGCCCCGCCGCGCGCAATCGAACGCGAAACATCATGCGCTCGCTAATCGAATCGCAGTCGCAGGTGATCGCGTCGAACGTCGCGCGAAATTCATCGGGGTCGAAATCCGCAAGGTAGCCGAGCTTGCCGAGATTCACGCCGACCAACGGAACCTGCCGATTGCCCAACGCGCGACCGGCATGCAGAATCGAACCGTCGCCGCCGAGGACGATCACAAAATCGACCTCGCCGACATGAGCCAGTTCATCCAACTCGGCGTCGAGTGCCGCCCCCACAATCTCCGCTCGGCCGGTCAGCCAATTCCGCAATTCATGGAAAAGCGGCTCGGCCTCCGGCTTCAGACGGTTGGCGACGAGAAAAAGACGCGGCTTGTCGGTTTTTTTCGACATAAGGCTGGATTCCTGCCGGAGTTACCAAAGATTCCCCCAGATTTGAGCCACTTCGTCAATATCCGACCACTGAAATACCGTAAATCGCCTATTTTATCTGGCTTCACAGGCAATTCGGGCGGTCGCGAACAATTTCGCGATATCACGTAACCCAATACCATTAAACGACTTACATCATTTCCCGCCCATACAAATCCACCACCCCTATTTAATGGTCGCGATGGACACCTTGGCGTGGGTACTATGTAGGGTGATGCTCGATGCCCAATTTGGGGCATTACAGCGGCAAAGTCCGACGCTTTTCCGCCCAGACAACCCTAGCGCTACGACGACGCAACGCGGGTGGAGTGCGGCTGCGGCGTCGGCGTTTGTATCCCGCCTGTTTGAAAAACATTCGGAGGCATTGCTATGCCAAAATTCCAGTACGAGGCAATGAACGCCTCCGGCCAGGAAGTGAAGGACGAAGTCGAAGCGCCAAACGCTGATGAGGCGATTGCGAAGATACGTGCGCAAGGCTACTTCCCGACCAAGGTAAAGGCCAAAGGCGGCCAGAAGAAACAAGAAAGCGGCGGCGGTGCGCTGCCCGGCCAGAAACGCAAGAAAGGCGGCGGCGTTGGCGGTGTGTCCGTCAAGCAGCTCACGCAGTTCACGCGTCAGCTATCCACGTTGATGGATGCCGGTCTGCCGATTCTTCGTTCGCTGCGCATTCTCGAACAACAACAAAAGCCGGGGCCATTGCGCGTTGCCTTGCGTAACGTCGCCGAAGACGTCGAAGGCGGTATGACGCTATCCGAAGCAATGGCGGCTCACCCGAAGGTTTTCGACAGGCTGTATTGCAACATGATCTCCGCCGGCGAGGCCGGTGGTGTGTTGGACGTTATTTTGCAACGTCTGGCCGAGTTCATGGAAAAGGCCCAACGCCTCAAACGAAAAGTCATCGGTGCGATGATTTACCCGGTAGCCGTTATCGGCTTCGCGTTCGTCATCGTGGCGGGGATTATGTACTTCGTTGTGCCGAAGTTTAAGGTCATCTTCGAAGACTTTGATACCGACCTGCCGGCGCCGACCGTGCTGCTGATGGATATGTCCGACTGGATGGTCGGCGTGAAGAAAGGCCCGGACGGTGAAGAGGTGCCGATGGTCTTGCCCGGCTGGGCCTACGTGTTGTTCTCTCCCGTCGTGTTCTTCGCGTTATGGAAGATCATTAGAAAGTTTGACGGGGGTAGATACGCGCTCGACGTGGTCAAACTCAAGATTCCGATTCTCGGCATGATTTTGAGCAAGACGGCCGTCGCCCGCTTTACGCGAACGCTCGGCACGCTGATCGCGGCCGGTGTACCCATTCTGGAAGCATTGAACATTACGAAGGAAACCTCGGGTAACGAGGTATTCGTGCGAGCCTTGGCCCGTGTGCACGATTCGATTCGCGAGGGTGAATCGTTCGCCGAACCGCTACGTGCTTCGAAGGTGGTGGACGGCCTCGTCGTCAACATGGTGGACGTCGGTGAAGAAACCGGTGACCTCGACAAGATGTTGATGAAAGTTGCCGACAACTACGACGACGAAGTGGAAACGCTGGTCGCGAGTCTCGTATCGATGCTCGAGCCTGTGATGGTTATCGTGCTTGGTGTGATCGTCGGTTTCATCGTTATTTCGCTGTTTTTGCCGATGGTCAGTATCGTCAACAAGCTGAGCAGCGGTTGATTTGCCGCCGCGGGCCGGCGTGCCCGTGGACAGTTGGTACCGGTAAGAATTTGGGTAGCAAAGACGAACGTGCCGATCGAAGCGATCGGAAGGATGAATAGACCATGGCAACGAGCACACGCTTAACAACCCGCAACACGGCCCGACGTTATGGACTAACGTTGGTCGAGATGTTGGTCGTGATCGGCATCGTTGGCATCCTGATCGCCCTCGTTTCGTTCGGTGCTGGTGCGGTGCAACGGTCGCAAGATCGAATCGTCGCCGAACAGCAAATTGCTCTCATCGCCAACGCGATTGAAAAATACGCCGACTTCTGGCCCGCTTGGGAAGTGACCGGCGCAAATGGCACACGCATTAAGCTGGCCGATCGCGCCTGGCCCGATTACCTACCGGCAAGGTTGTTCAATCCGCTATCCGGCGATTATCAGCAACAGCCGCAGTTCAATATGGCCAGCGATTTGCAGTTTTTCGCCGGCGTTTTGAACGGCCCCGTGGGTAACCTCAGCGGCATTGTTGAACAACCCGGCTTGGCCGATGACGTGCAGTTGGGCGACGTGCTAAATGCCAACATTTGTCTGACGTATGCCTTAACCGCGGAAGTGGGCGAAGGCCCCTACCTCGATGTCGATGACCAAGGCGCGTTGATCAAATCCGCCAGTGAGGTCGCCGATCTCAACGGGTTCGATGCCTTGCCGCAGCGGCTCGGGGCAAACGTCATCTTTCACAACAACGAGTTGGGCAGCAAACGAAAGCTCGTGCTGGTTGACCCGTGGGGCACGCCCTATCGCTACTTCTGGGTGGCCCGCGATCTGAATAACTACAGCGGCTATTCGGCCGTACGCAACGGCAATCCCGGTAATTCCAATTTCCGTCGCGCCGTCGGCTTCGTGCTCGAATCGGCCGGTCCCGACCGGCGGTTCGGCAACGTTTGGGAACCCGTTTTCTTGATCGAAACCGACCCGCGTGTGACCGAAGCTGCCGACAACATCACCGTACGCCGACCGTAGGTAATAGACAGGAGTCATGTTCATCGTGACCGCTCGACTACGACAATTTGAAACGCGAAGCACTCGCCGAATTCGACGCGCCGTCACGCTCGTCGAACTAACGGTGGTGATTGCGATACTCGGCATTCTGATTTCGATCAGTACGCTGGCGTTTAACAACGCACGCGATAACAGCCTGCAGGCGCTCACGCGTAACGCCATCGTGACGTACGCCAAAATCGCTCGCAACTACGCCATCACCAACGACATCGAAACGATGTTCGTCATCAATCCGTACGACGGTCGCTTCGAACTGTGGCATCTCAATCCGCCGGCCAACGGCGGTGCATGGGATCCGTTCTCGTCAGGGTTAACACCGCCGCAAACGGACGGCTATGCATTCGCACCGGTCTTTGATTCGGGCGCATCGCTGCCGACCGACGCCAATGGTAAACCGCTGGCATTTGTTTTCCCGTTTGACTATCAGGATCGCGACCCCGGTGGCAATCTGTATCGCCCGCGTGGCGCAACGGCGCAGGATATCGACAACTTCATTTGGACGGCCCTGTGCTTTGACGAAAACGGTAAGTTGGTCACGCGTACGCGACGAATTGCCACGCGAACGCCATTGTTCCTGAACGGTGCCACACGCCCGGGTTCGTACAACCGAACGCGCATTCTTGAGCGCGACTTCGCACCGGATATTTCCCTGATTGAAAATAACATTCCGCTGGTGACATCCGAAGACAGCCTGATCACATCCACGCGCGGCATCATTATTTCCGACCGCACGGCGATGCAATCGGCCATCGGCAATTCGTTCACAACGGTTCAGCTAACTCAAGATTGGCTCGACCGAACGCTGGCTGGTGGTCAGTTTGATAAGTTTGCCCAGTTGATCGTGTTCGATCGTCAAAGCGGCGAACCCCTTGTTCCGGAGGATGAGCGCTAATGACACGCTTTCCCCAACACAATCAGAAACGCGGCTTCACGCTGCTCGAGATGACGGTTGCCGTCGGCGTGCTCGGCGTCGGCCTGATCATGGTGGCCGCATTCTTCCCGGCGGCGCTGCTCGAACATCAGCGCACCGTGGATGATGCGCGAGCGCTAAACTTGACCTCAAAAGCTGAGGCGATGCTGCACAACCGCCTCAACCCCGATCTGCTCTACGTCGATCAATTTGCGTTGGCAGCCGGTTTTGATTCTCCGTGGTATGCAATTCCGTTCGTGAACATGCGCGTTCGCCCGGATGCCACCATTACGAACAACCGGCGCGAATGGGATCCGACCAATGTGAACGGCGCTCTCGGTAACTGCCTCGATCCGGATGTGACGCAGGTGTATTACAACCTGCTCAACAACGTTCCGATTCCGGCAGCCAATCCGTGTGCCCAGCCCAACCCGGTTCAACTGTTTGGTTTGGATTACCTCTCCGATCGCGTGTTGCCGCGTAACGCAGCCCGCGTTCAGGAAGATGCGGATCGCCTCGCTTGGTACGGCTTCTACCGCACGCTTGCTAGTGGCAAACGCGACTTTGCGGCAGTGGTTTGCAAGCCGCGCAAAGATCGTCAATACGCCGTGCAGGATCTATCGGATACGCCGGAGAATAACTACGGCACGCCGCGCGTTCGCATCGAAACGCCGACAGTCAACCGATTCTTCCCCGTGCCTTGGCGCGTCACGGTCGGTCGCGTTGCCGGCACCAATGTTCTCGCCAACCAAAATAACGCAACCGTGCCCGGTGGCGTGAACATCGACGCGCTCGCGCCGCGCGGCTCCAAGATCATGCTGCACGGTCGAGCGCGCACGTTCAGCGGTGGCGGCGTGTTGGATTTCCCGTTGGGACGCATTCTAACAGTGGTGGAAGCATCGCCGCCCGGACCAGGCGATAACCGCAGCCGCATTCGCATTTTGGAAGACATCAGTGATATCCCGGAATTCGATCCATCTGGCGATGGTTTCCGGTTTGATATTTGGGTCTTTCCGCCCGCAGTAAGCCTACGCACGACCTCCGGCTCACTGTCAGCCGTTCCCGTATTCGAAGACGAATCTCCCGTCCTCCGTTGGAAGGTGGGTCTGTAACATGAAGCGTTTGAATTCGCACAAGCAAACGACTCGAACCGCACGCGGCTTTACGCTCGTGGAGCTGCTGGTGGTGGTAACGCTATTGGGCATTACCGTCGCCGCCGCGTCGCAGTTGTTCACGATCTCATCGGATGCGACGGTTCGTACCGAGGCCAATTCGCAAGTCATTCAGCGCAGCCGCCAGATCAACGAACGCCTTGAAGATCAGGTCAGCAAGATGGCGAATGAGTCGATGCTAATCATCGAGAGCCCGCCACCGGTCGTTGGCGTTGCCGAAACGAAGGAATCGCTGCGCTGGCCCATGCGTTGGGATCGCGTTGTCTTCGTTACGCGCGGTGACAACGACGAATACGAGTCGATCGTCGATCGTCGGCGTGGCAACATTGTCGATCCGATGCGTGGCCCGGCGACCAGTTCCGAGGCCATCGTGTATTTCGGCCCCGGCCTGCCGCTCACGCGTGAGCCCAATAGCCTGGTTTCACCGTTGCAACTGAACGATCCGCAGCTCACGGCGAGCGAATGGGTGTTCCTGCATCGCTCGATCTTGTTGCTCTTGGAAAATCGCAACGACATTCCAAACGGTTCGTTCGATCCGAGTTTGCAGCTTCCGCAGATTAGCGATCAACTCACGCCCGGCGGAATTTTCAACAATCCCAACGTTAATACACTGCTGGGCGTGTATCGCGACAATTCGATTGACGTGTTGGTGTCCGATCAAAACCTGCGTGCGTCTGCCGCCTCGGTTTCCGACATCATCTTGCAGAAAGATTTGTTCACCGACCTGCTGACGAATAACCCTTCGATCGCACCGTTGTGGCAGCCCAGTTGGGCGCCGCGCACGGCGCGGGTGGAATTCAACTTCCGCAATGCACGCGACTATTACATGCGTAGCGGCTCGAACTTTATGCCGCGGTTGGCGGACTTCCGCGTTGAATGGACAGACGGCGGCATCGACCAGTTCGGCCCGGACCTTCAGCCAAACACCGGCGACGAAGGCGGTACGCGTTGGTTCGGCCTGCGTGAGTCCCCCGGCAATCCGTCCGACAGCAACATGACGAACATCGTGCTCGACAACGTGACGACGCGGACGAACGTGCCGACGCCGTTGCCCAACGTCGCCATCATGCGCAGCAATCCGGCGTTGTATCCGGATCAAGCCGTTGCGTACCAGTCGGTCGAATGGTCGGCTACCGGCAACAGCATCGCGAACAACGCCGCCTATCGCGCCATTTGGCGCGGCGATACGTGGGACCTTCGCCCCAAAGCCCTGCGCTTTACCTATCGCCTTTACGACGACGGCAATCGACTCAAACAAAACGCGCCGGTCGATCTCGATCGCGATGGCGATTTCGATCCCGACGATAATGGTTTCCCAACCCAGCCGGACATTACGCGACGCGAACTCGTTCGCTATGGCCGCGAGTTTTCGGTGGTGGTGAAGGTGCCGTAGCCCGGCACTGTCTCGAACCGATGGACGCTTGGGAACAGCCTAAAATGCACGCGTAACACGCATCAGGGAGATACGTCCCTATGAACATGCCATACACAGATCAAAACATGACACGCTTACACACGGCTCATTCGAACCCCGCCCTCTACCGCCGACGCGGTACGGTCTTGGTGTTCGTGCTGGGAATACTGGCGCTGCTTGGCTTGGTGGGCTTGGGCCTGATCGCCCGCACCCATACCGACGCCCAATTGGTCGAATTGCAAAACACCGGCGAGATTGTTGATAGCGCCATGAGTGGCGTCATTCGCACAGCTCGCGAACGATTGCGCGATGATATCTGGGGGCCGTCGAACGGTGTGTTTATTCCGTTCGATCGCCCGCTTACCGATAAGTTTCCGCCGTTCGGCGCGGCCGGTTCCGTCAATCAGTTCGGCATCCTCGAAAACAACGAACCGTGGGATAAGCCCGGCGTGGGCGACCGCTGGTTGGCTTCGATTCTGCCGTACTACGATGGCGACTACACCATTAATCAGGGCACTGTGGTCGAATCCGATGTGTTGGTGTGGGATAACGTTTCGTACCTTGGCGTCGACATCCTCATTCCACCAAGCAACGGTTCGTTCCTGGGCAGCCCGTTCATGTGGGCTGACAACGCTCGCACCGGTTCGACAGCTATCGTGCAATACGGTCCGTTGGCATTGGGCAACATTCCGATCTTGCAAACGCCGGCCCCCGGTCCGTTGGCCGCGCAGCCGCTGATTCCGGGCTCGACGACGAACGTCAGCATTCGCCAAGGTCGCGACCTTTGGGATCAGTTCCATCAGCCCGCGCTGGTAAATGCCTTCCCTGGTGTGCGCCCGCAGTTTCCGTATTTCGATACCAACCGCGACGGCATGCCCGACTTATACGACGCCGATGGCGACGGCATTCCCGATTCGCCTATCAGCTTCCCGATCCCGCTCGATCCCGATGATCCCAACAGCAATCGAACGCTATACGCGGTGATTCGCGTGGTCGATCACGGCGGCATGTTGAACGTCAACACGGCCTCGTCGCTTTCGCAGACGGATGGCTCGTCGACGTTCAATGGTGCCCTTAGCCAATTGCAACGCCGCGGTCGCAGCACGACCGAATTCGTTCTCGATGGCGTAACCCACCCGAACGATTGGTTCTTCGTCGGTACCGAGCGCGTCGATAACATGACGGCCTATCGCCAGTCGGGCAATCCGATGTCGCTGCACAATCCGGTTGCCCACGAGGCAAACGTCGTGCGTCGCAGTATGCTCGGCGCGCCGCCAAACAGCCCGATCTTCACGTTCGATCTTAAAGAAGAAGAATCGCTGCGCCATCGTTGGCAGTTGGTTCGCTTCGATCGTCGCGACGCCCCCAATCAACCCGTCACCGACTATCGCACGATTGACCGTGCGTTGCGCGGTACGCTCGGTTGGTCCACCGGCATCAGCGATATTCAATTCGGTCAATACAACGGCGTGCGTCGCTGGCAGAAATTCAACGATCAGATCACCAGCATCGGCTACGAAGGTTACGACAACGGCCCCTCGGTCGGTTGGCGTCGTCTGATCGACGAAGACGAACCGGCGTTTATTCGCAAGCCCCTGCTCACGACGGTCAGCACCGAAGTGCGCATGCCGCCCGACATCACAACGGCAGCCACGCCGTCGACAGCCGTTGGTGCCGAACCGACGGATACGCCGATCGATACGCGATTGCGACAGCTTTGGAGCTTGGGCATGAACCTGCCCGTGCTGATCGACAGCGCCAGCGCCTTGGCCGCCTTTGCCGCGACCAACGCGCCACAGACCGGCACGTTGCCGGGCTCGCCGTTGAACGGCACGTTGTACGACCGTTTCCTCGTGCCGAGCGCCGACATGCCGCCCGAGTGGGCTCGCGTGTCGCCGGTCGACCTGAACATGACGGCGATCGATTCTGCCGATGAAGCCGACGTGCGTGCCGATTTCATTCGCTATGCTGCGGCGGCGTTTTATCTATCGCTCGACGAGCTCGACCAGCAACTGCTCAATACCGATCAGGACATGAAGCTGCAAGGCATCGACCTGCGCGGCGGCGGTGCCCGCATGCGTGAATACCTTGCCTGGCAGTTCGCCGTAAACCTTTACGACTATCGCGATGCCGATTCGCGTCCGACGACCATCGAATGGCCGACGGTTCCGGGCGTGTATATCAGCGGCGTCGAAAAGCAACCGTTCTTTACCGAAGCATACGCATGGCTACGTGCTGGCGCTGGCGGCGGTAGCGGTGGCCCCGTGCTGGGCCCCGGTAGCGGTGCCAGCGATAAGTGGTTCTTCGCCGTCGAGCTATACATGCCGCCGGGTTGGTCGATGACGCAAGGCGAAGTCGACAATCTCTACGTGCGCTCGCCGGGCACATCGATGGGCCTCGTGCCGATCGGTGAGTTCCGACAAATCGCAAACGACACGGCTCTTCGCGCTGACGGTCTCGATGGCGGACCGGTGGATGTCGGCACCGTCACCGACGCCGACCACGGTAACTACTACGTGCTCGTCGGTCGTCGCGATGACGAGCCGATGCGATTCCAAAACGATATGCCCTATCGCGAAAACGGTTACTTCGATAATCGCTTCCGCATCGCGACGGATGGTCGCGGTCGCGTCGAACTCGTGTGGAGCCAAACCGGCGATGAAGCCGATCCGACGAACATCGTGCTCGATGTCATCGGCCCGAACTATTCCGGCGGTGCGTTGGCTTCGAATTCGGAAACCGGTTTCGACAAATGGGCCAAACGCCCCAACGGTTTAGCCGAAGGTGAAGAAAAGCAGTTCTCGCTGCGTCGCAGCACCAAGGGCTGGCGTTTCACCACCGCCTGGCATGCTTATTCGACCGATGGCCCCGCGCTTGGGCCCGGGGGCAATCCGGTCGGCTTTAATGCTTCACTAGGCGCGCCCAATGTGGCGACGAATCAGTTGGCAAACGTCATTCCCGAATCGGTTTGGCCAAACCTGACCTCATTCACCAACGCCAACGGTCGGCTCGCCAATGCGTTCGCGACCGTTAGCAACACGGAAGTCGGTCGCAACTTCGAAGCGTTTGAAGCCTTCGATTCGGTTGCCGATTTGAGTCGACAATTCTTCATCGGTCCGGTCGATCTCGATCGATCGCCGCTGGTCGAAAACGCCTTTGCTAATCTCGCGTTCGATGCGCGCAAGGTGCCGGCAACGGCTGTACTCGCACGCATTCTGCAAGAAGGCTCGGTCACCGACCTGCCCAACTTGCCGATCGACCGCATCGTGTCGGGTCGTCTCGACTTCTTTAACGCTCCGCGCATCGGCGGCACCAACGGTCGCACGTGGACGTGGAAGTTCTTCGACTACTTCACGACGCGCAGCCTTGCGTTTGACGGTCTCGATAACGACGGCGATGGTTTCACCGACCTTGCCGATCCGACGGAAAGTTGGAACGTCACCTTCCGCGAAAACGGTCGCGTGAATCTGCATACGGCTCCGGCCACGGTCTTGCGCTCCGGCCCGTCGATGTCGCTCTTGCCGACGTCGGCAGAACTGGTCGATCAGGAACGTCGCCTCGGCGTTGCCGATACGGATCTTTCGATTCGCGACCCGCTGACAGTCTTCAACGCCGCACCGGCCGATTCGTGGTTCGATATGGCCAGTGCCGTCGTCGCCCTGCGCGAAAACCGCGACGCACGCATTCGTGTGTTCGATCCTGTTTCGGGCACGTTGCAGGTGGCCGCTACGGCGCGTATCAACGCGACTACTGGCGGTCCCGGTTTGCCGGGCGGCACGGTCGCCCCGACGACGCGTCGCGATGGTGCCTTGGCCGGCCCGATCGAGCTGTCGCGTCTGCGCGATAACAAAGTCGTTGACGCAGTCGCCAATCGCAACAGCATGTTCGATGTCACGCGCTACGACCGCGATCTGAATATTCCGTTGACCTACAACACGATGCCCAGCGGCACGAACTTTGAAGACAACGGTAACGGCGCGGTTCGCGGCGGTCGCTTCTCACCCGATTATCGTTACCGCGGCGATCTGGTGGACGGTGTAAACGCCGCCGATGTCCTGACCGACTTCGTACCGATTCAGGCTGCCGCCGCCTTTACCGGCAATCCGGCTGCTGTGGAATCCGACTTGAGCGAGGGTGCTGGTGTTCGCGGTCGCGATATTTACATGTCGCGCTGGACCAACGTCTTCGGCACGCGCTCCGATTGTTTCACGGCATACATCGCCCTGATCGACGAAGACGGTAATTACGTGCGTCGTGCCCAACTGACGCTCGATCGAAGTGTCTGCTTCCGCGAACGTGCCGATCAATTCGGCGTGCGGCAGCCGATCCTGCCTCGGATTCTGGTGCGCAACGAAAGCAGCTACGCAGATGACACGCGCTGATGTCCTCCATCGGCGCGGCATGTGCGGGCTCGCCTGAGTGCACCCGCCCCGCCTGCAGAGTTTGACCCTATTTGCGATGCGCAACGCGTCGCAATCGACAACTGAATAGCTCGCTCGCCCACAGCAGGCCGCACCGAGTTGACAGCGGCGCGGCCGCTGCCGGCAGGTGTTTTTCGCATGTGCGAAGTGGCGATAATGCGATCGCACCGACGGCCCGCCGTTTGACGATATCAAGCGATCGGTGAGCCGCCGGTGGGATCCGACGGATCGGACGAGATGTCCGGAAATCCCGCCGTTTGCACGTTGTGAGATGCGTTGCATCACACGTTCGCCGACGGTGATTCGCATAAAAACATTGCCGGTAATGCTTTACTGTCGCCCCTGGCGCGGGGTATAATTGAGGTGTGTTCGTACCCAGAGGTTGGGATTTACGAACCGGTATTATTCATTCCTGTATTTGCACGCAAGCACACCATTGGAGGCAGTCCATGAGTCTCAAAACACGCCGCTCGGCCTTTACCCTCGTCGAATTGCTGACGGTGATGGCGATTATCGTCATCCTGATCGGCATTCTGACGCCCGCCTTGTCCGAATCCCGCAACCGCGCGATCAAGACGGCCATCCGCGCACAGATCAACGCGCTGTCGGTCGGTCTCGAATCGTTCCGCAACGACCAGGGTGAGTATGTGCCCTCGAACCCGGTTCAGTTTGCGAACGATCAGATGAACTCCGACCCCGAAATGGTCTTGTGGGAAGTTGGAACTTCCGCGCAGCCTCTTCAAGGTGCAAACCTGTTGGTGGACGCGATGGTCGGTCGCGACTTTCTCGGCTATGACCCGCGCGTTCAGCGACTTGGTGCGACCGGTGGCGCATATGACCGCTGGAATCCTCAAAACGATCGACGCCAACCATATATTTCTGTTGACGGTGTGGACGTAACAAGCGAAACCGAACCGCCTGAAGATCGAGAAGGTCAGTACGATCTAGATGCGACGATGCAGCAAATTGACGGCATTCGCGTACCGGTGTTCCGCGACAAATTCGGTTGGCCCATTCTCTATTACCGCGCCAACCCGACGGTAACGCAGAACACGCCCATCATTCAAACGCTAGCCGGTCAACTGGTCAGCGATGGCGTTTACGATGGTCAAGACAACGCGCAATTCACGAGTTACACGGGAATGAACCCACACGAAATTCAGGACGCAAACATGGGCCTACCTGTTGCCGACTACACCACGGGTGGCGACCGCCTAACGAACATGTTCGCCGAGTTCATTCGCTCGTTCCGTGCAACGACGTACGACCCGAACAACCCGGTCGACATTCAATTCCCGCGTCCGGTCAAGAGCGACCGCTTCATCATCCTCAGCGCCGGTCGCGACGGTGCCTACGGAACTCTGGATGACGTATCCAACTTCGAAGTGTTCTCGACCGAACGCTAAGTTCGCTGCGAACCACTTAAGCTAACCATCAGCCCGCGACGTTTTGTCGCGGGCTGTTTTTGTTTTACGGGATTGGATGCGTACTATGCGCGCGGGTCATGCAAGGATAATCCTTACGCGGGTGTGAGACCGTGAGTCGCGCGTCGGCATGCCGACCTAAACGGTGGATGGTGGTTTGATCGTTTACGCGCCAGTTCACCCTTTGTGTATCGCACGATGCTTTCTCGTTTGGGCGGGTGCCCCATGTTGGTACTCCAACGTGGGGTCGCGATTCGTCGCGGGGACACCGCTCCAATGAATCGCGCCGCTACCATATAACCGGCCATTGCCCATTCCAATCCATTGCGATAACCGAGCGATCATCACGTTCGTAAAATCGAAAACTACTCCATCGCCAATCTGCGGCGTCATTAACCAGACCGCGCGTGATCGGGTTCTTATGGCAATAGTCAATTTTCTCCAATAGCGTTTCGAATCGTTTGATATTGAAGTCGTATCCACGGGTTTGAAAGATCTGTTGTTTGCCAAATCCGCCGGTCGCCCATTGGTTTAATGGTGTCGCCCAAAGCTGACCGCGCGATCGCCAAATGTCGCGCAAACGCTTCTTCCCTTCGAGCCCGACAAATCTCTTAAAGCGGTGGAGTAATTTTGATATAGGAATCGGCTCGTCAGAACCGGGTGCGTGGGGATAAATAATGAAATGAATATGGTCCGGCATGATGACGTAAGCGATCATGCAAACTTTAAAGTCTCTCTGGAGCAGCTTGAAACCATCAATAACCACACGCTTGAGATCATCGTGCCATAAGAATGCCAGGCGGCGATAGCAGGAAATCGTCCAGAAGTGGATATGGCCAGCTTCATCATATCGGCGCAATTTTGACGGCATAAAGGGAGTATAACGCGGATGCGTATTTACATTTACACGCGAGATTAATCGCGACCCCAAGTTGGAGTACCAACTTGGGCCACCCCACCCGCGTGCAGATATCACGCTCACACATAATATCAATGGATACGAATTGAAAAAAAGAACTCGTGATTACGACTCGCGATCGCGCCGTCGCTCCAAATCACTCGAGATCGCCTTGTAATTTCGATGCTCTTTTCGGGCGGGGTCAATTTCAAGCATCTCGCTCAACTTCGCCTCAGCAACGTCGAACTGATTCGAAAAAATCGCCTCGCGCGCTTCTTTTTCCAATCGCTTGAGTGCAACCTCTGGCTTTTCGTTCGGCGTCACTTCGCTGTTTGCGTAACCGACCAACAACCCGACGCCATATTGTGCCGCCGCAGCAGCACCAATCAGCAACCCCGCGATAACGAGATATCGAACCCAAGGGTTCTGGGCCACCGTCCCACCGGCGTCGGCCGCGTGGGTGACGACGGTCGGCTTCTTGGGCTTGTCGCTTTCGGCGAGTTGGCCCTTCTTCTTTTTGGTGCTGTTTTTCTCGGTTTTGCCGGCAAGGGCGTCGTAGCTCTCGATGAGCTTATTGGCCTCTTCCTTAAACCGAGCCTCATCTTCGGCACTTTTGGCTTTGACGGCCTGAGCGGCCTCATATTTCGCCATGGCCGCCTCGATATCGGCCTTACTGGCACCGCCCGACGATTTGCTTTTTGCGGCCTTTCCCTCCACGGTCACCGGGTTCTTGCAGCCGGGACAGCGCACCTTCTTCCCCGCCAATTCGTCTTTGGCTTTGAAGCGCTTGCCGCAACTACAGGAAACGATGATTGCCATGGAATAACCCCGGACGCAGGTCCGAAATAGCGGTGGGTCGCACACCTGCCCCTCTCCATGAATTATTGAAGGCTCGCTATTTGATTGCAAGTTTCGCTGACACACGAAGTTGCCGCTTATCGGTGACGCCCCGGCGGGGTTATGGGGTTGACCGGTAACCCGTGGCTCTTAGCATTTTGAGCATGAGAAATCGCCGTTCTCGACGACCTGCGATGACCCTCGTGGAAACGCTGCTCACCATCGGCGTCACGGGCGTCACGCTGTTTTTGGTATCCGGCTGGATGTCGGGGGTACGCTCGGACGCACGCCGCGATCTGGCCGTGCGAATGCTGCGCGATCTCGACGTGGCACTGGTGCGCTACCGACGCGATACCGGCCAATACCCGGTCGGCTACGGCAACGACTCGCGCATTTCGGCAGTCGTGCATCTGTTGGATCATCCGAAGTCGCGCTCGTTGATTGACGCATTCCCCGCCCTGCTGAAGAAAGGGCCGAACGACGCCACGCTGGTGGACCCGTGGGGAACGCCGTTGCGATTTCTGGGGCCGGATTCCAACGACCCGAAGGTGATCACCAACGACGGGCGGCCCGTGTTTATCTCGGCCGGCCCCGATCGCGATTTCGGCGACCATACGCCCGCCGGGCTGGGCGACAATTTGCGTAGCGACGACCCGGGGCCGGACGGCTTTATCGACGATGTCGCCAAACTGCTGGCGGAAAAGAACGAGGAACAACCCACCACACGAGGGAGCCCCCTTGAAAAAGACGATTAGCGATATTGATGTCGCGGGCGCGCGCGTACTGATGCGCGTCGACTTTAACGTTCCGATCGATGGCAACGGCAAGATCGGCGACGACCGACGAATCGTGATGGCTTTGGAATCCATCCGAGCCGCTATCGATCGCGGCGGTCGCCTCGTGCTCATGAGCCACCTCGGTCGGCCAAAGGGCGCGCCCGATCCGGCATTCTCATTACGCCCCGTCGCCGAACGGTTGAGCCATCTGATCGAGAAGCCCGTGGCCTTTGCCGACGATTGCGTGGGTGACGAGGCGGCAAAGAAGGTTGCCGCGCTCAAGGATGGCGACGTATTGCTGCTCGAAAACCTGCGTTTTCATGTGGCGGAGAACTTGATCGACAAAGCCGCCAAACGCGGTGAAGAACCGAACGCTGACGAACGCGCGACGATTGACGCCTTCGCGACCACGCTCGCTTCCTATGCAGATATCTATTGCAACAACGCGTTTGGGACATGCCATCGCGAGCACGTCAGTATGTACGACGTGCCCAAGCGTATGCCGGTCGGTAAGCGCGTGGTCGGCCATTTGGTCGAGCGCGAATTGAAATTCCTGGGCGACGCGTTGGCCGAACCGCAGCGCCCTTTCTACGCAATCCTCGGTGGTGCCAAAGTCAGCGACAAAATCGGCGTGATTCAAAACCTGCTGCCGAAGGTTGATGGCATTCTCATCGGCGGCGCGATGGCATACACATTCCATAAGGCCCAAGGTGTGAACGTCGGCGCGAGCTTGTGTGAGGATGACAAACTCGATTTAGCACGCGATCTGATGCAGCAGGCCGGCGGCAAGATTCAGTTGCCCGGCGACAGCGTTTGCGCTCAGAAGTTGGCAGCAGGCGTTGAAACCAAGACGTGCAAGGGCGATATCGACGATGGCTGGATGGGCCTCGACATCGGCCCGGCCAGCATTGCCGACTATGCCGAAACGCTGGCCGACGCCAAGACCGTCGTCTGGAATGGCCCAATGGGTGTGTTTGAAACGCAGCCGTTCGATCGCGGCACACTCGCTGTGGCTGAAGCGCTTGCCAAGGCGACGGAAAACGGCGCCACGACCATCATCGGCGGTGGCGATTCAGCGGCGGCGGTTGAGAAGGCGGGCTTGTCATCCAAGATGACGCATATCTCGACCGGCGGTGGCGCGAGTCTCGAGTTTCTCGAAGGCAAGTCGTTTGAGACGATTGCGATTCTGGATGATGCGTAGCGAGCCGAGTTGCTTGCATTTGCGATTGGCGGAACGTCTATGAGCAAACTGATTTTAATTCGCGCAGGACAAACCGATTGGCAGGCGCAAGGTCGGCTGGTCGGCGATACCGACTTACGGTTGAACGAAATCGGCCACCAGCAAGCGGCCGAAGACGCGGCGGCGATGGTGTCGTTCGCGCCGCACATCGTGCATTGTGGTGGTGACGAACCCTCGCGTCAGACAGCGGCGATCATCGGCAACGAGTTGAAGGTGAAAGTGAAACCGTCGGACGGATTGCGCGAGATGGATCTCGGGCATTGGGAAGGGCTGACGGTCGATGCGTTTAAGGAACGATTTGGGAGGGTCTTTAAGCAATGGCGTAACGACCCGCTGTCGGTCGAGCCGCCGGAAGGTGAATCGGTCGCTCAAGTGCTGACGCGCGTGAAGAAAACGCTCGGCAAAGTCGTCAAGAAGAACGGCAACAAGAAAGCGTTGGCGATTGTGTTGGGCGGTTACGCCTATGCGTCTGTTTTGTGCGACTTGCGCGATCGGGACTTTGAACAATTCTGGTCATACGTCGAGAAAGCTGAGACAACTTCGCCGATCGCGGCGATCGAGATCGACGAGTTCTCCAAAGAGGTTTCGAGCGTCGCGAGCTAGCACCGTTCTTTAAGAGGCCTTAGTAAGTGAGCCTCCGCGTTTGCTTGCTACCGCTTTACTATTTCAGAATCACTATTGTTTTTTACCGTCGCTTGTTTAAACCGCTGGCTGCGGCGCTTCTAAATTTGACTATCGGGCATGGAAAACTGGCTAACTCGCTAACTGCTTCGCTATCCATCGTCTAAAAAATTTTTAACTTTCTCTGTGTATCGTCTTGGTGATTGTCGCACCTAACACGGTGGAATCTGGGTTTTCGAATTGCCGTGGTCCCAATAACAGGCCCTCTTTTCGTCATTTCGGGCACCGTAAGCGAACCCGAAACGGGAAGTTGGAAACAACGGGGCACCTTAATAAAGGAAAAAACCTTAGGAAAACTTGCCGATCCCGGTTTTCGGTGCCATAATCAAAGCTGTGTTCGAGGTAGGTTTCCCGTTGTTTGGCTTCGCACGTCAGGCAACAGAACGGTAAACCATGCCGAAAGGGAACATGTCACCGCAATCGGAATAGTACGCTGCATCCGGAACGTGGGTGCAGGAATCTGTGATCGTCTAATGGCGATCTGCAGTGGAGCCTTGGTGGTGACAGACACACACATGCCCAAAACCCCGCGCAATCTGCGGGCAAAAATATTTCTCAGAATTTCATGGTCCGCGGGACCAGCTCATACGTCGTCTGTGTGCTTGCGCTCTTAAAGCAAGCTGACGGATGGATCGTTTTGTAAAGCGATCCGCCCCAGAACGAAACACCGCCTCTTACCGAATAGGAGTTGAGAGCATGATGAACGAACGGACAAAACCTGGCTATTTCAACTACGTTGCGGCCTTCGTCGCAACACTGGCGATGACCACCATCGCCAGCGCCGCCACCATTACGGTGCCCGGCGATTTCGCCACCATTCAGGGGGCCATTAATGCCGCCGCCGATGGCGACACGATTCTGGTCGACGATGGCGTTTACGACGAAGCAATCGACATCAATGTCCCAAATCTAATCGTCATCTCCGCAAATGGGCGCAGCAATACCCGTATTCGCGATAACGGTGCCAATCCGGTAGTCACCATCAGTGCTCCGGGTGTTACGTTCGGTCTGGTAGGTCAGGGATTCACCATCGATCATCAGGTGGCGAATACGGCTTTTTCATGCATCGAGATCGACGGCGCCAATGTCGGCTATCCTGGCGTCGACAATGCCGACCCGTTGACGATTTCCTATAACCGCTTCCGCGGCAACCAAGCGTCGTACGGTATCTATTCGAACGCCGCCTTGGCGGAACTCGAGGTTAACATCGAAAACAACGTCTTCGAACTATTTGGTGGCGGTGCGTATAGCTTCTCGACGGCGATGTACTTTGACGACACAGCCGTGGGCAGTGTGGGCAATGCCGTTCTGTATACAACCTACCTCAATATTCTTAATAACATCGTCAACGATTTCGATGGGGAAGGCGTTTACTTCGACAGTGACACTTATTCTTCGACGATTCACATCGATGACAACGAGTTCAACGGACCCGCTGGCGGCAGTGGCTACGGATTCTACTGCAGTGACTACCTGTACGACTTCACCGAAATGACATTCAACGACAATGATGTCAACGACGTCAGTTACGGTTTTTATCAGGATTACGTAGAGAATGGATCGACCCTAAACGTCAACAATAACACGATTACCGACTTTACCGATTACGGGGTCTACATCTACAGTATCAAGTACGGCAGCGATACGACTGTCAACAACAACACGATCACCGGCGACGGCAGTGCCGACTATGGCGTATACCACTACGAGTTTGACGAAGGTTGTACTGGCCAAGTCAACGGCAACACGATTACACAAGTGGATTACTCGCCTATTTATTGGGAGTATATTTATTACTCCGGAAATCCGAATCAGTATTGCCAAGTCAACGACAACGTGATAGACGGAAACAGTTCAGACTACGGCGTTTACTTCTACTACTTTGAAGCGTCGTTGTTTGAAATGCGCAACAACGAGATCAGCGGTTACGACGATTACGGTCTCTACTTCGATGATTACCTCGAGGCCGGCGGCGAGTATCATTTCTCCGGCAACTCGTTCGAAGGCGATGGTACCGGCGATGGAATGTACTTCAGCGATTACTTTTACTACGGCCCGCACATCTATATCGAGAACAACACGATTTCCGATTTCGACAGCTACGGCATCTTCATCAACGAGTTGTACAATGGTGGTGAGTGTTATGTGCGCGGCAACAACCTGACGGCAGCCAACGCCACCGGTGCCTACGGCATCTACTGGGAGTACATCGAAGATGGTGGCGGATGGGGTGAGATTGTCGGTAACACTATCAACATGAATGAAGGTACCAGCGAGGCGATCTACTTCTATTATCTCAACTATGGTGCCGACCTGCTGATTGCGAACAATGACGTCTCGCAGTATCAGTACGCTTGTATCTACTTTGATGACGTCATTGAGTATGGCGCTACTTGCACCATCACTGGCAACGTATGCGCAGCCGATCCGAGTACTGGTTCGGACTACGGGATCTACATCGAAGATTACGTGCAATACGGTGGGCACTTGACCATCAGCGAGAACGACATCACCGACTTCGACACCTACGGCATTCACACCTACTACGCCTACGAAGGTGCTTCGATCGGAATTACTGACAACGACATGGAGGCATACGAAGGCAGCTCTGCCTACGCCATCTACTCAGAATATGCCGACTACGGTGGAGAAATCGATATTCTCAATAACATCATCGACATGAATGATAGCGATTACGGTATTTACCTGTATTACATCGGCTATGGCTCGATCGTGCGGGTAAATTTCAACGAGATCACAGACTTCGTCGATACGGCGTTGTATATCGATGATTACGTCGAATACGGCAGCGACCTGCGTATCCGGAACAACCAGTTCCTGGCAAACGCGGATTCGCCGGCGTTGTTCGGAATCTATCATGACGACTATGTGTATGAAGGTTCCAACTTCGAGTGCACCGGCAACACGATCGCAAACTTTACCGACACCGGTATCAGGGCCTATCAAGCCAGTTACGGCAGCAACATCATCATCGACAACAACACTATTACTGGTGATGAGAGTGGTGCCGACTACGGTATATTTGTTGATGACCTCATTGACTACGGCTGCTTCTTCAACTCGATCAGCGGTAATGCCATTAGCAACATCGGCACGGGTGCCGGTAGTGCGGGTATCTATATCTACGAGTTCTACGAAGGTGTTTTCATGGACATGCTCGATAACGTGATCACCGGCAACGGTGACATGGAGCATGCGATCGAAATCAACGATTACATCGAATACGGATCGGAACTCGATATCCGCCGCACGCAAGCCAGTGGCTATACCGGCGCCGCCGTATACATGGGTGGTGATCTGAGCTACGGCGCATGGCTCTACATTCGCGACAACGTTTTCGAGGGTGGGAACTACGGTTTCTACATGGACAGCTACATTGACGCAGGTGTCAACCTGGTGGTAACGCGCAATCTGTTCGACAGCTTTTCCGATACCGGGCTGCACTTCATCGACTACGTTGATGCAAGTGTTGTCACGGTCGAGGAGAACCAATTCTTCGGCGACTCGGCCCTTGCCGGTATCGATGTGGATGTCGATTGCGACGAAGGAACCGAATTTTTCGCCGCCGAAAACTGCTTCACCGGCATGGCCGACGGTGCGATCATCAATGACATCCTCGAAACGGCGATCGTTAAGTTCCGCCGCAACGATTTCTCCGGATGCACCGATGACGCCGTCGAAAACACGAACGGCGACGCCGATCATCCGGTTGATGCCCGCGAGAATTTCCTCGGCGGTGCCGGAACGACCGGTCAGGTCGATACGTCGGGTGCACTCGGTAGCGAACCGGATAGCGATGGCGACGGCGTAGGCAACTGCGACGACATTTGCCCGAATACGCCTGCCGGTGCAGCCGTCGATGCTGATGGTTGCGAATTGCCGCCGCCTCCTCCGCCGCCGCCAGGTGACGGTCCGGGCGATGGTCCGGGTGACGGCCCGGGTGATGGCCCTGGCGGTCAGGAAAACCCGAACATGTGCGGTTGCGGTAACGGAACCGACATGATGATGATGACGCCGTTCATGCTCGTCGGTGCGGCCGGTTGTCGCCGCCGTTATCGCCGACGCCGTTCGGCGTAATCACGAACGCATGGCGAACGCCGATTGAGGTGTTACGCCACGCGACTTGTATTAGTCTTTGCGAGGGCGCGTTCTGCGGAACGCGCCCTCTTTTTTTTGCGATAAGCGCTATCATAAATTCTAGGCTAACCAGACAGGCGCAGGCATTGCCCGTTCGCCCGCAAATCATTGGGATTCTGCCGGAAGAACGCGCTTGATCTACCCGAAGACCGCTGAAACGACGATATAACAACACGCGGTCAACCGCGCACCGATCGCCGATCACGCTCATATTTGGAACGGAAGAGTAACTATGCTCGTCGCTCATATGTATCGCCCCACCAGTGCTCGCGTTCGCTTCGCCTCGAGGTTCATTCGACTCGCTGCAACATTGGTATGCGTGGTCACCCTCTTGGCGTGTCAGAAGCCGCTCGAACGTTACGACTGGAGCGATTACGACGGGCCCGGCGCGAAGTACGTGCATCGCGAGGAATACGTTCTGCCATTCTTCGAAGATCCGCTCGAACCCGTAAACCGCCTTACGAACGGGCTTAACACCGGCGCCCATATATTGGCCATCGATCCGCTTGCTACCGGTTGGCGCTATGCCGTGCCGCAAGAAGCGCGGACGGCCATGATCAACACATCGAATAACTCTGAAGTCGTACAACATTCGCTTAACAACGCGCTGCAAGGCGATGAAGTGGGAGCCTCGACATCGCTCAAGCGTTTTGGCGTAAACACGACGGTCGGTGTGGTCGGCTTAGAAGATGAGGCGGCAAAGAAGGGATTGCAGCCCGACCGAACCGATACGGGCACGACTTTGAACAAAGCGGGCTGGGAAAAAAGCGCGTTCCTCGTGGAGCCATTCGGCGGGCCGAGCACGATTCGAGACTCGGTTGGTGGCCTTGGCGACTTGGCTATGGACCCGTTTCTTTACTTCTTTCCACCGGCTATTGCCGCGAAGGGTTTCGTGCGTGGCAACGAACGGGCGGGCGATCTAACGCGATTCGTTACGTCCAACCGCGATTCGTACGAACTGTCGCGACGCTTGTATATGGCCCGCGCGACGGTGCTTGAAGATGCACCGACAGAACCCGCTGCGGATAATAGCGCCACCCAAACGTTGGAATACCTCAACTTCGCGCCGAGCGATCCGTTCTTTGAATACCGTGCAACAACCGGCGAAGCGTATATCAAAATGACGCGCGAAAAGCTGCCCTATTGCGCCTGGATTCAGGAAGAAAAAGCGCCAGTCGCCTTCGTCTTGCCTGGTTATGGCGGACACCGACGCAACTTACAGAACATTGCATTGGCAGAAACGTTGTTCGATGCTGGCTACTCGGTCGCAACGATCAGCAGTGCTGCCAATTTTGAATTTATGGAAGGGGCTGGATCGACGCCTTTCCCGGGTTTTGGTCCACAAGACGCACGCGACGTACACGCTTCACTCGACGCGGTTTGGCGAGACCTGCGCGTGGAACACGGCAACAAGGTGCTCGAACGAATTCTCGTCGGTACGTCCTTTGGCGCGTATCACACGTTATACATCGCGGCTCAAGACAATGTCGATCGTGGTGGTCACGGCCTGATCGACTTTGATGCGTACTTGGCGATCTGCCCACCAATTCAATTGAGCCACGCGGCCGAACAAATCGACAATTATTACAACGCATTCATGGAATTTCCAAAGGAAGAACGCGACCCGCGAGCGATTGCGGCGCTCAAGAAAGCAGTACGGTTGGTGTTTAGCGGTTTCGGTCCGCCGCCCCCATTTGGTGACGCGGAGGCGCGATTCTTGGTGGGACTCAACTTCCGCTTGGCGTTGCACGACGTGATTTGGGAGTGTCGCGAAACGCGTGAGATTCCGTTTCTTCAAACGGAATGGAATTTGTTAACGATGGCGAGCGCCAGTCAGGAAGTACTCGACTATTCGCTGATGGAATACGCCTATCTGTTGATGCTGCCTTACCTGCGCGATGAGGCCAAATTGGTTGAGCGTGAAGATGACATGTTTCATCAAGCCAACCTGCAGCGCAATGGCGGTCGTTTTTCCGGAATGGAAAACGTTGGCATCCTCACCAACGTGAACGACTTCCTGCTGACGGACAGCGACTTAGCTTGGATCGACCGCACCTTCCCCGAAGATCGCCGCATTATCAACGAACGCGGCGGTCACTTGGGGTGTTTGGCGGATGCGGATGTACGGGAAGCTGCGGTCGAGCTGTTGCGCTCTTTGCAAAAAAATGCTCCGACGTATCCGACGCGATCGCGCAAAGATAAATTTCCGCACTTGATGGAGTCGGATCGCGGTGCTTAAGTGCGTCCGAGTTTCCAGAGAACCCCGCAAAAATGACCTTGCAATCTGGATAACATTGGCACCCCTACCTGCATTCGCATGACTAAGCTACATTGCTCCAATTGCGACACATTACCTCCACATCTGCTTTCGGCAGACTGAACCAAAACTGATTCTCTCCAATACTCACCCAAGCTTCGATTACCGCACGCAACTTGCTAAAATGAGTCCATGACTCAAATGCGCACGCTCATCCCAATGATCGCCATTCCGTTCGTAATGTCCTGCATGCCCGCCATGGCCGGTAGCGGTTTCGACGTCCTCGTCTTCAGCAAGACCAGCGGCTTTCGTCACGGTTCCATATCCGACGGTATCGCACTGATCCAAACGCTCGGCATGGATAACGGCTTCAGCGTTTCACTAACCGAAGATGCAAACGACTTCACGCTTGCTAACCTGTCGCAATACGAGGTCGTCATCTGGCTCAGCACGACAGGCGACGTATTAAACAATACGCAACAAGCCGCGTTTGAAGCATACATCCAGCAAGGCGGCGCGTGGGTCGGCATTCATGCCGCAACCGACTGCGAATACGGTTGGCCGTGGTACGGTCAACTCATCGGCGGTGATGCATGGTTTATTTCGCACCCATCGATACAAGATGCCACACTCGATGTCGATGACGCAACGCACATTAGCACCGAAGATTTGCCCGCGTCGTTTTCGTTTCGCGACGAGTGGTACAACTTTCAAAACAACCCACGCCCTGCCGTCAATGTATTGCTGACCATTGACGAAACGTCGTACAACCCGGGTGGCAACGCCATGGGTGCCGACCATCCGATGTCGTGGTATCACGAATACAATGGCGGTCGCGCTTGGTACACGGCCCTCGGCCATCGCACGCAGACGTTCGAAGACCCGCTATTTCAATCTCACCTGCTCGGCGGCATTCTCTGGGCTGCCAACTCGGATGGGTGTAACTGCTTGGCCGACGTAAATGGTGATGCGTCGCGCGACGCGCTCGACATCGGTGGCTTTATGACGTGCCTGCTCGGCGTCGGAACGGATTGCACCTGTGCGGATACCGACGACAGCGGCGGCGTCGATTTGGCGGACATTACGGTGTTCGTCGATACGCTGCTCTCGAGTTCGCCAGATGATTGCACGGCATAGCTCAACGAAAAAAAGGCGCGGCGTGAATATGAAATCCACACCGCGCCAGCACCAAACTCACATCTAGGACTGAAGCTTCAACCTACTCCGCGCGTTCGAGCCTTACGATCTCCCCTGAATTCGGGCGATTCCGAAAGTCATCCTGCAAGAGGTAGATCGTCTCACCATCGACGACAATGCCCTGCGGCTCGCTGGTAAAGCTGAACGGTAATGAGAAAGACTCAACCACCTTCATGGTGTCAGGATTCACGCGATACACGTGGTAGGGAAATCCGCCGAGGATATAGAGATCGTCACCACTAAACGCCATCGCTTCAAACGGAAGCTCGAATTCGAACGCTTCGACCAACACATCGGGCTCTACTTCGGCGTTGACTTTGAGAATCTGATTACGATTTAGATCAAAATCTCGACCGGCCACGTAAAGCAGCTTGTTCTGATCGTCAAACGCGGCAGTTTCGATATCGAAATCCGCAAGACCCAGTTCGGTACCCGTCACTTCATCAACCGAAACCGATGCCTGCGTGATGCGTTCGATGATCGTGTCACTGGCGCAGTTACATTGATTCCACAGGTCGTCGCCCTGACTCGTGATTGGGTATTGGTGTACGCCCGAAAGTATCGCTAACGGTGCCAACATCATGCCGTCGTTCTTGCTCACACGCACCAACTCACGATTCACATTATCGTTGGCATACATAAAAATCTCATTCACGAGCACAAGATTCGTCGGAAAATCCGGCTCGGGCAACTGATCTACCGTATCAACAACGATGAGCGGTTTACATTGATCCTCAGTAGGGATTTCGGCAACGCGTTCGAAGACCGATTCGACTTCGCCATTCTCCGTCATCTCAAGTGTGTCGTTGTCCGGCATATCGTATATAGCAAGACTCGCACCTTGGAATCCGGCAGAGGCGAATCCGCTGAATCCAAAATCCATCAACATCGAGCGCTCGGCCAATTCCGAATACAGACCGCTGAAACACATCAGAGCCAGTGTTTGCTCATTGCGAATCGTGACATCCAACGTTCCATCCGCCCTCATCGTGAGGTATTCAACTTTGCCGCCCGCAAATTCAGACGCCAACGCAAAATCGCCTGAAACGCGCTTCCACATGCCGACAATTTTGAAAGGTTCAGGTGTCGGGTCGCCATCCGGCGGGGTCGGCGTATTCGGGTCGCCGGGCTGCTCGGTACCGGGCGTCGGCACCGGCATCGGCACGTTTTGCTCTTCGCACGTCATGCCAGTCGCAGCAAATATGCTGCATACCGTCGCGATCATCATGGCCAGTTGTGTGGGTTTGGTGGGCATCGTCAGTCTCCTTTGCTTTGCGCCGCCGAAGCGGTCAGTCGTCGTTTTCGATCTGCGTGCCATATCACGCGTATGGCTGCGGGGATATTTGCGATATGGGGTGGCCCACCTACACGCTTTTTTTTAGAGATTTTTCGGCCTATACTCGCAACCGCCGAACAGGGAGCGTTTGTGGACGAGACCACTGTCAAATCAAAGATCGCGGCTGCCGTCGCAGGCGACACGGAAGCGCTAACGGCGCTGCTGCATCATTTCGGGCCTGACGTCGAGCGTTCGCTACAAATCAACCCCGTCTGGCAGCCCGTTCTGGAAACGTCCGACGTAATGCAAGTCACCTATTTGGAGGCGTTTTTACGCATCAGCCGCTTCGACCCGGATCGGTCCGATTCCTTCGTCGCGTGGTTGCGACGCGTTGCCCAAAACAACCTGCGCGATGCGATTCGCGGGCTCGAACGACAGAAGCAACCGCAGCCGCGCAACCGTATCCGCCCAGCCAATCATCAGGATTCGATGGTCGGCCTTTATGAAATGCTGGAAGCCGAATCGGGCACGCCAAGCCGACAAGTACGCCGCGACGAGGCCTGCCAAGTGTTGGAATCCGCCATTCGACTGCTGCCCGATCGTTATGGTGAAGTCGTGCGGCGATACGACTTGGAGGCCCAAACGATTCAGGAGGTCGCCGAAGCGATGGGGCGCTCGCCGGGGGCGATTCATATGCTGCGGGCACGAGCCCACGAGCGGCTGCGACAACAAATGGGCTCGCCGTCCGATTATTTGGATACGCGCGAGTGAATGCTGGCCGAGGATGTCGCACATCTTGATAGCGGCGATGGAAGGTACACCATCCCCTAACCCCTTCCTTGAATGGTTGGGTAACGGGAAGGTTCTGTTCCTTAGCGTATTTCGATTTGCTGCCGGCAAAGACGGCGGGGAGCGTTGATTGTTCGCCAGCTACTTGAATTGGACCAAACGCTGTGACGACATCCGAAATTCGCAACCAGTCGCTCATCATTGAAACGCCGATACAAGACGACCCAATACGGAAACGAGTGCAATGACATCCTCTGCCCCATCCGATGGTCATGCATCCTGGATTGCTGCCGCCAGAGCCGAAGCCGAGGATCTGCGGCAGCGTTCGACGTTCGGCGGGATGCCACTCGTCGGGCGCGGACCGGCACACGAAGCGGAGTTGCGACAAACGCTACACGACGCGCTGCCCGGTTACGAGTTGAAAGACGCCGTCTTTCGCGGTGGTCAAGGCGTGGTATTCAAGGCGTTGCAATTAAGCACGAATCGCGACGTTGCAATTAAAGTGCTGCGCGAGCACCCAGCCGAGCTGCGACATGGAACGGCCCGTTTCGATCGCGAAGTGCAAATCCTCAGCCAACTCAAGCATCCAAACATCGTCGGTATCGTCGACAGCGGCGCGACGGGTGGGCATCGATATTACATCATGGATTTCATCGACGGCCTCAGCCTCGATGATTATCTCATCGCCCATACGCTCTCAACGCGTGCGAAGCTGGAGTTATTCGTCGAGATATGCAATGCCGTTAACGTTGCGCATTTGCGTGGTGTGATTCATCGCGATCTTAAGCCCAGCAACATACGCATCGATCGCGCCGGTCGGCCGCACATTCTCGACTTTGGTTTGGCCAAGACCGACGAACACGACGAGTTCGCGACCGTTCATACGATGACCGGTCAATTCGTCGGGTCATTGCCATGGGCAAGCCCGGAACAGGTCGACGGCATCGAAGGTGGCGTCGACGTTCGTACCGACGTGTACGCATTGGGCGTGATGTTGTTCTGCGCGATGACAAGCGAGTTCCCGTATCCGGTCGATACCGGCTTTCGCACGACGATCGAACATATTTGCAACACGCAACCACCGCGACCGAGCCAATTGACGAACACCGGCGACGATGAAATCGATCAGATCATATTGAAAGCGCTCCGCAAGGATCGGGATGAACGCTATCAGACGGCCGGAAACTTTGCTCGCGATATTCAGCGGTATCTCGACGGCGAGGCCATTGAAGCCAAGCGCGACAGTAGTTGGTATTTGTTACGTAAGGCCGCACGGCGGCATCGCATCGCGGCGGGGGTAGCCGCTGGTTTCGTTGTACTTTTGGCAGCGCTCGTGATGGTCTTGGGCTATTCCAACCGTCAAATTCGCTTGGCACGCGACGATGCAGAACAGCAAGCCCAAGCCGCTAAAATAGCCCGAGCGACTGCCCAAGATCGCGCTACCGAAGCGGAAGCCGCGCGCGACGAAGCCCAACGTCAGGCGCGTATCGCCACTGCCGTGACCGACTTTCTCAACGACGATTTACTCGCAGCCGTTGCGCCTGATGACATGGGTAAGGATGTACCGATGCGCGAAGTCGTCGATCGAGCAGCCGAGCGACTGACGCAACGCCCGCCGGCAGAAGCCGAAGTCGACGGTCACATTCATTTCACGCTCGGCAATACGTACCTGCAGCTCGGCGAATTGGATAAAGCACTCAAGCATTTGACCAATGCCCAACGGCTGTTCACCGACGCGTACGGTGAGAATCACGACAATACGCTATCGGTTATGAACGATGTGGCATGGGTGCACGAAGCGCGCGGCGCGTTATCCGAATCGGCCGAAATGTATGAGAACGTTCTTGCGTTGCGACGGGCTCACTTCGGCGAAGATCATATCGAAACTGTCACCGTCAAATGCAATTTGGGCTGGACCTATGCTCGCCTCGGAGAGTTGGATAAGTCGGAGGCACTCATGACTGATTGTGTGGAGGCGCGCCGACAAGCTCAGGGGGACGACGACCTGCGCACGCTCATGGCGATGAACAATCTCGCCCTATTGTATCAATTTCAGCAGCGCTACGACGAGGCGTTGAAGTTGGCCGAGCCAGAGTTGGCCGCATCGCGCCGCCTTCTCGATAAAGATGATCCGAGCCTATATGTGTCGGTCTCGAATGTGGCAACACTGCTCGACGCGGTCGGTCAGAACGACCGAGCCGAGGCATTGTTCGAAGAAGCACTGGGCGCGCGGCGACGAATCTTGGGCGACGGCCATCCGAGCACGTTATTGACCTTCAACAACTTCGCGACGTTTCACTCGGGCAACGGCAATACGACAAAGGCGCAGGAGTTGATGGAGACGGCGTATCGCCTCGGCAACGAAGCGGGCCACGAGGACTTGCCGATCATGGTCACGATCGCGAGCAATCTCGCCGAGACCTACAGCCGTGCCGGTGAATTTGAAGAAGCGCTGCCGATGCATCAATCCGCGCTCGAAAATGGTAAAGGATACCTGCCCGCGGACCATCAGTACGTTGGCCTTTACGAAGCTCGATTGGGTCGCTGCCTAATGGAACTCGATCGGATGACCGAAAGTGAAACACTTTTACGAAGCGGCCAGACGAAGCTCGAAGAAAAACTCGGCTTGGAGAATGAGCTTACGCGCAACGCGACGGGTTGGCTGGCTGAGCTTTGTCGACGACAGGGAAAGCTAGACGAAGCAAGATCGCTGGAGGCAAAATTGCCTACAGTAATCCGCGATGAGTAGCCGTTTGAATTGAACGCGAAAAAGTTGCATGAAAGTTCGGTCCGTGCATGATTTAACGTGCGGAGGAACTTTTCATGCTCGCATCGAACCGATCACGCCACTATTTTCAACTTGCAGCCGCAACGCTCTTATTAATCCCGATCTCATTAACTGCGTGTAATGGTGAAGCCAAGCCAGCATTGAACGACGGCGGACCCAATCGCAATATTTCCGAATGGGATATCCCCGCGCGCAGTCGGTTGGCCATAGATTGTTACGACCCGGTGGCCTACTTTCCCGAAGGCGGCGGCACACCGTTGCGAGGAAAAAGCAATTTGCAATACGAATACGGCGGCGTGCGTTATCAATTCGCGACTGCAGAGAACTTGCGACGATTCAAAAATAATCCAGCTCGCTACGAACCGGCCCACGGCGGCTGGTGCTCGTGGGCAATGATCGACGGCGAAAAGACCGAGGCCAACCCCGAATCGTTTATCGTGAAGGACGACCGGCTATTTCTCTTCTACGACGGTGCCTGGGGCGATACGCGTGCCATGTGGTTGGACACCGACCACGACGAGTCGGCCACCAAGGCCGACGAACACTGGCGACAACTCAGCGGTGAGTCCAAACGGATGTCACCGCCACAATAGACACCCATTCGACGCGACACGATATACTAACACGCGTCATGAACAAACTATGCATTCGCCACGAAACCAAGAGCCCGTGGGAACGTCGCGCCCCGCTGGCCCCCATTCATATCGAGCAGATCCTCCAAGCAACCAATGGCACCATTGGCTTACAACCGTCTGAAATGCGCATCTTTCCGGATGATGAATACACCGCCGCCGGCGCGACATTGCAACACGAGCCGAACGACGCGTCGATCATCATGGGAGTCAAAGAAATGCCGCTGGAGGCGTTCGCCGCAGGTCGAACGTACGTCTTTTTCTCGCACACGATGAAAGGGCAAGCGGCAAACATGCCGGCGCTGAAGCGTTTGCTGGAGTTAGACTGCACGTTGATCGACTACGAACTCATCATCGACGATGCCGGGCGGCGGCTCGTGGCGTTCGGTCCCTTTGCCGGCGTCGCAGGAGCTATCGACACGATCTGGGCACTGGGGCAGCGACTCGATCACGAAGGGACTGCCACCCCATTTAGCGAGATCACTCCGGCCCACCAATATGGAACCATCGCCGACGCCGAAGCTGCGTTGCGTCGCGTCGGCTTAACAATTCAACATGACGGTGTGCCGCCTACTGTCGGGCCGCTGATCGTCGGCGTCTTGGGCTACGGCGGCGTGGCGAGCGGCACGAACCGAATGTTGGATTGCCTACCCGTGGAAGATATCGCGCCCGATCAACTGGAGGCGACCGCCCAAAACGGGGATCTGCAAAAGGTCTATCGCTGTGTCTTTCGCGAGGAGCATTTGGTTCGTCGCCGCGATGGCAGCGCGTTTGTACTTAACGACTACTATCAGCGCCCCGATTCGTTCGAGCCGATCTTCGCCCGTCATCTGCCGCATCTAACGGTATTGATAAATTGCATCTACTGGGATGAGCGCTATCCGCGTTTTGTTACCCGCGACGATTTGGAGAAGCTTTTCGGCGGTAAGACCACACCTCGCCTGCGCGCCATCGGCGATATCACCTGCGATGTAAACGGCTCGCTCGCGTGCACGACTTACGCGACCACGCCCGATGCGCCGGTGTATGTGTACGATCCCCAAACGGGCAATACCCATGAAGGCGTCGCCGGTAACGGACCGGTCGTGCTGGCCGTCGACTTTCTCCCCTGCGAAGTGCCGTATGATGCGACGCTATCATTCGGTGCGGCGCTGCAACCATTTATACCAAGTCTGATGGCGGCGGACTTTTCGAAAAGCCTTGACAATTGCGGGCTATTGCCCGAACTGGCGCGCGCGATCATAGCGTATCGCGGGGAACTGACGCCGAAATTTCATGCCTTGAGCCGTCATCTTTAGTCACCAGCCTACTCTTCGCCGTGTTCAAATTGTTCCTGATTGACTTCGGCGATCTCGGTCGATTGAAGCGTAATTTCGCTTCCCGAGCGGCTGTCCTTGAACACAACGGCTCCACCCCGTTCGCGTTCGACCTGCGTCGTGTAATAATTCTTGCCGGAATTGAGGTCGGTCACGCGGTAATAAGTCGTGCAGCCAACCGAGACGAGGCATACGAGCAGTAACACGAGTAAACGTATGGCTTTCATAAGACGATCCTCCGTGAATGGTTCATTGCAATCTTATACCGAACGATAGGCGATGATAATGCAAATTTGAACGAACGATTTGCATGCGTCTTTCTCACCGATCTTCGCGGAGACGCGTGCTCACATTGCGATCGATGCAGCAACGTGCATGCCGCATCAGGTCACGTACATTCCGCCGCCCCCTACATTTCGAATTGCGACCAACCACTATACCATTTTTCTTTCCAGTTTGGCGTCGTGATAGTCTTTCTCAGCCCCGGAGGGGCGCTGGTCGAAAGCCATGGATGAAGCGGCGCTAGCCGCGCAATCCATGGTTCATGTTGTATCGCGCGTTAAACCGCGGTAGCGGTGCAGGTACCTACGCCCCTTGCCGGGGCTTAATTTTCTCGCACTCGATGACCGCGGATTGCGCTGCGACCGCTGTCGCGGTTTGCGCTCCATCCGGGGCTGTCAACCTACCAGCCCTGCCGGGCTTGAAGATTCAATAAACTAAACGCGGTAAGCTCCTGTGCCGCTACGGCCAGGTGAAGAACGCTCTAACATCTCGAATTGCATCCAACCACTGATGACAATCCCCACCCGCGCATAAAAAAACCTCGCCAACCGACGAGGTTCTCGAACATTCAATTCGTGGTCCGCAATTAGCGGGCGAAGTGGGCAAACGCCTTATTGGCTTCGGCCATGCGGTGCACGTTTTCGCGCGTCGTGATCGCGGCGCCTTGCCCTTGGAAGGCATCGACCAATTCCGAAGCGAGGCGCTCCTTCATCGGGCGGCCCTTCTTAGCGCGGGCGGCATCGATGATCCAGCGAATGGCCAGCGCCTGGCTGCGCTTCGGGTTCACCGGCATCGGCACCTGGTAGTTGCTACCACCAACGCGCTTACTGCGGATTTGCACCGAGGGTCGCACGTTTTGCACGGCCTTTTCGAAGACTTCGATGGCTTCCTTATCCTTCACGCGACGCTCGATCAGACCGAGGGCATCGTAAAAGATTCTGTAGGCCACGGTCTTCTTGCCGCTCTTCATCATGCAGTTCACAAACTTGGCGGCGACCTTGCTGTTATGCTTCGGGTCGGGCCGCAACTGCTCGTTGGACATGGTCCAGCGTTTGTATCCCATCTATCTGCTCACCTTAACGCGCCGTGCGCGGATTGAAGAACCTTACTTCGGCTTCTTGGTACCGTACTTACTACGACCGCGGGCACGGCGGACGTTAAACTTCTCTTGTTGTTCGACCGGTGCACAGTCCAACGCACCGCGAACAACGTGATAGCGAATACCCGGCAAATCGCGAACACGACCGCCACGCACGAGCACAATCGAGTGTTCCTGCAGGTTGTGGCCGATACCGCCGATATACGCCGTCACTTCACGACCGTTGGAAAGTCGCACACGAGCGACTTTACGCAATGCCGAGTTCGGCTTCTTGGGCGTCATCGTTTTCACGATGAGGCAAACGCCGCGACGTTGCGGGCAATTGTCCAAGTCGCGGGACTTGGATTTCTTCTTTTCAATTTGCCGCGGTTCGCGACAAAGCTGGTTAATCGTTGGCATAACGTCCTCAAACGTTGGACGACCGAGCCGGGCCCGGTCGCCAAGCAATTATCATTCGCGAAGCCCCGTATTTAACTGGGACTCGCGATTTTCGTCAATCCTGTGAATCCGCCTCGACCTCGTTGGACGGCCGCGAAGCGGGCTCATCCTTCGGAGCCGGGCCGATGGGCGTTCCACTATCGAGGGCCGCCGACGCCTCCCGAATCACCGATTGGGGCAAATCGCCGCCCATCGCCGCCGCAGACGCGCCGGGAGCGACGATTCGATCCATTTCGGGGCCACCCGGCATGGTGACTTCGCGGATTTCCTCCTCGATCGGCTCGCCCAGATGATCGACCTGCATCTCGAAGAACGGTTTGAACGCCGTTCCTGCCGGGATCAGGTGGCCCAGAATCACGTTTTCCTTCAGACCGTTGAGGGTATCGATCGCACTGCCCAGGGCCGCCTCAGTAAGCACCTTGGTGGTTTCCTGGAAGCTGGCAGCCGAGATGAACGACTCGCTCTGCAGCGCCGCCTTGGTGATACCCAAGAGCTGCGTTGCGGCCGTTGCCGGCTTGGGCTTGCGACCGCGGGCCGGAGCCTTGCCATCGTCGTCGAGCTTTTCGTTGACCGCGTTGAGTTCGTCCTTGAGGACGATCTGACCTTCGCGGAAATCGGAGTCGCCCGGGTCAGAAATCTTCACGCTCCTTGCCAAGGCCATATTCATGGCCTGGAACTTGAAGCGGTCGGCAACTTCGCCCGGCAGCATTTCGGAATCGCCGGGGGTTTCGACCTTCACCTTGCGCAACATCTGGCTCAGGATCACTTCGATGTGCTTGTCGTTGATACCCACGTTCTGCGAGCGATACACCGACTGCACTTCGTTAATGAGATAGATGTGCAGCGCGTCTTCACCCTTAATCGCAAGGATGTCGTGCGGCACCAACGGACCGTCACACAGCGGATCACCGGCCTCGACCTTATCGTTGGCGTGAACCAACAGGTGCTTATCCTGCGGTACGTGGTGATCGCGCGGTTCGAGATCCTTACTATCCGGATGGATCGTAATTGTCATCTTACCGCGACGCTTGTCGCTGCGGATTTCCACCGTACCGGAGATTTCAGCCATGACGGCCGGCTCTTTCGGCTTGCGTGCTTCGAAGAGTTCGGTAACACGCGGCAGACCACCGGTGATGTCCTGCGTACCGGACAATTCTCGCGGTCGTCGGGCAAGCAAGGCACCTGCCTTGATGGCATCGCCCTCTTTAACTTCGATACGTGCCTTTGCCGGCAGGTAGTGGTATTCAATAATCTTGCCTTCATCGTCTTCGATGATGAGCTGCGGGTTCTTATCGCCGCGGTGTTCGACGACGATGAACTTCTCGGTTTCCTTCGATTCCGAATCGATACGAACCGTTTCACCTTCGACGATATCCTGGAAGCGAATGATACCCGGCTTCTCGGCAAGAATCGGCGTAAGGTGCGGATCCCACGTACACATAACGGCACGGCGTTCGAGCGAATCACCCTCTCGAATGACGATGCTCGCACCGTACGGAATCTTGTGTCGCTCCAACTCTCGACCGTCTTCGGACTCGATCGCGATTTCACCGTTACGCTTCAAGACGCGCAACACGTTTTCGCCCGATTCGGGATCTTTGAAATCGACGGCCGTAATGTTATGGAAAACGGCCTTACCCGCGTTGACACACTTGATGTCGCTATCGATTGCGCTCGTGGTCGCAACACCACCCGTGTGGAACGTACGCATCGTTAGCTGCGTACCGGGTTCACCGATGGACTGTGCCGCGATGATACCGACTGCCATGCCGCGCTCGACCACCTGGCCGGACGACATATCCATACCGTAGCAGCGTGCACAAATTCCGACCGGCGCTTCGCAGGTTAGCGGGCTGCGAACGCGGATGCGGTCGAGGCCCAAACCACCATCGGCGGGCGAACTTTCGATCTTACGCGCGATCTCAGTCGTGATGATGTCGTTTTCCTTGACGACGACATCGCCGGTAACCGGGTGCTTGATCGTATCGCGAGCGCTGCGTCCGACGATCGAATCGGCCAACGGAATATCGACTTCTTCACCCTTGTATTGGGCACCCTTTTGCACGCCCTTGATCGTGCCGCAATCGATATCGCTGACGATCAGGTTTTGCGAAACGTCGGCGAGCTTGCGGGTGAGGTAACCCGAGTCGGCCGTCTTCAATGCCGTATCGGCCAAGCCCTTACGCGCGCCGTGCGTCGAGCTGAAGTATTCAAGCACGCTCAGGCCTTCGCGGAAGTTTGCCTTAATCGGCGTTTCGATAATTTCACCCGACGGCTTGGCCATCAGTGCACGCATACCGGCCAACTGTCGAATCTGATCGACACTACCGCGAGCACCGGAATCCGACATCAAGTAAATCGGGTTCAGGTACTTCCAAGCGCCGTCGTCGGTCGGACTGGCGTAGCGCCGTTCCGGATCGCGGAAGTCGTTCTTGAATTCGGCTAGCATGGCCTCGGTCACTTGCTCGCGTACGTGTACCCAGATATCGATCAGGGCGTTGTAGCGTTCGAGGTCGGTGATCTGGCCATGCTGGTAAGCCTTGACGATGCGATCGACGCGTTTCTGCGCGGCTTCGATGATCAGCTTCTTGCGTTCGGGGATACGCATGTCCGTCAGACCGAACGAAAGGCCGGCGATCGTGGACCACTGGAATCCGATTTCCTTAATGCGGTCGAGCAGATCGATCGTTTCGCGACGACCGATCAGTTCGTACGTATCCGCAATAACGCGGGCCGAACCCTTCGAGCTCAACGGATAGTTAAAGAACGGCATCTTGGGATGCAGGATGTCGTTGAAGATCACGCGACCGACAGTCGTCTCGATGATGCACTTGCCTTCGAGATCGCGCGGCAGCTTTTTCTGGCCTTCGACAACGGCGTTGCGCGCGATGCGCACCTTAATGGGCTCGTGAATGCCCAGCTTGCCCGTGTCGTAAGCCATGATGGCTTCCGATTCGGAATAGAAGCAGCGCGTGGCCTTGGGCTTTTTAATGCTCTTATGGTGATCGCAGGTCAGGTAGAAGATACCCATAACGATATCCTGCGACGGCGACATAATCGGCGCACCGCTCGCAGGGCTGAAAATGTTGTTGGTGGACAACATCAGAACGTGGGCTTCGGTCTGAGCCTCAATCGAGAGCGGCAAGTGCACCGCCATCTGGTCGCCGTCAAAGTCGGCGTTAAAGCCGCGGCAGACCAGCGGGTGAATCTTGATCGCGTTACCTTCGACCAACACCGGCTCAAACGCCTGAATACCCATACGGTGCAACGTCGGCGCACGGTTGAGCATGACCGGATGCTGATGGATCACCTCTTCGAGAATGTCCCAAATTTCCTGGTCGCGACGTTCGAGCATCTTCTTGGCGGACTTGATCGTGTCGGCCAGACCGCGCTCTTTGAGCTTGCGAATGATGAACGGTTGGTACAACTCCAGCGCGATGCGCTTCGGCAGACCGCACTGGTTTAACTTGAGGTCGGGACCGATGACGATCACGCTACGCGCGGAATAGTCGACACGCTTACCGAGCAGGTTTTCGCGGAAGCGGCCCTGCTTGCCCTTGATCATGTCGGTCATCGACTTGAGGGGGCGATTGCTCGAACCGAGCACCGGGCGTCGGCAACGACCGTTGTCGAAAAGCGCGTCGACGGCCTGTTGCAACATACGCTTCTCATTGCGGATGATGACTTCGGGCGCGTTCAGGTCGATCAGCTTCTTCAAGCGGTTGTTACGGTTGATGATGCGGCGGTAAAGATCGTTCAAGTCGCTGGTGGCGAAGTTACCGCTTTCGAGCAAAACCAGCGGACGCAAATCCGGCGGAATAACCGGGATAACGTCCATCACCAACCACGTCGGATCGTTGCTACTGTTGCGCAGGCTTTCGACGATCTTCAAACGCTTGGACAGGTCCTTGATCTTTTGCTTGCTGTTGGTGTTACCGATCGCTTCGCGCAACTCGACGCTGAGGCTAGCCAGGTCGATCTTCTGCAGAAGCTTTTTGATCGCTTCGGCACCGATACCGACTTCGAAGTTGCTGCCGTACTTTTCCAGCGCTTCGCGATGGCGCTCTTCCGACAGGATTTCGCGTTCTTTGAGCGGCGTATCGCCCGGATCGACGACGACGCTATCCTGGAAGTAGATCACCTTTTCCAAGTCGCCGGTCTTCATATCTAGCAGCGCACCCAAGCGCGACGGCATCGCCTTGAAGAACCAGATGTGCACGATCGGCGCGGCCAGATTGATGTGGCCCATGCGCTTGCGACGCACGCGACTGTGCGTGACCTTCACGCCACAGCGGTCGCAGATCATGCCTTTGTGCTTGGTGCCTTTGTACTTACCGCAGAAACATTCCCAGTCGCGCTCCGGACCGAAAATGCGTTCGCAGAACAGGCCGTCTTTCTCGGCGCGGTAGGTACGGTAATTGATCGTCTCCGGCTTGCGGACTTCACCGTAAGACCACGAGCGAATGTCGTTGGGCGATGCCAGAGAAATCTTGACCGAGCCGTAGTCGTTGATTCGGTCGTAGATGTTTTCGATCA
>Ga0207422_1001336_pt1 | contig 50553 bp, 37 predicted proteins | sample MarCyaLeptolynsp_FD_187757 | JGI IMG/M metagenome (GOLD analysis project Ga0207422, IMG submission 187757) | Marine cyanobacterial communities from Panama - species 1 Leptolyngbya sp. (SPAdes) | ecosystem: Environmental > Aquatic > Marine > Unclassified | place: Panama: Panama City | collected... | reverse complement strand
CAAAGAACATGGTAGTCGGCAACGTTATTACCATGAAGCAACTGGGATCAACAGCCGCTTAGATGCCTTACAAGCAGCTATCCTGGCTATCAAGCTAGCTTACTTGGAGCAGTGGAATGATAGCCGTCGTCAACTGGCTGCCACTTATCACCAACTGCTGCAACCTCTACCAGGGGTAGTAGTGCCCCGAGAAACCCCTGGCAGTCATGCTGTTTGGAATCAATACACAATTCGTCTAACGAAAGAAAGTAGCAGTAGCAGCTATCGGGATGAGGTACGCAACCAGCTACAGCAAAGAAGTGTGATTTCTATGGTCTATTACCCTATTCCCTTGCACTTGCAGCCAGTTTACAACCATTTAGGGTATCAAGCTGGTGATTTTCCAGTAACTGAGGAAGTATGTAACCAGGTATTGTCTTTACCAATGTTCCCAGAACTTTCTTTGGAGGAGCAGCGGCAGGTTGTCTATAGTTTGAAGGATTGTTTGTAGTATTTGATAATAATTTCCCCCGGTAGTGCCGGGGGTTTATTTTGTTTATTCGAGTAGCTTTCCCAGCGAGTGGGAAGTTGGACAAAGGTTTCCATTCAAGTTGTTTTCCCAGCGAGTGGGAAGAATTTTCTCCATGCCAACTGCACAGTGATGCAGAAATGTTCGCGTTTCCATTCAACTTGTTTTCCCAGCGAGTGGGAAGAGTTCGTCTAGCAGCCCTTGCCCAGTATGGGTTTCAGGCGACAAATCGACGCATCTCCAAAAATCTTAGCATATCGACCTAAAAATTGAGCCAAACACACCCCTCAAACCCTCTCTCTGTATGGCATCGACGCATCTCAACGAAAAATATAGGGTTTCAGCGATTTGCCGAGATGCGTCGATGAATGTAGGACTTACGCACCGTCATGAAATTATGTCATCCTGAGCGGTAGCGTCAGCGCAAGTTCTAGAATGTTATAAGTCAACCTGATCTTAATGGCTACGAATCTTCGCTATACACGCTAAGGATTTCGCAGAAACTCTCCAGATATTGTAAGTTCTTTATGGCACAAACCCTTTGAGAGAAGAACCCAATCACAGAGCCTGAATTATGCAAATTACGATTGATATTCCAGATGAATATATCCAAAGTCTAGAACCTGAGCTAGGGAATCTCCCTCAGCTAATCCTCGAAACGCTTGTTGTTGAGGCATACAAAGCTCAAAATCTAACCAGTGCTGAAGTTGGACGTATCCTTAATCTCAACCGTTTTGAAGTAGATGCCTTCCTCAAAAAACATCAAGCCTACCTCCACTACACGATTGCTGACTTTAATCAGGATCTCCACACTCTTGAGCAAGTCCAACAACAACAGCAGTAGGCAATAATTTTGAACGTTGTGTCTGACACCTCACCGATTCTCTACCTGCTGCTAATCAACCAGCTCGAGCTTTTGCCTAGACTATATCAAACTATCACTATCCCAGATGTTGTCCAGGCAGAGATGCAAGCAATTGGTGCTCCGCCTCAACTACAAAACTGGATTGCAGCTCCACCCATCTGGCTAGAAATTTGTCCTGTTCCTGAAGGGGATTATGCTCCTCTGCAACGTCTTCAAGTAGGTGAACAAGCAGCCATACTTTTAGCTCAGTCTCTTCAAGCAGACTTACTCATTGTCGATGATCTTGATGCCCGCAAAATTGCTCAACAGCTAGGAATTAATATTGTTGGTCTATTGGGTATTCTTAGTGAAGCAGCAAAGCGCAACTGGATCAATTTCCCTAGCACTTTAAATCAGCTTCTGCAAGAAACCAATTTCCGTGTCTCTCCCCAACTTGTTCGAGACTTGATGGCTCAATTTTCTTGAGATTTTTTTAGCACGAGCATTATGAATAAAGATTAGCTATAGCAAAATCGGTGTTCTAGGACTTATGCACCGTCATGGAATTATGTCATCCTGAGCGGTAGCGTTAGTGTAGCATCCCGAAGGCTATTGCTCCGCAAACACTATCACCTCAGCATGACAGTGTCTTAGGTAGGTTGGGTTAGCGATAGCGTAACCCAACACCAGTAACGTAAATGTTGGGTTTCACTATCGTACTGCTACGCGGAAGCAAGTCTGTAACCAAGTATTGTCTTTACCGATGTTCCCAGAACTTTCTTTGGAGGAGCAGCGGCAGGTTGTCTATAGTTTGAAAGATTGTTTGTAGTCTTTGATAATAATTTCCCCCGGTAGTGCCGAGGGTTTGTTTTGTTTATTCAAGTTGTTTTCCCAGCGAATGGGAAGCATCACAGAATCCCGTAATCCCTTCAACTGCACAAGTAAGGTTTCCATTCAACTTGTTTTCCCAGCGAATGGGAAGTCTGCGTCCTTTTCTAATCAAAGAAACACGCAAGATGAGGACGTTTCCATTCAACTTGTTTTCCCAGCGAGTGGGAAGGTAATAATACTGGGATAAAGACAACAGAGACAGAAGCGTTTCCATTCAACTTGTTTTCCCAGCGAGTGGGAAGAGTTCGTCTAGCAGCCCTTACCCAGTATGGGTTTCAGGCGACAAATCGACGCATCTCCAAAAATCTTAGCATATCGACCTAAAAATTGAGCCAAACACACCCCTCAAACCCTCTCTCTGTATGGCATCGACGCATCTCAACGAAAAATATAGGGTTTCAGCAATTTGTCGAGATGCGTCGATAGTGCAAGGCAAATGTAGAATTTAGAAAAAATGGCTGGCTCGGCTCGATTAAGTTTGGTTTGTTCGCCGAAAAGTCAGCTTCCCTTAGAGCCTTCTGCCTTATTTGTCGAGAGCAATTTTGAGCTTAACCGTTTTGGATGACAGGCAAGATGCCTGTTCCACAAGAAACTGGAGCTTAACTGTTTTGGATGATAGGCAAGATGCCTGTTCTACAAGAAACTGGTGATTGAATTTGGTGCAAATTAGATGCGTTTTAGCTTAGATGCGAACCGGATTGGAGGGAACTGTAGCTAAAGCTTCCACTAAGCTACGAACAGCAGCAACCATTGCCACTTCGTTATCCAACTGATTGATAGCAGAACCGACACCAACACCTTTAGCGCCAGCAGCAATTGCCATTGGTGCTGTCACACTGGATAAACCGGAAGCACATAGTACTGGTACGGTAACAGCGCGGGAAATTTCATAAGCTGCGGCTAGGGTGGGTGCAGCTTTCTCAATTAAACCCAATGTCCCAGCGGAGCGGGGTTTGCTGCTAGTGCCGCCTTCTGTTTGAATAATGTCCGCACCAGCTTGCACCAATTCTTCAGCTAGTTGCACTTGCTGATCTAACTTGAGAATATGAGGAACAGTAACAGATAGGGTAATGTTTGGTAAGAGCGATCGCGTTTCCCTCGTCAATGCCAGTACTTCTTCTGCTTCAAACCGCCGTCCCTGAGCGTAAAAGCTATCAAAGTTACCAATTTCAATGATATCAGCACCCGCTTGGACAGCAAGAACAAACTGGTTTGGTTCTACGGAAGATACACAAATTGGTAAATTAGTCAACTCTCGTGCTAACCTTACCAGAGCTGGAGCAGCGGCGATATCGACGAAACTAGCACCACCTCGATCCGCTGCCTTGATGGTGGCAGCAACGCGCTTGGAGTCAAAGTTATTTAAGCCGCTAATAACTTTGAGAACTCGACCCTGGTCAAATACTTGCTGTAGTTGAGGATGCATAATCATATCATTATTCACAATAACCAGTGAACAGTGTACAGTAATCGAGTTCAATGAACTAAGCTGCTAAGCATCTAAGAAAGCTAGTGCCGCTGCGCGGAATTTAGAATTTAGAATTTAGAATTTAGAATGCTTATAGAGTAAGGATTCTATCCATATCAAACTGGTGGGTTATTTCCGCCGCGCTGCACTAGTGCAAGAAGGCAGGAGGTACCAACCCACCCCTAACCCAACCCACCCCTAACCCCTCCCAGGAGGGGAACTCCGAGGGGAACAGGAGGCTCCGAGGAAAGAAAGCTTGTACGGTAAACTTTTTGACCTTTTTTCACGCTTTGGGTTATTTCCACTTTCAGATCCCATTCCCGATTCCCGATTCCCCATTCCCAAAAACCAAGAACGAAAGTACCATCACAAAGATGAGAAAAGCGATAAATTACTTTTCATGTGCTCCAATCAAAGCTCCCTGTAATAGGGGAGAAAGATTTTCGTTCAAACGTCCAGAGCGAATAAACTCGGCATAAGTATCTGCCTCGATATCTAACATTTTTTCTTGCACTTGTTCCATATCCAGAGTTTGTAGCTGAGGATGTTTGTTGAGCAACTCATTGATTTCTTCTTGGATACCTCTGAGTTGTCCATCTACTAATTCTCTCTGATATCGTCCAAATTCTGGGTCGATTTCTTCACTCTTGGCTGCTTCTAAGAGATATTCTTTCACTCGATTAAGCGCCACACGACGAGCAAGTACCTCGGAATATTGTTGGCGTAGGGGTTGATCTCCAATTAAATCTAGCTTTTCTAACAAGAACTGGGTAGTTAAACCCTGTGCTAGAAGGGTAAACAATACTACACCAAACACAGCATCAATAATCTCTTGGCGTCCTTGCAAAACTACTGGCACACTCAAAGCCAGAGCAATGGAGACAGAACCCCTTAAGCCTCCCCACCATAGCACCGTTAGATTCTGCCAACTGATGGCAGATTTTGCCAGCAAATTGCTCAGAGTACCCAAACCGTAAATAGCGATCGCTCGGGTTAGGAGTACTGCTCCAATCGTAACCATAATCAAGTCTATATTATTCCCCAAGCGGCCAAAGCTGATTTGATCACCAATAAGTAGGAAGACAATAGAGTTGACGAAAAATGCCAGAAAGTCCCAAAACTCTGAGACAATTAGCCGCGTGCGAGGATTCATGCCTATTCTGGAGCCAAAATTACCCAAAATTAAGCCAACAGTAACTACTCCAATTACTCCAGAACCACCTAAATTCTCAGTCATCAGATAGGTGCCATAAGCGGAAACCAGGGTTAAAGATTGCTCCACCAGGGGTAAATCAAAACGTTGGGTGAGGAAAGAAATACCAAAACCAATCAAGCAACCTAAACCAACTCCAATGCCAACAAAAGCACAGAAACGAGCAAAAGTAGTCGAAACAGCAAATTGTTCTGTTCCCAAAGGTAGCCCTACTAATAAGCTAAAGGCAACAACTGCCACACCATCATTAAAGAGACTTTCCCCCTCCATCAAAGTTTTCAACCGTTTATCAGCACCCAGTTCCCGAAACAGGGCAATTACCGAAACCGGATCAGTTGCCGAAAGACTAGCTCCTATCAACAAAGCAGTAGTCAAGGGTAATCCTGTTAGCAGGTTAATAGCATAGGCAATACCAACTACCGAAATCACCACACCAAAAATAGCAAACAGATTTACCGGTACTAAATCCCGCTTAAAATCCCGCCAACGAATATTCCAAGCAGCTTCAAACAGTAAGGGAGGCAGAAAAATCTCTAGAATCAATTCTGGTGACAAATTCACTAGGCGGACATCGACAAACGCCAAACCTAAGCCAACAATCACCAGTAGTAAAGTGTAGGGAATTTTGCGGAACCAGGGAAAAATCCGTGACACCGTTGCCACACTCAAAGAAACAGATAGTACCAGGAGAAATTGTTCCAGATTTTGCTCAATAGCAGCTTCGCCAATGGTTGATTCTAGCGACATTCACAACTCCAAAGATATTAGGTGTTAGGTATTAGGTTACAAAAGAGCGAAATCACATATCCAACAATCCATATCTTTTTTGCAATTCCAGCAGCTTCATTCTGGCTTCCTCAGCATTATCTCCTAAGTCAGCAAATTCCAAAAATCGCTTCAACTCTTTTTTCAACAAATTGCGTTCCACATCCCAAGTTCCTCGCCCTAAATCAGGCGGTAGCACAATCATATCAAATACAGTTGCCCGCTCTTTACCTGGGTAGGGACGCAATACTCGCCCTCGCCGCTGAATAAACTGGCGAGGATTGCCACTACTAGCGAGAATAACCGCAGTTTGAATGGCAGGGATATCGACTCCTTCGTCTAAACAACGAATTGCTACCAAACCTTGCAACTCACCTGTTTCAAATTGATGACGTAACTGTTCTCTTGCGGCTATAGGTGTTTGAGCAGTATAAGTATTAACGCGATAACCTAACTCTGAGCCTAATAACCGAGTAACTGCGGCTAACTGACTATTGATGGAGTCACTGCAACCTCCTTCAACCGAACCATCGCCGCAATAAAACAGAGTATGGTAGGTATCCAGACGATTAATCATTAATTCTCGCAAAGCAGTTAATTTGTTAGCTGCTGCTCCAATTAACCGAGCGCGTTGCATTAATAAAGAAGTGACGGCATCATTCTTTTGCAGATTTTCTTCCTCCGCCAATGCCCAACCAATTCTTTTCGTTAACTTGGCATAGGCACTCGTTTCAACTGCTGTTAATTCTACTAGTATGGGATAGTAGAGATAGTGAACTAGCGCTCCCTGTTGAATTGCATCTGCTAGGGTAAGTTCTGGTTGTAATACAGGGCCAAAATAGTTAAATAAAATGTCCGTTCCTTGCTCATCAAAATACCTTTCTGGGGTAGCAGATAAAGCAAGACGCAAACCCAAGTGACGAGGTAAACTAGCTTCTAGTCGTGGAGAACCTAAGTTATGAGCTTCGTCCCCAACGATGAGGGTTTTATCTGGAAAGTATTTGAGCTGAGATTGGAAGCCTTCTGTAATGAGGGTGGCGTTGGTAGTAATTACTGTCAGAAAGGATTGGTTGCCAGCCTGTACGTTATATAGTCTTGAGGAGAGTTGACTTTGCCAATTGCGGACATTCTCAAAGGCGAGAATTGGTTCTAAATTAAACTCTTGGCATTCCCGCGCCCATTGGGTAACAAGGTGGCGGTAAGGACAGACTATCAGCAAAACTTGCAAACCAATTTGTTGATAGAGTTGAGTTGCGATCGCTAAAGCTGTAATCGTCTTTCCGCTACCAGTTGCCATCTTCAGCGTACCGCGCCCCTGATTGCCAAACCAGTTAGTTACAGCTTGCTGCTGATACTGCCGTAGTTGGATAGAGGGAGGTATAATGGGATACCCTAGAGTTGCTTGACTTGCCAAAGATGCTTGAAAATTGTAACTCCCCTTAGCTTCTGCTAAAGCTAGGGGATGTATCGGATTTTTGTCAATGACTTTGTTGTTAACTTGAGCAACACTCTTGGAAACACACTTCATTATTCAACTACCCCTGCTGACATCACCTGTTAGATTAATTTTAGGAGTTGTTCCTATTTAACAGTTAATGCCAGATAGCAAAATAGTTGTAGACTATTGAATAGCGTTCACCTCCATGCCGTTTAATCAGCACAGCTGCAGCCAAGAGAAAATCAAGCCAGTGAGTGCCTCCAATCATTGAGCGGATTCGTTTTACCCATCCACCCGTTGGCATAACTAAAAGTGTCATCCTAATAGGCAGATTAGGGCAAAAAAAACGACACAGCAAATCTCTTAACAGAGAAAAACTCGTTCCGTAACCATCATATTGGCAATACTTGTGACCTACTTCATCGGCGAGTTTAGCTAATCCTAGGCAAAAAGGCTGAATATCCTGGGAGTTGAATCGAGGAGAGAGTTGTTTGAGAAATCTCCATACTCCACCATCATATGCAGCTTTATCTAAAATTTCAGACTCTATATAAGGATAAGGTAAGTTCATTTCTCCTCCACCCACTTTCTTCACCTCATCACCTGTACGACAGTGGAATTTGACTTCCCCATGTTTTGGGTAATTGTCTCCCATAAGCAAATTTGTTTATTAAATACTTTCGCGGCAAATTATTGGCGCGATTGCTGGGCCACCAAGATACTGTTCAAGCGCCAACACACCTACTCTTTCCGACTATAATTCAGCTCTTAGGTAAATGGCGACTTACTTTTTCAAGTCTTTAAAGTGAGATTCGGTATTTGCGTAATTTTTAACAGCATATTTAGTAACTTTTGATACATAAAATTTTTAATTTAGGTTAGTTAGCTTTTCTCTGTTTCCTGTTTTTTGTCCCTAAAATTTTTATCGTAACATTATCAAGCACAGAGTGTAGGGTAAGCAATCAGACAGAAGATAAAGTTTTTTAACAAAATAAATTAATTTCTATCCTAAGAGGGATGGTGATGTAAATGTTTTTTGTTAAAAAGTGGCATTGCCAGCGCTTGTCAAGTTTAGAAAGGACTAGACCCTGACATCTCCACCTTTTTTGCTCGGTTAACCCAAACTCGTGATCGCACGTTTGTTTGTCGCAACAACTGTTTCAAGAAAGTGGTTGTGACTGTTGCTGGTAAAATTCAAGTTATACGGAATCTTGTTAATGATCGCTATTTTTGCTTTCAATATTTCAAGTTTTTCCGTTTTCAATGATCCTTATAGATATCAGGAGAAATGAACATGATTCATTTAATCACCTTGGCTGCAGCTATTCCCGAAACTGTTGCTTGGAGTCCCAAAGTAGGGATAATCATGATTGTTTGTAATATATTAGCGATCGCCTTTGGTAAGTTGACGATGGCTCAACCAAGTGTACAGCCTGAATTACCTATGCCAGAAATGTTTGGAGGAATGGGATTCCCTGCTCTATTAGCAACAACAAGTTTAGGTCATGTGATCGGATTTGGAGCCATTTTGGGTTTAGCTAATATGGGCATGCTCTAAGACATTCTCAAAAAACTAGTCTGATCAAACTTGAGTTCGGGTAATGGTGATTTTCCAGGTAGTATTGATTGCCCCTCAATTGCCAAAACTGAGGTAAACCCGAGCTCAAAATTCCAATGAAAAAATTTTTGGTGGACGATTGAGCTAAGACTAGATAAGATCAAGATTGACGCGACACATTAACCCTAGACTAACCTTTTCACGTTTCATACTTGGTAATAACGCCCCTACATCGAAAAACTTTGTTGAGAATGCTGCAAAATCTCTGATCTAACCAACTCAAGCATGAATATAGTAGGTGAGCTGGTGAACTACCTAAACTAAATCAAAGATTTATGAAGATGCTGGTTTTAGCACTGGAGTTAAAATTAAGAGATTTTGCCAAAGAGCTGACGCTCCTTTCATCGCTACCATTGCCTTATCAGCAATTTCTGCAAAAGCTTGCCTTATCAGCAATGTTATTGAGCCTAACAGGCTGTTCCTTCAGTTCCTTTACTGGAGAGGCAAAAACTCCTGAAATTGAGTTACCAGTCATCACTGTACCGACGGCTTTCAGTTCCCCTTCTTTACCAGAAGGAAGCGATAATCAACAACTATTAGAAGAAAGTTGGGCGGTTTACCGAGAGCAATTCATTCAAGAAGACGGGCGAGTAATTGACTACGAAGCCCAAGACCGCTCAGTATCTGAAGGGCAAGCCTATGCTATGCTAAGGGCGGTATTAATGAATGATGAAAGAACCTTTGCCCTGACCTTAGACTGGGCAGAAAAAAATCTCCAGCGCTTGGATGCAGAAGGCAAACGCATCGACAATCTTTGGGCTTGGAAATGGGGACAAAAAGAAGAGGGTAAGTGGGAGCCCATTGACTTTAATTTTGCCACTGATGCTGATATTGATGCTGTTACTGCTTTGATTTTTGCCTACCGCCGTTGGAATCGCTCTGAGTATCTCGACTTGGCATTAATCAAGCTACAGGATATTTGGCAATACTCTACAGTAGTAGTGGGAGCTAACGGTAAGGTCAAAGATAATGGTGATAAGGGACTATTCGGTCGAGGTACTCGCTATCTCCTACCTGGACCAGTTGAAGCATTTGTACCGTCCTCATCAACTATACATCTTAACCCCTCATATTTTGCCCCTTATGCTTTTCGCCTCTTTGCTCAAGTTGACTCCAACCATGACTGGTTAAGTTTAGTCAAAAGTAGTTACCAAGTTCTAGAAAAGTCCGCTCAAACTTCTGCTGTTGGTTTACCCAGTGATTGGATTGCTCTTGATACAAAAACAGGTAAATTCCAGCCTCTGCCTCCAGAAAGTCCCATCAAGAGTGTGTATAGCTTTGATGCCTACCGGGTTTGGTGGCGGTTAGCTTGGGATGCAGCCTGGTTTGATGCTCCAGAAGCACAGGAATATTTGCCCACTGCTACCAAACATCTGCAACAAATGTGGGACTCTTCCTCTTTTATTCCAGCTCGCATTGATTTACAGGGTAAAGCAACAGTGAAATATGATGCTACTTCCCAATATGCCATGCTGTATCCAGCCCTCCGCTTAATCAAGCCGGATATTGCCCAGCAGATGTTGCAACAGAAAATATTACCTCAATATAACAAGGGAGTTTGGGATGATGAATCTGCTTACTACACCCAGAACCTAGCTTGGTTAGGAATTATGCCCTTTAGTGTTGTTGATCCTCAGTTACTACAACCTTAATTTTTTGGTCATTGGTCATTAGTTAAAATCAAAAAGGGAGATAATTAATGAGGGTAAGTATCTAAGTGAATGACTTGTTAGAAGGAATTAATGTTTTTCTCATCGGCATGATGGGTTCTGGTAAGACTACAGTAGGAAGTCTACTAGCAAGTCAACTGGGCTACCGTTTCTGTGACTCAGATGTCCTGATTGAGCAAGTTGCCGGTAAGACAATTAATGAGATTTTTGCTGAAAGTGGAGAAGAGGCTTTTCGGCAGCTTGAGAGTCAAGTATTGTCTGAATTATCGGCTTATACTAAATTGATTATTGCTACGGGTGGTGGTGTTGTGTTGCGACCAATTAACTGGAGTTATCTGCACCACGGCTTGATTATTTGGCTAGATGCGCCAGTAGAAGTACTAATCGATCGTCTTAGATATGATACTACTCGCCCTCTCCTCAAACAAGCTAATCCTGCCCAGACTTTGCAAAAGATCTTAGAGCAGCGACGAGGGCTTTATGCAGAAGCCGACTTACATATTAAGATAAATGCTAGTGAGACACCAGAGCAAATAGCTTCACAAGTAGTCACCCAAATTCCTAGGGTACTTAGGGCTTGCCAATGAAGGCAACAGCAACAGGGTAAAATACCACGTCGTGTATCCTAGAGCACCAATTCACTAATCATTAGGCATCTTGCCTGTCTTTATCTATGCGATCGTAAAAGACAAGGAATCTGCTGATAAGTTAATACAGCTACCTAAAATTTCCCTCAGCTCTGGGCATTATGAGTCATCGTCTCAAGTATCAATGGATATTGTGGAATAAACTTCCTAGCTTTGCTTTATTGGTAAGTTTCGTGTTTTTTTCAGATGTAGGGGTAGGTATTGTCAGAGCGATTGAGACCAATGGTAATACAGTAGTGCAGATGGCACAACAACCAGAAGCAACTTCTACTGAACCCAATCGCGCTGCGGCGGAACGAGTCTTTAAAGAGGGAAAGCGGCTATATCAGCAAGGAACAGCAGAATCTCTGCGACAGGCAATTACTAAATGGGAAGAGGCACTTCCGCTTTGGCGTTCTATAGGGGATAGGAAATGGGAAGCTACAACTCTCAATAATATTGGCGCTGTTTACAACTCATTAGGAGAAAAGCAGCAGGCATTGGAGTTCTACAAACAAGCTCTACCTCTAAGACGGGCTGTTGGGGATAGACGTGGGGAAGCTAGAACTCTCAATAATATTGGCTTAGTCTACTCTGATTTAGGAGAAAAGCAGCAGGCATTGGAGTTCTACAATCAAGCTCTGCCCCTAACACGGGCTGTGGGTGATCGAGGTGGGGAAGCTACAACTCTCAATAATATTGGCGCTGTTTACAACTCATTAGGAGAAAAGCAGCAGGCATTGGAGTTCTACAAACAAGCTCTACCCCTAACACGGGCTGTTGGGGATAGACGTGGGGAAGCTAGAACTCTCTCTAATATTGGCTTAGTCTACTCTGATTTAGGAGAAAAGCAGCAGGCATTGGAGTTCTACAACCAAGCTCTGCCCCTAACACGGGCTGTGGGGGATAGAAGTGGGGAAGCTACAACTCTCAATAATATTGGCTTAGTCTACTCTGATTTAGGAGAAAAGCAGCAGGCATTGGAGTACTTCAACCAAGCTCTGCCCCTAACACGGGCTGTGGGGGATAGAAGTGGGGAAGCTAATACTCTCTTTAACGTCGCCTTTTTGCAACACAGCCAAGGCAACCTCAAAGAAGCCTTAACCCTGATGGATAGCTCCATCATCATTATTGAAGAACTCCGCACCAAAATTGGCTCCCAAGAACTCCGTACCTCCTATTTTGCCACCCAGCAGGATCACTACCAGTTCTACATTGACCTACTGATGCAACTGCACAAACAAAACCCCAATCAAGGATACGATACTAAAGCTCTCCATGCCAGCGAACGCTCCCGTGCTCGTAGTCTGTTGGAACTCCTCACCGAAGCCAATGCCGATATCCGTCAAGGTGTCGAACCCCAACTGCTTGAACAGGAGCGCACCTTACAACAGAAACTTGATGCTATTGAAAAACGCCGGGTTCAACTATTTAGTGGCAACTACACTCAACAACAAGCCACAGCCATTGAAAAAGAAAGGGAACAACTCTTATCCCAATACCGAAATATCCAAAACCAAATCCGCACTACCAGTCCCCGTTATGCCGCTCTGACTCAACCTGAACCTCTAACTCTGACTGAAATTCAGCAGCAGATTCTAGATGATGATACCCTACTGTTGCAGTATTCCTTAGGCTCAGAACGCAGTTATCTCTGGGCTGTTAGTAAAACCAGCATCAGCAGCTACGAATTACCTCCAACAGCAGAAATTGAAGCTGCCGCCAAACAGTTTTATAAATTACTCAAAACCCCAGGCTTTCAGCTAGAAGACACCAGAGGCAGTATCCGGGTAGAAAATGTCAAAGCTACCAAAGCTGTAAGCCAACTAAGCCAAATACTCCTAGCACCTGTAGTCGAAAAATTGGGAAATAAGCGATTACTGATTGTTAGTGATGGTGCTTTGCAATATATTCCCTTCTCAGCTCTACCTCTACCAGGAACCTCCGGTGAGGATGTCGTACCTCTGTTAGCCAACAACGAAATCGTCAATTTACCCTCTGCGACTACTCTAGGAATTATTCGACAGGAACAAACAACCAGGAAAACAGCACCTAAAGCGATGCCTACGGCGGTTCGCAAAGCGACCATCGCAATTCTTGCAGATCCGGTTTTTAGTTCTGATGATGAACGGGTAACTAACAGCAAACAACAGAGTAATCGCACTCTACCACAACAACTACTAGATCGCTCTGCTAGAGAAACTGATATCGGTGTTTGGCAAAGACTACCAGGAACCCGCACTGAAGCCGAAGCAATTATGGCATTAGTCCCAGATTCAAAACGAGTACATGGCTTTGACTTTGCTGCCAATCGAGAAATGATCACCAATCCCGAACTAAGTGACTACCGCATTATCCACCTTGCCACCCACGGCTTACTCAACAGCACTAACCCTGAGCTATCAGGAGTTGTACTCTCCCTTTTCGATGAGCAAGGCAATTCTCAAAATGGCTTTCTACGGCTCCATGATGTCTTCAACCTCAACCTGCCAGCTGAACTAGTGGTGCTGAGTGCTTGTCAAACAGGATTAGGGCAGGAAGTCAAAGGAGAAGGACTAGTGGGGTTGACAAGAGGATTCATGTATGCAGGTTCTCCACGAGTATTAGTAAGTCTGTGGAATGTCAGTGATGAAGCAACAGCCGAATTGATGAAGCGATTCTACCGCAAGATGTTGCAGCAAGACCTGTCAGCAACAGCCGCCTTGAGAGCAGCACAGTTGGAAATGCAACAAGAGACTCAGTGGAATTCTCCCTATTATTGGGCAGCTTTTACCCTTCAAGGAGAGTGGAGATGAGATGTTAGGTTTTGGTGCTATATCAAACTATCTCCCCATCTCCCCATCTCCTCGTCTCAATATGTCAAAATAAGTTAAACCATACACATAGGAGCTCCTTTTGTGCAGTCACGTTACCATCCGGTTGAGATAGAGGAAAAATGGCAAAAGATTTGGACAGAGCAAGGCTTGTACCAAACCGACACAGAAACCGATAAGCCGAAGTTCTATGCTCTGTCGATGTTCCCCTATCCATCGGGTAATCTGCACATGGGTCATGTCCGTAACTATACTATTACGGATGTCATTGCTAGGAAGAGCCGGATGCAAGGTTATCGGGTACTACATCCGATGGGTTGGGATGCCTTTGGTTTACCAGCAGAAAATGCTGCCATTGCCCGTCAGGTTCATCCAGCAAAGTGGACTTACCAAAATATTGCTCAGATGAAGTCTGAGTTAAAGCAATTAGGACTTTCCTATGACTGGGATTGTGAGCTTGCTACCTGTTCTCCAGACTATTATCACTGGACTCAGTGGATTTTCTTGCAATTTTTACAGGCTGGGTTAGCTTACCAAAAAGAAGCCGCTGTTAACTGGGATCCTGTCGATCAAACGGTATTAGCTAACGAGCAAGTGGATAGTCAGGGTCGTTCTTGGCGTTCTGGTGCTCTGGTAGAGCGTAAAATGTTAAGGCAGTGGTTCCTCAAAATTACTGACTATGCTGAGGAATTACTCAATGATTTGGATAAATTAACAGGTTGGCCAGAACGAGTTAAAGTGATGCAGGCTCACTGGATTGGTAAGTCTGTGGGAGCCTATCTGGAATTTCCGATCATTGGGTTAGCAGAAAAAATTGGGGTATTTACCACTCGTCCTGATACGGCTTATGGTGTTACTTATGTTGTCCTGGCACCAGAACATCCCCTCACCGCCAAAGTTACCACTACTGAGCAACAAGCCGCCGTTGAGGCATTCATTGAAGAAGTCGCTAGCCAGAGTGAACTAGAGCGAACCGCTGACGACAAGCCAAAGCGTGGTATTCCTACAGGAGGTAAGGCAATCAATCCCTTTACTGGAGAAGAGATTCCTATCTGGATTGCCGATTATGTGCTCTATGAATATGGAACTGGGGCAGTGATGGGAGTACCAGCTCATGATACCAGGGACTTCCAATTTGCAACACAAAAGCATTTGCCGATTAAAGTGGTTATCGTACCAACCACAGAAGAGGTAGTAACATTTGCTCAAACTCCACTCCAACAAGCTTACACTGAACCAGGAATTATGGTAAATTCCGGTGAGTTTAATGGCAAGAACTCGTTGGCAGGCAAACAAGCAGTTATTGAATACGCCCAAAAACAAGGATACGGTAAAGAGCGAGTTCAGTACCGTCTCCGAGATTGGTTAATTTCCCGACAACGCTACTGGGGTGCACCAATTCCGGTGATTCACTGTCCTCAGTGCGGTATTGTACCAGTCCCGGAAGCAGAATTGCCAGTGGAGTTGCCGGAAAATGTGGCATTTACTGGTGGTAAGGTATCTTCCTTAGCAGAATTAGCAGACTGGGTAAATGTACCTTGTCCCACTTGCAGCACGCCAGCGAAGCGGGAAACCGATACGATGGATACCTTTATCGATTCCTCTTGGTATTTCCTCCGCTATCCTGACGCCAAGAATGGCAAGCAAGTATTTGATCCCAACAAAACTAATGACTTGATGCCAGTGGATCAATATGTGGGAGGGATTGAACACGCAATTTTGCACTTGTTATACTCCCGCTTCTTTACTAAGGTACTACGCGATCGCGGTTTATTGAACTTTGATGAACCCTTTCAACGTTTGTTGACTCAAGGCATGGTACAAGGTTTAACTTACCTCAATCCCCGAACTGGCAAGTGGATTCCTTCTGCACAAGTAGATCCGGATCAACCGAAAGATCCCGAAACTGGGGAAGCGTTAGAAGTTTCCTACAAAACCATGTCCAAATCCAAGTACAACGGTGTTGCTCCCAAAGAAGTAATTAATAAATATGGAGCAGATACTGCCAGGATGTTTATTCTGTTCAAAGCACCACCAGAAAAAGACTTGGAGTGGGATGAAGCAGATGTAGAAGGACAATTCCGTTTCCTCAACCGTGTCTGGCGTCTGGTAACAGATTTTGCGGCAAAAACAGCTAAATATTCTACTGCAACACCGAAGCAGTTGAGTAAATCTGAAAAAGACTTGCGACGAGCAATCCACACTGCCATTAAAGAAATAAGTGAGGATTTAGAAGGAGATTACCAGTTTAATACTGCGGTTTCCGAGTTAATGAAACTTAGCAATGCTCTTACTGATGCTAACTGCCAAGACTCTCCAGTATATGCAGCCGGAATCGAAACCCTCGTTCTCTTGCTTGCTCCCTTTGCACCCCACATTGCCGAAGAACTATGGCAAGGAATTGGTCATACTGATTCGGTACACCTGCAAAGTTGGTCGAAATACGACCCAACTGCCTTAGTAGTGGAAGAAATTACCTTGGTAATTCAGATTATGGGCAAAACTCGTGGTACAATTCAAGTACCCGCACAATCCGACAAACAAGCTTTGGAAGAGTATGCTAAAGAATCGGAAGTTGCCAAGCGTTATATCCAGGGTAAAGAAATTAAAAAGGTAATTGTGGTACCTGGGAAGTTGGTAAATTTTGTTGTGGGGTAGCTCGGGTAGCTGGGGGAGCTGAGGAGATAATAATGTTCGTTCAATTGGTGTTGTGACAAGGAAAAAATCCTAATTCTCAATTCTCCATTCTCAATTCCCCATGACAATTATGAAACTTTTCTCATAAGAAATTCATCTAATGTTCATAGATAATTTCTAATCTTGAGGTAGAAATTAACTTGCATTATTTGCAATACCTTAATTACTATAGTAATAAGATCTGATATCCGAGCCAGTGATCAAGCTATAGCAAATATTAAAGCAGATATTTAATTGTGATCCTTTTGAGGATCCCCATAGTCAACTACCAAAACTATGAGTGTAACTGCAAGTTATCGGTCAGGGTGCTCAATTTTCTACCAACAATAGTTCATGTTGAAAATTAAATCTACGTAAATTTCAACAGGTAAGTAATACCTAAGTAAGTCGCAATGAGCATCGCTACTTTAAATAAGTATAGATCGAACCAAAAACTCAACCCACTCTCATTATTAGCACAATTATCTAGTCGTCAGACTGATGGCTGTCTAACGGTATCCAGTAATTCAGTTGTTTGGTCAATCTATTTAGAACAGGGAAAACTTGTCTACGCTTCCAATTCTATTGAACCCTTTGAGCGACTCGACAATCATTTGCGTCGCCTCTCTCATGATATTCCTAGCCTTGTTAGTCAAGTTAGGGTTCAAGTTCGTCTGCTCTTTGAATCACAATCAGAAACTAACTCCAATCAAAGTGCTGGTTACCGAGCAATTTCCTGGCTAGTCGAGCAAAAGTATCTCAACTTTAATCAAGCAGCAGCTCTTATCGAAGCATTATCTGAAGAGGTAATGGAGTCGCTTTTAGGGATAAAAGAAGGAACTTACTGCCTCGTTAACCAAGATTTATTGGAAGAATTTACTAAATTTTGTAGACTTGATCTGCGAACCATCGTTGAGCGCTCTTACGAACAACTGCGACAACAACAGTCTATCAAGTCAAAAACGGAAGTTGCAACTATTTATGGTAAGACTCTACCAAATACTACACCACAACCCCAGCAGCAGGTACGACTTAATAAAGGCAATGGTGAGCGAAATAATGTTATAAACATCGAGAATTATCACAAAAAGAATTCTCCTACCAAAGTTTATAAGATTGCTTGCATTGATGATAGCCCAACTGTATTAAATTCCATTAACTTATTCTTAGATGATCAGGGCTTTTCAGTGGTCATGATCAATGATCCAGTTAAGGCTCTCATGCAGATTATCCGGATTAAGCCTGACCTAATTTTGCTTGATATTGGTATGCCGGACTTAGATGGCTATGAATTATGCTCTCTCTTGCGCAAGCATAGACTTTTCAAGTCTACTCCCATCATTATGGTGACGGGACATACTGGATTTCTCGACAGAGCTAAAGCTAAACTAGTTAGGGCATCTGGTTATTTAACTAAGCCATTTAACCAATCTGAGCTACTCAAAATAGTGTTTAGGCATTTGTCCTAGTGCAAGAAGGCAGAAGGCAGGAGGGAAGAAAGCTTAATCCTTACTCTATAAGCATTCTTAATTCTTAATTCTTAATTCCGCGCAGCAGTACTAGCTAGGGCTTTAAAAGGCAATAAGTAATAGGGAAGGGAATTAGCCTTATCGCCGACTTTTGAGCCAATAGGTTGGCATTTCTCCCTTACCCTTGACAGAAACTAAACCACGAGGCTGTAAAACAAATTGCTCCTTTAACCGATTGTAGGTGGCTTGTGTGACTTGAATTTGACCTGGTTCACCAGAAGACTCCATACGAGATGCGACATTAACTGCATCACCCCACAAATCGTAGATAAACTTCTTGACGCCAATCACCCCGGCAATAACAGAACCGGTATTGATACCAATGCGAATCTTAAAATTCTCACCCCGCTCCATCTCGAAATGAGTGATGATGGTTTGCATCGCTAGAGCCATATCCGCGATCGCTTCAGCATGATCTGCTATTGGTACTGGTAATCCTGCTGCTACCATGTAGGCATCACCAATAGTTTTGATTTTCTCCAATCCTAGAAATTCTGCTAGTTCATCAAAGTTGGAAAAAATCTCATTGAGCAAATTAACTAGTTCCACCGCAGGCAAGCGACTGGAGAGAGGGGTAAAACCCACAATATCGGCAAAAAGAATTGAGACTTCATCAAACTGCTCTGCAATCGGCTGCTGGTCTTGCTTCAAGCGTTGAGCAATCTGCTCTGGTAAGATATTGAGCAACAGACGCTCCGATTTCTTCTGCTCCATTCTTAGGGCTGTTTCTGCGGCATGGCGAGCCTGAGCGATCGCAATCATTTTACCTGCTAAGCGTAGGAGTTGAATATCCTCATCAGACCATTGCCGAGCCGCTCGAGCCATATCCAGCCCAATCATGCCAGCAATGGTGTCCAAGTGCAACATGGGTACCATCAACACTGATTCTATGGGTAAGCGCTCGAGTATAGTTCGCTCTGTCACAGCTTCTGAGGGTAGCTCTGTGTAATGGCTAATATTAATTACCTTGCCCTGTTTATACTGTTTGTGGTACCAGGGAAGCATGGTGGTTGGTAGAATTCTTAGTTCTTCAATTAGGGAAGTAATCCCTGGAGCATACCATTCATGGGTATGCTGGAAGATCTGTTGATTAACATCAAAATTGATCAAATAGCAACGATCGCTCTCAGTCAACTCGCCAATAGCTTGGAGGGCAAAATTGATCGAGATATCAATATCGTAATCAACCAATTGCTGGGAAATCTGGCTGAGTAGAGCATCCCTAGCTACTCTGCGCTCTAAAGCCTGCTCAGCTTGTTTGCGCAGAGTAATGTCTTGAACTGTTCCCTCGTAGTAGAGTAAGTTACCCTGGTCATCTCTTACAGCATGGACGTTTTCTGAAATCCAGATGCGGCTACCATCGGTTCGATAGATTTGGGATTCAAAGTTGAAGACTGCACCTTCACGTTCGATTATCGTTATAAACTCATGGCGACGGTTTGGAGCAACGTATAACTGGATTTCTGGACGCTTTAGCTCACTGACTAGAGCCTCTGGTGACTCATAGCCATAGAGATTCGCCAAGGCAAAATTGGCACTAATATAGCCCTGAGTGGGAGAAGATTGGAAAATCCCCTCTGCAGCATTTTCAAAAATGCTGCGATATTTCTCCTCAGCAATCCCTAGCTGAGCAGTGCGTTCTGTCACTCGTTCTTCTAGTTGCTGGTTAGCTTGGGCAAGGTTGTTAAAGGAAGTACGCAACTGCTCAGCCATTGTATTAAAGGACTCAGCTAAGGTAACCAATTCTTGAATGCCTTGTTCAGTTTCTACCGTTTGCTCTAAATTACCTGTAGCCAAACTACTACTAGCCTGACTCAACCGCAACAAAGGATGGGTAATACGGCGGGCAATGACGATGCCAAGACCAATTGCTAGCAACAACGCCAGAATACACACTAGTATTGTCGTCCTGGTATTGGCGTTAATCTGTTCCATAAAGGTAGCTTCAGGAATTACCACTACGATCAACCAATCGAGCCCACGTCCATCATTAAAAGGAAGAACCTGAATCAGTTGTCGTTCACCACCTAAGTTAATTTTAAGTTGTTGGGAACTACGAATAGCTGTAAAGGAGCCAAAACGCTCTAGGAGATATCGGGTGGTGCCACTAACCAACAAATTTTGGCTGGAGATTGCCTGGAATAGACTTGTATTAGTGCCTTCACCCACCGTGAGGGGATCATCAGTAGAAGTAGAGAGGAGGGCACCTGTCCGATCTAGGATAAACGCTTGACCTGCCTTGTCTACCGTCAGGTTAGCTAAAAACTTTCTTAAATCATCAGTTAGGAGCACATCAGTGGCGCAAACTCCTACAATTTGGCGGCTTTGTCGATCATAAACAGGTTGACTAGCTGTAACCGTGGGAATCTGGGTGGAAAAGTCGAGGTATACCTCGCTCCAAGTAGTCTGTTTAGACTTGACTGCCGCCTTATACCAGGGACGCAGACGAGGATCATAAGCCCCTGCATTGCGAAATAGCAAGCCCCGCTCACCCCAACGATCAGCATGGTAGACATGCAAATCCTCGTTCGTCGATTCATTAGTCACCCATAACCCTAGGGAGTCATATTCATCCAATAACCGCACAGAACCCAAATATTGACCCTGTTCATCCCCACAGTAAATCGCATAAATAAAAGGAGAAATACGCAACTGTTGGAGTAACTGAGAAGCCTGCTGTCCACTAACCAAATCTAGCTCATCTTGGGCAAAGGCAGTGACATTAAGTTGATTAATATCGTGAGGAGTGGTGAAATATACTTGTAGTTCTCGTTCAATCCGGGCAGTTACCTCACTGCGAAGCTTCGAGGCTAAGTCATTCACCGCAGCCTGACCATTGCGAAAAGATAGATACCCAACTAGCCCAACAATGCTAACAGTTTGCAAAACAAAAGGAATTAGCAGCACTGCTTGCAAAGGTATAAGCCTAGTCTGACGAGCAACTGACTGATTGCGGGGCTTGAACAACATAAATTAACTCGGGTTCAGATAAGCCGAAAGCATCATTCTTCTGTTGCTAATCTTAACCGGGCTCTGAGAAATTTGTTATTTTTAAATCTCTTTTAACCATTGACTAAAGGGATGTTGAGCTAAATTGGCATTGAAGTATCTAAAATCATTAGATACTTCCTTCCCAATCCAGTCTGGAAGTTCAATGATTTGATTTTCGTCAGTCAGTTCAACTTCTGCGACAACCAAGCCTTGGTTTTCCCCAGCAAACTCATCTACTTCCCAAATCAAGCCAGCGTACTCAATTTTGTACCGAGTTTTTTCAATGAGCGGACGTTGGCACAAATTATCCAACATTTCCTGGGCATCTGCGGCGGGTATAGGGTATTCATACTCTGTGCGAGATACACCCAACGTTGAACCTTTGATGGTTAGATAGCCTTGATTACCTACTAGGCGTACTCTGACAGTAATGCCTTTTTTTGTGGCAATATAACCTTGGCGATATAAAATTCCAGTAGCCAGTTTGCGCCACTGGTCACTTCTGACAGTAAATTTGCGCTCGATCTCAGTTCCCATCTTAATTTCTCCTGCTGCGACTATACCAAATCCCCTCCATTTTCTTTTTTACTCTGTGAACTCTGTGACTGATATGGTTCCCTTAAAAAAATATTTAAAAGGAGATTTTGACCATGCAAACTCAAGATAGCTCAACTGAAGTTAGTTTCCACTATATCAATGGTGAAGCAGAATCTTTTGATATCCCTGTAACTCCAGAAGCCTTTGTCACACAACTGCAAGATTTGCTCAAACAACCGATGCTAACCCTGCATCTGTTTGACAAAACCGTTTTAATTTGTACTTCTCAAATTGTCAAGGTAGAAGTCAAACCTCCCGTTACTGAAATCCAAGGGCAAGGTGTCTTTGATAATGTTCAGTTGGTAACAGCACTCACTCACGGAGCTCAAGTTTAAGTTATCGCTTAGATGGGTATGTTATCCTTTGGGCGGGTATGTTCTGAATATTATCGCCAAATGCGTCAACGGTGACCCTAAACCCGCCCCTACGGCAATTTATATCGTGTGTTTCACCCATCGTCTAAATGAAATCCCATTTCACATGCGCTTCATCCGTAACCCTAAATCCTGAATTCGCCCATCCCATTCCTGGGGATAATGGGAGCGTAATTCATCCTTGTTCCAAGATAAGGGATTATTGACAATATATTGACGAATTGCCATTAATGATATTTCATGACGGATGATATGTTCATAGTAACCACGTTGCCATACCGAGATACCAGTCAGATTACGAATTTTATTAATGCGACGTGCAGCAAATGTCTTGAATCCACGGATAATTTCTGGCAAACCATGACGTTTTTTACAGGTAGTATCATCTTTTAAAATAAGAATTCCATGCAAATGATTAGGCATAACGATAAATTCATCTAATTCTAAATGCTGATGGTGTTGAAGCAAATTATGCCAATGAAACTGAGCCACTTTACCATAATCGCTTAATTGCATTTCACCCCTAACAACCTCACCCAAAAAACTTTGATGCTGCCAGGTACAAATAGTAACAAAATATGCTCCTGCTTGGGCATAGTCGTATCCTTTGAGGCGAATTGAACGACGATGATATTTGTTAGGTTGGTATTTCATGCAGTAGTTTAGATGCAGGTTACCCAGATGAACAGATATTACCGATTCTACATCTGGTGATCAACAGCGATCGCATTTTCGACAAATATGAGCCAATTATCCTATGTTTCAACCATTGTAGGGGCGGGTTTAGCGACAATTTAGAATATTTGACCAGAATATTCCTATCAAAACCCGCCCTATCGTCACCGCAGGTAAACCGCTGATTGCATTCATTCTAAGCATTGCACCCATTCGTGAGGTGGGTTTGGGAAATAATTTTGCTCATCAATGGGTTACCATTAGGGCGGGTTTTGTATGAAGATTATTGCCAAATGCGTCAACGGTGACTCTAAACCCGCCCCTACATTTTACATTTCTTTGATACCAAAATTATAGAATGTCGAATAAAAAGAATAAAAATAAAAAACCCAGTGGATGTGGGTGCGCAAATATACCTATTTCAGTAATTTTGCTAGTTTTAGGAGGCGGTTATTGGTGGTTGAACCATCAAGGAGGTTTCGCCGCCATTAGCCAACTTTTACCTGAAAATCTACCCATAGCTATTCCTGGTTTAAATTCGACTCCAGCTGAAGTAGAACCTTCGACTCCTACTGAGCCTTCAGTAAGCACTACACCTTCCTTACCAAATGCCCCAATTCTTCAACCGAGCAATCAGCAAGCTTCACCAACACCTGAAACACCTGAAACACCTCTAGTATCTCAAACACCTGCGAAGAAAAAAGCAATCAGAGGAATTTATATAAGTCGTTATCAAATAACTAATAATGCTAGTGAAGACAAGATTAGAGCCGAAGTTCGTCATTATCATTCTCAAGGCATAAATACACTTATTCATGGTGTTTGGGGTAATGCCTGTACTATGTACAACAGTGAAGTTATGCAACAAACTTTCGATTACAAAAGTTGTCCCAATGAATTTCGTGATCGCTGGTTAGATTGGCTAATTGATGAAGCACACAAACACGGCATGGAAGTTCATGCTTACTTTGAAAAAGGTATCAAAATAGATGAAAATAGCCCAATTTTTGATTTAGCTATTGAACGCAAATGGGTTGTACCTGGAGTGGACCGCACCTATCCTGGAGTCGAGCATTATATTCTGGATGTGGAAATTCCGGAAGTTGCTGATTTTTTTAGAGATATTTTAGTTGAATTTGTCCAAAAGTATCCCGAAATTGATGCAGTTCAATGGGATGATTACCTAGGTTATCATGCAGAATTGCCGGGGAAAGTAGACCGGACTAACAAACTAACTACTTTTTCACAATCAATGATCACTGCGATGAAGCAAGCTAACTCAAACGTTAGTTTTGATCTTTGTCATCATAATCCCTATTGGGCGAAAAAATATTTTGCTGCCGACTGGGAAAAATGGGATGTAGATCGAATTTTTATTCAAGCTTATAATGACAAAAATTTTACAGCAGAACTAGATTATGTCGAAAAATATGATGGAATTGCTATTTCCGATGAACAATTACATCGCTTACCAGAAATAGTTGCCAACACCAAAATTAAAGGTATTTTAGTCTTTCCTAAAGAAGATAATCCCAAAGACACAGCTTCTAAGTTAAAGCAATTTTCTGTAAAATAGAGTCAGTACTTGAAGGAAAAAGCAATGGCAAATCCACCAAAAATCTTAGCCTTTGCAGGCAGTGCGAGGCTTGCATCCTTCAATAAAAAGCTGGTAAAAATTGCAGCTGAAGGAGCAAAAAACGCAGGAGCAACCGTCACTTATATTGATTTACTCAATTATCCTATGCCTCTGTTTAATCAGGACTTAGAGGCGGAAAATGGGCTACCTGAATCAGTTCTGGAATTCAAGGCGCTTTTGAAAAATCATCAAGGATTTTTGCTGGCTTGTCCTGAATATAACGGCTCTATCACACCACTATTAAAAAATGCCATTGATTGGGCATCTCGACCAGAACCTGGAGAGCCACCAATGGCGCTCAATTGCTTCAAAGGCAAAGTTGCTGCACTCCTGGCAACTTCACCAGGTGGACTCGGAGGAATGCGAGGACTTGTCCATGTCCGAGCCATCTTGGAAGGCATTGGAGTGATTGTTATTCCCGAGCAAAAAGCAATTTCGGGGGCTTATCAAGCCTTTGATGAGCAAGGACAGCTCAAAGATGAAAAGCAGATACACTCAGTACAAGCTATTGCTCAAAAACTTACTGAAGTCACTGCGAAATTATCGGCATAATTACTTGGGGCTTGCTGAATAAGGGACTTCCAAACAATAAAACATCCCACAAAGAGAATAATAATCTATGTTGGAAACACCTGAACAATTTCATGTGTTGGGACTACCAGTTCACCTGTTAGATGACTATACTCGTTGGTTGGTATCTCGTCTAGAACAAAGACAGGGAACTCAAGTAGTAACGCTGAATGCAGAAATGGCGATGGAGGCAGAACACAACGATGCTTTAGCTAAGGTTTTCCAGCAAGCAGAACTGGTAATTCCTGATGGTGCTGGCATTGTACTCTACTTGCTGTTCCAGGGTAAACGACAGCAGCGTTGTCCGGGAATTGAATTAGCCGCCTCCTTGTTACAACAGGCTGGACAATGGGGAGAGTCTTGTCCAGTATTTTTCTATGGAGGTGCTCCTGATGTAGTCAACAAAGCTGCTAAAGTATGGCAAGAGCAACTTCCCAAATTAGCGATCGCAGGTATTTGGGATGGCTACCTCTCACCAGAAGCTCAAGCCCAATTACAAACAACTCTTAAACAACAACAACCAAAGCTAATTTTGGTCGGCTTGGGAGTCCCTCGTCAAGAGTTGTGGATTGCCCAAAACCGTCACCTGTGCCCTCAAGCAACTTGGATTGGTGTCGGTGGCAGTTTTGATATCTGGGCAGGAGTAAAAACCCGTGCGCCCGTCTGGATGCAGAAGATGCATCTCGAATGGCTTTACCGACTTTATCAAGAACCCTGGCGCTGGCGAAGAATGATAGCTTTACCTCAGTTTGCTCTCAAAGCTTTGAGAAGGTATTAGGTGTCAGGTAAACATCAAAAACCTCTTGCCTGTTGCATCTCAGCCAATCCTCATATAACTGAGATTAAATTAGGTAGTAAGTTGGGAGCATCCCATTTTGGCAAAGAAAGTAGTGCGTTCGCGTAGCGTGCGCGTAGGCGCAAACATCCTGCTTGCTTTCGGTGATTTCTCCGGAGCAAGATGTTCCCACAAAAGAATCGTAATCGTTTGTGCAACGCATGGGATGCTTCCAGTAAGTTAAAGTCTACGATTTTACCTCTCTCAGAATTTGGAGATACTCACATTGATGAAAAACAAATACCTCACCTCCTTAGCTGCTGCCTCAATTTTGAGTCTGGGAATTGTGGTAGGTTGTACCAACCATCCAGCAGATACAACCGCTTCTCAAACAGATACAACTGCTTCTCCAAAAGATACAACTGCTTCTCCAAAAGATACAACTGCTTCTCCAGCAGATACAACTGCTTCTCCAAAAGATACAACCAATCCAGAGGTAGAAACAAAACCAACCAGTGCAACTAATCCCAGTACTGACGAATCAATAGAAGTGCGCTTTTACACAGAGAATGGAGTAGCAATTAGAGGTACAGATCCGGTAGCCTACTTCCAGCAGAGTAAACCAGTTCCAGGAAATTCTCAATATATTTACGAGTGGATGAACGCTACCTGGCAATTTGCTAGTGCCAAAAATCGAGACTTGTTTGCCAGCAATCCCGAAAAGTATGCACCACAGTATGGTGGCTTCTGTTCTTGGGCAGTCAGTCAGGGTTATACTGCTCCGACTGAACCCGATGCTTGGAAGATTGTTGATGGCAAACTTTATCTAAACTTTAATAGAAAAGTACAGAAAAGCTGGGAGAAAGATATTCCTGGTAATATTGCTAAGGCTGACCGCAATTGGCCTGGGGTATTGGATAAAGGGTGAGGTGAAAAAAAGTGTGGGGTGTGGTCTTATCCCTCTTCTGTCACTTTCCGAAATTCTGAGGAAATTCCGTCATTACAGCCAACGACACCTAAGGAGAGAATCAGGGTTTGACCCCCATTTTTCGGAGTCTGACAGAAGAGGGATATCAATAATACTGTCTGCTTGTTGAAGAGCATGGTTTGGGGTTTAATGCGAATGGCACGAAGATAAGCCGAAAGGCGTGGTGTCGCTAAGCAATATTGAGGATGCCATATACCACAAATTGGTCAAATTTCAGGAATTGATTTGGATTGGACTGAAGAAGAATATAGTCAACCTTAAAGGAGCCAAAGATAATGAGTGCATACCAAGTAAAATCAGTTTCTGAGCTAGCAGAGCGAGTTTCTCAAGATTCACAACTCGCAGAAGAAATTAAGAGAGATCCTGTTGACACTATTCGTAGAATGGGTTCTCCCCTAAAAACTGACCGTTTAATCTACCGTATAGTGGTTAGTGCTTTAGGCTTAACTATACTGACAACTGTTATCGGTGCAACCTGGCTGGCAGTAAAGGAAAAAGAGGTTCCTGATGTAGTTGTCGGTATTGGAACTGGAGCCTTAGGTTCCCTAGCAGGACTTTTAGCACCTTCTCCTTCCAAAGAATAGGATTTTTGCGATCGCATATAACCATGAGGAATAAGCTGCTGTGTAAATTAGTATTGACGCGGAGACGCGGGGACGCGGAGATTGGGACTAAGTAGTTTAAATGGGTCTTAATTTACCAACCGCTAGCTTGGGTAGGCAAGTTGTTTTAAGTCAAGTATTGTTTCACAAACAACAAATAATACGAGCGATCGCTCTCTTTCCAGAGGAGTAAGATTCCCTTTGCGGGTTCCTTAGGCAATCTTAAAAATATAATAAGACTAGCCAGGGTACCGATAAATCCTTATTGTATATGAATGACAGTGAGTGCTGAGCAAGGTAGTGAAGGAAAAAGCGATCAATGGGAAGAATATTTATTTCAGCAGGTCACGGTGGCATAGAAGAAGGGGGACGTGATCCAGGAACTATTGCTGGCGGCACAACTGAAGCTCAAGAGATGATTTTACTGCGAGATCAGATCGTGCCAGAATTGCGATCGCGGGGATTTGAGGTGCTGTCTGTACCCGATGACCTAAGTCTGACGCAAACACACCAGTGGATCAATGACCGTGCCCTTGTCGATGATGTAGCCATAGAAATCCACTCCAGCGGTTTTTTCAATCCCGATATTAGGGGAGCCATTGTTTTTTACATTGCCAATAATACTGACCGCAAGAATCAGGCGGAACTGATGCTCCTGGCTTTGCTAAGACGCCTTCCTTCATTACCTAGTCGAGGAGCCAAGCCAGATACGGAAACAGGAACTGGCAGAATCTCCTTCTGTCGTAATATTATTATTCCCTCTTTACTACTAGAAGTTGGATTTCTAACCAACCCAGATGATCGCTTTTTAATCCAGAGTCAACGTCGAGAGATGGCTCTAGGTATTGCTGATGGACTAGCTGCTTGGAGCCGTACTATCTCCGGTGAAGAATCTGGTGATGCGGAAGTCACTTATGAGACGATCAATATCAGCGTTAATGGTCAGGTTTATGAAGAAGAGGGCATTTTAGTTAATAGTAATGCCTACATCCCTAATGACTTGGCAGACCAACTAGGAGTAGATTTGACTGTTGCTCCTGATATTCGTCGTATTCAATACCGGGGAGTGGTATATGTCAAGGCAATTGAATTGCGAGATTATAATATCTCTGTTGGCTGGGATAATCCCAGCCGCACCGTGCTTGTACGCTCAATCTTGCAAATTTGCCCTGGTTTGATTGACCGAATTATGGGGCATGGTAATACTTCGGAAGTGCAGCTAATGATGTTCCTCAAAGCTAATAATGATAATGCCTTGAGTGAGTTTCCCCAATTACCACGGCTCTACCGGGAGGAGGGGCAGATTGAAGGGGTGAACTATGACATTGCCTTCTGTCAGGCTTGTGTAGAAACTAGCTTCCTGCGCTTTGGAGGTGAACTTCAACCTAGTTTGAATAATTTCGGTGGTTTAGGTGCGGTTAGTGGTAATGAGCCAGCGTCATTTCCTAGTGCCAGAATTGGGGTTCGCGCTCATATCCAACAGTTGAAAGCCTACGCCAGTCTAGAACCTTTGGTACAAGAAGTCGTTAGTCCCCGATTTCGTTTTGTCACTCGCGGTGTTGCACCTTTGGTTGGTCAGTTGGGTGGACGCTGGTCAGCAGATTTGCAGTATGGTGAGCAAATTATGGCAGTAGTCAGAAGTTTATACGAGTCTGCTAACTTGCTGTAATGAATCCAAAAGCCCGTAAACAATTCGCTCAACATTGGCTACACAGCGAGCAAGCGCTCAATCAAATTGTAGCAGCTGCCAATTTGCAACCAAGCGATCGCCTACTGGAGATTGGTCCTGGTACTGGTTTGCTTACCTGCAAGTTATTACCCCAAGTCCAGTCATTGGTTGCTGTGGAAATTGATAGGAATTTGTGTAAGCTTTTAGTGAAAAAGCTGGGTAAAATTGACAATTTCCTACTCCTACAAGGGGATTTTCTCTCTCTTGACTTAGATAAGTTACTGGTTCCCTTCCCCAAGTTCCACAAACCCAATAAAGTTGTAGCTAATATTCCTTACAACATCACTGGTCCAATTATCGAAAAATTACTGGGAACCATTGCTCAACCAGCAGTGCCAGCCTTTGATTTAATTGTACTGCTGGTACAAAAGGAAGTAGCACAGCGTTTATGTGCCCAACCTGGTTCTAGAGCCTTTGGTGCCCTATCCGTGCGGGTACAGTATTTAGCAGCATGTGAATTGATTTGCGATGTACCAGCCAAAGCCTTCTCCCCTCCTCCCAAAGTTGATTCTGCGGTGGTACGCTTGCATCCCCAGCTAGTGCAAACGCCAGCCAATGAACCCAAGTATTTGGAAAGCTTATTGAAATTAGGCTTTGCCAGTAAACGAAAAATGTTGAGAAATAATTTGAAATCGTTAGTAGAGCGCGATCGCTTGACCCAATTGCTGGAACAATTAGAGATCAACTCCCAAGCTCGGGCAGAAGATCTAAGTGTAGCTCAATGGGTAACTCTGAGTAATCAACTAAATAATGAGTGTTTGACGAGGTAGGGAATGGGGAATTAAGAATTAAGAATTAAGAATTAAGAATTAAGAATTGGGTGAGTGTAAATATCTGCATTGTCTTCCCCAGCTTCCCCAGCTTCCCCAGCTTTCTCAAAACGGGGGTATCTAATCCGGATTTGGTATCAAACTTCAAACGTCCATTCCTGATTGCCGATTCTGATAACATTTCCTGGAGTGAGCCAGAAGGGTTGATGGGGAGTAAGTCGCTCTCCGTTGACAAAAGTACCATTAGAACTGCCCATATCTATTACTTGGTAACGGATTGTCCCTTGAGGATCACTTTGCTGAAGAATTTGGGCATGGTAGCGTGAACATAAAGCATCTTCCAGAACGAGGCTGTTGCTTGGTTCCCTACCAATAGTGAAAGGTGTTGCTGATAAAGTAGCGATCGCACCTGATAAATGGTGTTTTAAACGGGCTAATGTGCCTCCCTCAGTACTCTGGGCTAACACCGTTGGAGCCAGTACTGGTTTATCTCGCGTTGGTAAACTGGCTTGAGTAGGTGATTGACCTTCAATGGCAAAGCTTTTAGTCTCCAGAGTAGCACCTAGGGTAGGGTCATTGGCCTCAGGTTGAGAGCCAGAAACCAGATTTACTTGCTGTACAGGGGGTTGTATTATGGGACGACCAGCTTCGGCAATCTGCATTTTCAGTCCTGCTTCATGTTCCGTTTCCTGCCGAGCACTCATGCCTTCCACCTGACGAATTATCCCACGAGTTTGAGGGAAGTTAATGTCGCTGACTCGGATATCTTCGAGAGCAAAACCTAGAGCATAAGAAACTTCCGCATGTTCGAGGAGGTAATGGCGGATATGCACTCGCCCTTGGCTCGTTAACTGTTCAACACGTAGTTCACCAATAGCTACTCCCAGATTATCCTTAACTGCACTAGTAAGAGCAGCAATCGGCTCGGAGAGCTCCAACGCCACCCGCTTAGCATCTATTACCTGATACATCACACTCAGGGAGACATTAATCAGATACTGGTCGCGGGATAAAAAGTCTCCATGAGATATAATCTCTAGATTACGAATCTTAGTATCTACTAAAATCAATTGACATTGTTCTAGCAAGGGAAGAGCAAAGCTAAAATGACGTCCTGGGGTCAATTCCCGCAGTAGCTTACCATTTTTGACTAATAAACCTGCATAGCCAGCTTCGATAAAGTCCATGCTCCACCCAACCCAGCGTTCCGGGGTTAGCGTTTGGATGAGAGGGGAAGAGTTGCTAGACATTAGATTGTTTGTAGGGCAATAAATTAGGGAGGTGCTTACTTTTAACAGTAACAGGAGTCATGAGTCAGAAGACAGAAGACAGGAATCAGGAGTCAGAAATACCAAATCCGGTTAGTTGCCCCCGTTTTGAGACAACCGCGAAATCCTGTAGAGACGTTGCATGCAACGTCTCTACAGAGTCGGATATAACGGGTTTATGTATACCGGATTTAGTATAAGACGCTGTAAAAAGTGTGGTATTTTTACCCTATTCCCAATTCCCCATTCCCCATTCCCCATTCCCTGCGTCGTCAGATGCTAGCAATCATGAGTTACTTCCGCCCAAATATTGATGCTTTAGCCGGTTATGTGCCTGGTGAGCAGCCACCACCGGATGCCAAGGTGATTAAGTTGAATACCAATGAGAATCCTTATCCACCTTCACCTCAGGCTTTGAAAGTGCTACAGGGACTAGAGGGAGAATTTCTGCGCCGCTATCCAGATCCGATGGCTGGTGCTTTTCGTCAAGTAGCCAGTCAGGTTTTAGAAGTGCCTGCTGACTGGATTTTGGTTGGTAATGGTAGTGATGATCTCTTAACTATGATTATCCGTGCTTGCACTGAACCAGGGCGACAAGTTGTTTATCCGATGCCGACATATGTTTTGTACCGTACTTTGGCACAGATACAAGATGCGAATATTTTGGAAGTCCCTTATTGGGAGGATTATACTTTACCAATTGAGGAATTGATTGCAGCTCAAGGAGCAGTAACCTTTATCGCTTCTCCTAATAGTCCATCAGGGACAGTTGTGCCAGTAGAATTGTTGGATAAGCTGGCAACAGAGTTATCCGGTGTCTTGGTTATTGATGAGGCATATACGGATTTTGCTCAAGTAAATGCCCTGGAATTAACCAAAAAGCACGATAATGTCATCATTTTGAGAACCTTATCTAAAGGTTACTCCTTGGCAGGCTTAAGACTAGGCTTCGGTATTGCGAATCCGACACTGTTAGCAGGATTAATTAAAGTCAAAGACAGCTACAATATTGATGCGATCGCTATTGCTGTCGGGGCAGCTGCTATGGCAGATCAAAGCCACAAAAATGCCAATGCAAAAAAGATTAAGGCTTCCCGTACTCAAATGGCTATTGATTTAGAGGAATTGGGTTTTAATATCTGCCCTTCTCAGTCTAATTTTCTGTTAGTGAGTTTATCAAAACTACTAGCTGAGAAATCACCCTCAGGTAGCGCTGAATTTCTTTATCAAAGACTTAAGCAAAGAGGCATATTCGTCAGGTATTTCCAACAGCCAAGACTAGAGGATAAGCTACGCATTACAGTTGGCACTCCAGAGCAAAATCTAGCTTTGATCAAGGCACTGAGAGATTGTTTATAATTAATCACCAGTCACTGGTCATGCGATCGCATTTTCATCAATATCGGGACGTGAATTGATGATTCCAGCGTTTTCCCAATAAGCAATGACTATAGATCAAGAACTTCTCACTCGTATTGAACAGCTCCGTATTCCATTTGACGAACCCTACTCGGCAAAAGACTGGAAAGACTGGTATCACTTTATTCTCATTGATCTGCAGCAAGGGTTACGGGTGCTGGCAAATATAACCCTAATTGGTAAACCCGAAGCAGGTGAAATTCAAACAACATTTATTATTAATCTGCCTTCAGCACAGATTCTTTCTCAATTATCAGTAGATACCTCTGTAGCCACTTTTGGCACAACCTTTTCTCAGGCATGGAAAGCACAGATGGTAAGACGAACACCCTTACTTATTCAAGGAAAAGGGATTCACCTCGAAATTAATCGCGATCGCTTTCAGGTTACTGTTCAAGATAACAGAGCGCAATTATCCCTAGATTTTCAAGCTCAAGCTCAAGCAACACCCTTATTAGTAACCGAAGACACACCTTGTGGAAGTGGTTTTATTGGTTGGGGGTTAGTTCCAGGTTTACAAGTTATGGGAGAATTATCGATCTGTGAGCAAAGATTTGGGATTGATGAAACCTGGTTTTGCTATCACGATCGCAATTTTGGTCGCTTTCGTTGGGGTGAGGACATTGGTTGGGAATGGTTGGTTGCTGTTCTCTCAGCAGAAAATGGCAGGAAATTCACCCTAGTTTTGGATAAGCGCACCAATAAAGATCATTCCTTAAGTGGCTTACCCTATATTTTTATTTATGAAGAAACCCAGTTGCGTAAAGTATTTTTAGGCTCAACGCTACAGATTGATTGGGAGTGGACACCTGCTGCTCAACGCCCTCTACGTCTACCGGGTGTCATGGCTTCTCTATTTGCAGACAAAACTGTAAAAATGCCCCAAGCATTACAAATACAGGCAATGGACGAACAAGACCAGATGATGCTTAATGTCCAGTTTGATGCGATGACAGAGTTAATCGTACCCGATAATCAAGCAAGGCAATATACTTTCATTGAAGAAGTAACAGGGAAGGCTGAAATGTATCTTTCCCTTCAAGGGAAAACCATTTATGCTAGGGGATTGATTTATGCAGAATATGTTGTTTAAAAGTCCCCAACTGGCGAAGCACCGCCCGCTACGAATAGAAGAAACTTTTGTCAAATCCTTTTGCCTTTTGCCTTACTTCTCCGCGTCACCGTCTCTCCGCGTCCCCGCGTCAGTATTAACTATGGGTATTCAAGCTGACATGATATTAGTCTGCGAGATATTGCTGAAACGGATGAGACAAAATTCCTAAAAGTTTATCGGTGTCTCTGATATAGTATTCTCGTAGATCAATCCAGACGCACTTGCACTCTAAGCGGAGAAACTGCCAGATTGTGCCTGTTGTCACTGCTCCATAAATCGGCAAATTTACATTTTCTCTCTCGTTAAATCGTTGGGCTGCTATCATTTCAGCTATACACTGCGCCAATCCTCCTTTTATATTTTCATTCTTGGCTTCAACCAGCGTAAAGACTGGTCTGCAGATCTCATATATTTCTCGCGAAGCTGTTAAAATAAAGTCACAATAACCATTTAATCCTAACTCAAAATCGATATTGAATTCCGAGCCAGAGAAAAAGCCCACTTTATTGTCAAACATCTGCCGAATTTCCAATAAGGTTGGCGCGATTAAGAGTTCGGAACGGGCTTTCTCTGTATTGATAGCATTGGCGAGGGGAATGTTACGTTCTAAGATTTGCTGGAGAAATTCGCTAACTTCGACGGGAGGAATATCCGCAAATATATTTTGCGACTCATCAACGTTCAATTCAAAACAATTGCGCACCTGTGCAATGTTTTTAAATTCGCTGTAGGACATGGTTTATCTTCTTTTTCCTGAAAAAAACTTCTGTATTCTTCCCTCCTGACTCCTGGCTCCTGACTCCTTTTGCTAGCAATTCAATGTTCACATCCCATTCTCCAAACGCTATACTTCCCTTTGCTGCCAGATAGTCATTGCCCACGCCCCTTGTCCAATAACCCCTTGGAGAGAGTAACCTTGACGATCTAAATGCCGCTGGAGCATAAGATTGACTCCCTCGAAGTTGGAGTCGTGAAAAACGAGGTAGCCCCCTAGTGCGACTTGGTTATGCCAAAGATAATAGTCCAGCACAACGTCTAAGTAGTCATGACTCCCATCTACAAAAAGCAGTTTCAGTGTCACAGAACCGAGCTGATAGCGGGCTTCTTCTGACGTACACACCATAAGGTTAACGAAGGATTCCAGCCCGGATCTCTTAAGATTGTACTGAAAGTCCTTAAGGGTTCCTTGACTTCGAGGACTAAGATCAGGAGCATATTGTTCTTTACCACCTTCACTGATTGGTTTGTGAGGATCAACCGCGTGAACAAACGTTCCACTTTGCTTGCAACCGAGAGCAAGGAATAGGGTAGATTTGCCGCAGAAGGAGCCAATCTCCAGAACTTCTCCGGAGATGGAGCAGCGTGCCAGTTGATAGAGAGCAATACCCTGCTCCTCACTCAGCCAACCTTCAACTGTAGAGGATAACTGGCGAATGCTCTGGAATTCCTCGGCATCGAAGCCAACCACTCCGCCATTAGAGTTAAACCAATGAGGCAGAGCCTCGTTGAAGTGTGAGAACAACATCGTAGACTGACTTCAATTAAACGTATTGGTAAACTATTGCTAAATCCTGGATAAACAGTTTTTCATCCAAGTATACAATTGAGAAACAGTTTTTAGCTTAATTCACAAGAAACCCCACGCCTCAAACTGTTAGGGGAGCGTAATTAGTTCACTACTCTAGTTACAGTTATTGTAAAATATCAACCTGAAAAAAATAGATAATTATGGCTGACTACTTTGTCATTAAAAGCAAACTCAACAATCTAGTTCTTCAAATCGACCAGTACAACCTTCTCAAAACATATCTCGGAATTCAGACAGAGCAATTGTGGGTTGTAACTGCCCAAGAAACCCAAGCAGATAACCAACTGTGGATGCTGACACCAGAAGGACAAATTCAGAGTAAATTCAATGGTTTAGTCCTGGATATGGGAACGGAAAACTTGCTGGATATTTTTGGTAAAACTGACCAGTACTATAACTATCTCAAAACCCTAGGTATAGTTTACCCTTCTCTGGTAGCGACCTCTCCTGAAGCAGGTAAGCTTTCTCAGCAATGGACAAAAGATGATCTCGCCATCAAAAGTAATCAAGATGGTAATGTCTTAGATATTTTGGGAGCTTCATCCTCGGAGTATGCCCCAATCACGAGCGCTTCATTGTCTCCAGATGCGCATAATCAGCAATGGGAATTTATCGCCGTCTTGGAGCCCTCACCGGAACCTGAGCCTGAACCTGAGCCTGAACCAGAACCTGAGCCTGAGCCTGAACCTGAGCCTGAATCAGAACTTTCACCGGAACCTGAGCCTGAGCCTGAGCCTGAACCTGAGCCTGAATCAGAACTTTCACCGGAACCTGAGCCTGAGCCTGAACCTGAGCCTGAACTTGAACCAGAACCTGAACTTGAACCAGAACCTGAGCCTGAACCAGAACCTGAGCCTGAACCTGAGCCTCTGCTAACAGCAACCAGGAACACATTACATTCTGGTGAAGTTCTAAAACCTGGTGAATGTCTGACATCAACCAATGGGGTTTACTCATTCTGCTACCAAGCAAATGCAAATCTAGTACTTTACGAAAATAAAGAACAGCCAAATAAGAGGGTTGTGTGGCATTCAAGCAGTCATCTAAATCCTCCCGCTTTCCAGTGCCACTTACAGCAGTCTGATGGAAACTTGGTAATCTACAATGCACCAGGTAATGCTACCTGGTTCACTGACAAGTTTGGTTCACAATACCCACCGAGTAAACTGATTGTGCAGGATGACGGTAATGTCGTAATCTATGACAAAAACGGTACTCCTTACTGGAATTCTCTAGAAGATGCAGATGTATCGGTAGCAAGGAATTAAGTAATCCGATTTAGTTTTATTTGCCGCTAGTTTTTTTTTATAGGCAATAGGCAACAGTGATAAGATTTGAACATTTGGTGCAGGTGAAATTGATTGTTCTCTCTTACGTCCAGAAAGTTTATTTGAAAAGAGTGCAATATCTGAGGGTACAAGGGGCACATTCTGCACTCTCACAACGAATGAAAGAAATAAGATCTTTTTCTCTTGCCTATTGCCTATTGCCTATTGCCTATTGCCTATTCTTTGTTAGCGAATCTCTGGCAGAAGCTTATTTAAGAGAGCTTATTGCCGTAGCGCAAACTTCCTCACCCTCTGCTACATTACTCTCACAAGCTGACGAAGACTTAATAATTAGGATTGATGGCTCCAATAGTGTGGCTAATGAAAATCAGTCCGTTAAAGAATTTTTAGAGACTCAGGATTCCCAAGTTCAAGTTGAGCTACAGTATCGGGGAACTGATATCGCACTACAGGCATTACAAAAAGGTCAAATAGATATTGCAGGTATTGGTCGTCCCTTAACTGATAACGAAAAAGCAGAAGGATTAAAAGAAATTGCATTAGTTCGTCGCAAGATTGCCATTGTAGTTAGTTCAGATAACCCTTTTCAGGAAGTCTTAAATATTCGGCAGTTCGCCAAAATCTTTCGAGGTGAAATTACCAACTGGAATGAAATTGGTGGCATTGATCGACCAATTCGATTTATTGACCGTCCTTTGACTAGTGATACTCGTGAGAACTTTAAAAATTATCCAGTTTTTCAGGAAGGAGAATTCAAAACAGGAAATACAGTTGATCGAACCTCAGAAGATAGCACCGAAGCTGTAATCAACAAGCTGGGAAATGATGGTATCGGTTACATGATCGCAGATCAAGCCATCACTCAAACTGGACTTCGCATTCTTTTAATGCACAATGTTCCTGTCACTGATCCGAGATATCCTTTTTCGCAACCTCGTTACTACATTTATAATCAATCACCTAATCCTGCTGTTAAGCGTTTTGTTCAAGCAGCAATTGACCTTGATTTGCTTATTGATGCAGATTCGATAACCTGGGAAGATGATGCTGACAATAATTCAGATACTCTAACTCAGAAAAATGATGACAGTTCTTATGAAGACAGTTTAGAACCTATTACAACTTCGCCTGAAAGTGATATCACTGTTGAAAGTGATAGCTCTGTTGCGGCAAAAACAGGAATTTTAAATTGGATATTTGGCATATTATTACTTCTTGCTTTACTTGGTCTTATTTGGTTACTATGGAGAAAATACCGTGCAAAATTGGGTTCAATAACAAGCAATATCAACAAACAAAAATCTTCACCTCTTTTACCAAATGTCACTCCTTTAGAAGATAGTTATCATGGTCTAAGCATCAAACCAATAATTGATAATTATTCATCAATTATTTCCAATTTAAACCCTAGTAGTTTAGCTTGGATTTGTGGTAGTAACTTTATTAATCCAAGAACAAGTTTTGATTTAGAACAACATTGGCTTGCTTTAACTAGCTATGATGATGTATTGGCTTTAGAAGTTATAGAAAAAACAACCCTTTGGCTTTGTGGCTCCTTTTTCAATATCCCCAATGATGATCATCCTACTGGAGAAATTGCTCTTTCTCTGCTCAACGAGCCAACCTCTATCACAGGTGAGCGAAATAATGTCTGGGAGGACAATAATACCAAGTTGCAGTCAAACGTAGTAGATAGTGAGGACAAGCAGGACAAAGGAGATAAAGCACTATCTTTTAACGCAACTCTGTATAAGCAGAAGCAGAGTCAGACAGATGCGGAAACACCCAGAAGTGAAATCCTACGCAAAATTACATTCCTCCCCCCTATCACCAACAACAATACAACTTATCCAGCCATTAACTCAGGAAATTCTATCTTTTCAATTGATGAATCAGATAAATGGGGACGATTTGGCAAGCTTCAACTTTTACACTCATCCTGGCATAAGGTAGAATTTACACCTCCTTTTGAGGAAGAAAGGAGAGTTATTGTTATTCCTGAAGTCCAAGCTAATCGGGAAGATAGACCTTATAGATTAAGTTTACGAAATATAACCCATCAAGGATTTGAAATTTATGGTGATGGCGCTCAAGTGGAACAAACTGTTGCTTGGGTTGCTTATGGATTAGTCACAACCACTATGGTAATAGTGTCTTCAGATTCTAGCTTCAAGACTAAAAAAGTAACAGTTATTAACATTGATGCCACCCGTAACAACCAGGATAACCCAATTGTCAAATCTTTTGCAGCTGGCACTTATGAAGTGAAGGTTATTGGTACAGATGAAGGAGGCATCTATGATGCTTGGAGTCGTTGTAATTTTGTTTATCAATGCGAAGAAAATGGTGAAAATTGTCTGATTGGTTGGCTCAATGCTTACAGCATTACTACCAGTAAGTTTACTTATTACCTAGGTGAAACTGGGATATTTGCCCATCCTAAGCTAGCTCTTGAGCAAGCGAAAAATACTTCATTTACTTTAACTTCAGATGAAGAAGTTAAGTTTTTTGTTAGTAATGATCAGCTTGCAGATAGTCGCGGAGGCATATCCCTTGCTGTGATTAAACTTTCTCCTCAGATTGACCAACAGATTGGTATTTTAGAAAACTTGATAGATGCTCAAATTTATAATATTTGGTATCCTGTTAGTTTTCCTCAACCCTTTGATTATGCTCAGAACGTTGTTGTTATTCCCATTCCTCAAAATCAGACGGAAACTTACCCAATTATAAAAACAAGGAATATAACAGAAAAAGGCTTTGAAATTAGTTGTGATAATATTTTATTGTCTGAAAGCAATTATCTAATTGGTTGGGTTGCTTATGTTGACGATAAGCAGATTTTTTCAACTAAGTCGGCTGCAAATTTACTTACTGAGCAGATAGATAATACTTTGATCATTAATATTGATGCCACAAAAAATAATCAAAGTAATTCTGTCATTAAAACATTACCTAGAGGAACTTATGCAGTCAAGGTAATTGGCAAAACAGCAGGAGGTAAATATGATGCATGGACTCGTTGGACCTGGGTTTATGAATGTGATGCCAACGGCGAAAACTGCATAACTGGCTGGGAAAATAGTTATTTAATTGCCTCAAAAGAATTCTTTATTAATGTCTCTACTAGCGGTATCTATGAGCAACCTTTTCAGGCTTTGATGAGGGCTCAAAACACATCGTTTACTCTAACATCAGAGAGTGAAGTATATTTCTTTATTTATGATGATGATGATCAACTCGGTGATAATCGCGGGGGAATCTCTCTAAACATAACCAGAATTGCTTCACCTGAATTAGGAACAGCTACTCAAGAAAGAAAGCCTAACAGCACCTATTCATCTTCTCAACAATCCCTGACTCCAATACTCACATCCAACCGAGATAAAGGGAAACGAATTGTTATGACAACCTACGGTTCCCTCGGAGACTTACATCCTTATCTGGCAATCGCCCAGGAACTCGAAGCCAGAGGACACTATCCTGCGATCGCAATGAGTGAAAGTTTCCGTGACAACATTGAAGCAGAAGGCATTGAGTTTTATCCCATTAGACCAGATCTATCTTTCTACCTTCAACAACAAGATTGGGAATGGATTAATCTTCTCAGAGAAAACCAGCGGGAAATGGAAAATGACATCTGCTATAACCTCATGCCCCATTTACGTTCTACTTACACTGACTTAAAGCAGGCTCTACAAAATGCTGACTTACTTATAACTCATCCTTTTTCCTTCGCCGGAGCTTTAGTTGCCCAAACCACACAAATTCCCTGGATTTCAACGGTAATATCTCCCCTCTCCATGATGTCTGCCTATGATTTGCCCGGGGATCCTCATCCTGCTCACTCTGCCTACGAAAATGCCTTAAAACTGGTGGCTAATGATTCTCTGTTACGCTTTAGCCAATGGAAAGCTCGTTACTGGAGTGCGCCGGTACGTCAACTTCGGGCTGAATTAGGACTAGAATCTCGCTACGATCCAGTGTTTGAAGGGCAACATTCCCCCGACTTAGTACTGGCTTTATTTTCCTCTCTACTGGCGTCTCCTCAACTGGATTGGCCATCCCAAACCCGTATTACTGGATTTCCCTTCTATGATCATCCTAGGGAGCAACAACTCTCTGACGAACTGCAACACTTTCTAGACACGGGAGAGCCCCCCATTGTCTTCACCTTAGGCTCATCCTTTGTCTGGACTCCGGGTAACTTTTATCTAGAAAGTGCAAAGGCGGCTCAAGCGATAGGCTATCGTGCTGTTTTATTAATGGGGCAAAGTGCTGATCATCTTTCCCCAAATGAACTACCTCAAGGAATAATTGCCGTTAATTATGTTCCTTACTCAGCGATCTTGCCTTATGCGGCAGCCATTGTACATCATGGCGGAGTGGGAACAACAGGACAAGCCTTACGTTCCGGCAAACCGATGTTAGTCGTTCCCTTTGCCCATGATCAGCCAGATAATGCTGCACGCTTAGTGCGCTTGGGGGTGGGACGTACCATTACTCATCAAGAATACACAGCGGATCGGGTTGTTTTTGAACTCAAGGAGCTATTATTTCACTCTACTTATGCCAGTAGAGCCACAGAAGTTTCTCAGCTGCTCGAGTTAGAAAATGGAGTTAGGACAACTTGCGACATAATTGAAGCTTATCTCCAAACTTTGACTCTTTCTCTATAATGTCAAGGTTTAGCAAAAAACCAAGACTCAAAAATATGGTAAGAGAGCTTGAGCGAGAACGTCTCAAAAGTAATAGCACAACAGGACAACCAGAGGGAATCCATTTTCCCCAAACAGCACCGGCAGCCAATCCGGTATTTTTCAGAACCTACAGCCGTCGGACAAAAAACGGTCGTGAAACTTGGGAGCAAGTATGCGATCGCACGCTTGGAGGCTTGAGTCTATTAGGTAAATTAACCCCCCAAGAAACAAGCCTCTTAGAAGGAATGATGCTCCAGATGAAAAGCCTTCCTTCTGGGCGCTGGCTTTGGGTGGGTGGCACCGAGTGGCTCAACAATCCCCAAAATTTCTCCGGTGCTTACAATTGCACCAGCACTAATGTGCTAGATTGGCACTCCTTTGGTTTGATGATGGAGTTGGCGATGATGGGCTCCGGTACTGGTGCTGTACTAGAACCAAAATACATCAATCAGCTCCCCAGCATTCGCAATCGCCTCAATGTAACTTTACAAGGTGAAATTGGCTCTACGACTCTCAAGCAACGTCGAGAGTCAACTGAAGCCTACATAGAAGGTAACCAAGTCACAATTTATGTCGGAGATTCCCGTCAAGGTTGGGTTAAGTCTTATCAAATCTTGCTGGAACTATCCAGTGACAAACAGTTTTCGACAGAAGTTAATGTCTCCATTGATTTGAGCAATGTTCGTCCAGCAGGAGAACCCCTCAAAGGATTTGGTGGCGTTGCTAACCCGATTAAGTTGCCAGAACTTTATCAACGTTGTGCATCTATTCTTAACCAAGCACTAGGACGACAGTTAAATTCAGTGGAGTGCTGTTTATTAATTGACGAAGCCGCAGTAGTGGTTGTCGCTGGAAATGTCAGGCGCAGTGCTGGTATGAGGCAATTTGCCTGTAATGACGAGCTAGGAGCCACTGCCAAGGATAACCTTTGGCAACAGGCGGAAGACGGTAACTGGCGGATTGATCCAGAGCGTGATGCTCTGAGAATGGCTAATCACACCAGAATTTTCCATCACAAACCCTCAGAAGCAGAATGTATCGCAGCTGTTCGCAAGCAATACTACTCTGGAGAAGGGGCAATAATGTGGGCTGGTGAAGCCGTAGCTCGAGCCAACTGTGATTTGCTGCCAACTCAAGAATTGAGAGTTGCATTTTTGAATGCTTACGAACAACGACAAGCAAAGCAGTGGTTACAAGCAAACTATCCTCAGCTTGCTGAAGATGAGATAGAACATCGTTTAGCTCGTTTAGGCTTGAATCCCTGTGGTGAAATCATTGGTTCTAACTTCCATTGCAATTTGGCTGAGATTCACCTTAATCAAATTGATCCGCACAACTATCAAGAACAAGAAGAAGCTTTCAGGGCTGGAGCTCTCTCGGTTGCTGTACTGCTCAACCACCAATTTGTTGAAGAACGTTACCAAAAATCACGGGAATTAGATCCAATTGTTGGTGTTTCTTTTACAGGCTTATTCGACTTCTTTGTCCAAGCCTTTGGTGTAGATTGGTTACACTGGTGGCTCGAAGGACGTCCAGCAACAGTTACAGGCTTGGAGTTCAAGCAAAAAGAGCAGGAATATCTAACCTGGTGGCGGCAGATTGTTGAACAAGTAGTTTGGGACTATTGCGATTGCCATGGACTCAAGCGTCCAAACCGCTGTACCACTGTACAACCTTCTGGCACAAAATCGCTACTTACTGGTGCATCTCCTGGTTGGCATCCACCGAAATCAGTACGCTTTGTGCGGCGGGTAACCTTCAGAAAAAATGACCCAGTAGCTCTAGCTTGTATTGACTACGGTTATAGTGTGATTCCCTCTCAGTCTGATAAAGATGAAAAGGGCAACTTGCTCGATGATGCCTTTGATGAGCGCTGCTCAGAATGGCTGGTGGAAATCCCTGTAGCTGTATCTTGGGCTGATTTGCCAGGGGCAGATGAAATTGATATTTCTCAGTTCTCAGCATTAGCACAAATGGATTTTTGCCTACAAGTTCAAAAGTATTATGTTGCCCATAACACTTCTGCTACTGTTGAATTGCGAGAACCAGAGATTGAAGCATTAGGTACTCGAATTTATGAGGCTATTCGAGATAATGAAGGCTACATCTCAGCAGCTCTGTTGGCTCGATTCGATTCCTATCAAACCTTCCCTCGCTTACCATTCGAGCCGATATCGAAACAGCAGTATGAGCAACTGATGGAGGAAGTCAATATCCGGCGCAAGACGGATAATTTTTATACTGCTTTGAGTCAATATGACTTCAGTAACATAGAAGAAGCTGGTCCTGCTGGCTGTGATTCTGACAAGTGCTTGTTACCAGAGGTAACTCCAAAGTCTTAATGTGAATCGAAAGTATAAATCCCCAAGACAGAGACTTGGGGATTTATCTCCCACATTCCGCATAGTGCATAGCTATGTTGTTAGCGGGTATTAAACCTATTTCTTTGATAACAAGCCTCTAAGAAGAGCGAGCAATCCAGCCAAGTTGTAAATTTTGAGCCCAGCCACCCATTTGTGGTGGAGCTACATCCACTCGGTGCACACGGGCAACAGCTTGTTGCGGACTAACCGATACAATGGATACAGCAAAGGCATCTGGAATTGGCGGCAAGTTGGGCTCTTGTAAAGTATTAGCGACAACTGTTGGTGTTGAAGGGAATGGTTGTGGGAAGAGTATAGTAACTTCTTTGCTGAATGTAGTGCCATTTTGATTACCAACAGTAACTACACCACTTTGAATAATAGTCATTGTTTTCTACTCATGATGTTTTAACTTTTTTCATAATAAATGACTCACCTCTTGAGTTGATATTTTTAATTCTTTAAATTAATAAAAATTAACTATTTATTGTCCATGATTACTAGTATATGTGAGATTACTATTTAGACGAATAATTTAATAATTTCAAACCTGAAGTTTATTAACACAAATTAGCTGATTTTACACTAATTATTAACATGTCATTAACATTATTGCCAGACGAAAATAATTATCATCAATTCAATCTTTATTGATTAAAGTACTGTTGTAAATATATTAATATTTGCTATTGACAAAATAGAAAAAGCTTAATTAATTACAATTAGTGTATTATTAATAATCTCAAGATATTAACTTTTGGACTTGATTTGCTTGTCCCCTCCATCTCCCCTCATATCATGTCCGCCTAATCGCTGACGATAAAAACTTCTCCGCGTCCCCGCGTCTGGAGCGTCGGCCTTAAGGATAAGTATTCAACCGGACATGATATCACCCCTTAATAGATGGGGAAATGAGTACCCGCAAGATCTTATCAGCATTATTAAAATCACCAACAATCCTTCGAGCAGGCTGGGGCCAAACTCGAAGGAGCGTAGGTGTAGCTGAAATCTGATTTTCTTCTGCCTGTTCAGGGTGCTTAAAAATATCAATAATTTTTAGGGTATAAGGATGACAAAGAGAATTCTCTAACAATTGGTGTAAGTTCTTGAGAATATTTTCAGTTGTCTCACTATGCCCGGATATAAATAAACGAAGTACATAGCCTACAGCATTTTGTGACCCAGAGTTAACTAAAATGTTCCTAGACTCAGAAGGTGATAACTTTAGCGATCGCACAATGTTGGTTCTATCTTTTGCACTTATCCTATCTGATGAGTGTGGTACTTGATCAGATGTCTGCAAAGTTGCTTCTGTACCTTGGTTAATATCAGCTATGCTATCAGTCAAAGGGAATTCCTGCTGTGACGATGATAGTGCATCTTGGTTAGCTAGATTTACTCTAGTAGCATATTCTACGCTGGAAGCAGCAGGGTAAGGTTCAATCCGCTTTTGTGTTCTTCTAGCAGCAGCGTAGTCAAATCTCTGGGTCTGTTCAAAACGTACAATTAAGTCGTGATCTTCCCAGAGTTGGGGAAATTGATGGCGATAGGTTTCTAATACTATCGGCTCCCACAACTCCTGTTGCCAGGAAGCCACCTGCCAAGCTAGATTGCTGGTACCAAACACAGCACTCAGTAGTGCCTGATGATGTTGCACCGGGCGATAAAGTTCTGCTGCTGTTTGCAGTTGCTGTGTTCTAGGGTCAAGCCATTTGTCAATAGTAGCGGTGTATCCTGGTATTAAAAAATGAGGTGGTTCTGGCAAACCCAGTAAGTCTTGGAGAGCAGCACACAGATGCAGGTGCCAGCGACCCTGCTTACTGGGATCGATACAATAAATTAAATCTCCCCCAGGTGTAAATAGGGCAATGCCTTTAAACAACTGGGGTAAGGAGGGTTTGTTCTCACTCAAGGCAAGCAGCTCAAATTCTTAGACTCTACCTCGCAACATCATAGCCATTTCATTCTGTGTTGGGGACATTTCTAAGGCAGTTTCCTCCGTAATGCGTCCTTCTTGATAGAGATTAAAGAGGGAGTGATTCATTGTGATCATGCCATCATATTCACCGTCCTCCATCAACGGTGTAATTTCGTCGTACTTAGCATCCCGAATATAATCTTTAATTGCCTCAGTATTAACTAGGATGTCATGGAAAGCAGCACGTTTACCATCGGTGGTGCGGCATAACCCCTGGGAAATGATTGCCACCAAAGACTCAGCAAGTGCTATCCGCATCGCATGCTGTTCTTCAGCAGAGTAAAGATTAAGAAGTCTCTCAATCGATTTAACAGCACTGTTGGTGTGCAACGTCCCCATCACTAGGTGACCCGTCTGAGCAGCTTTCAAGGCAGTGTTGACGGTTTCTTTATCTCGCATTTCCCCAATCAAGATGATATCAGGGTCTTCCCGTAAAGAAGCTTTGAGGGCATTATCAAACTTCAAAGTATTGATTCCCACTTCTCGTTGCTTAATTAGGGCTTTTTGGCTTTTATGTACAAATTCAATGGGGTCTTCAATTGAGATAATGTGCTTGGGCATCTCCTTATTGACGTAATCCACCATCGCTGCCATACTCGTCGATTTACCTGAACCTGTAGGTCCAGTAACCAAAATCAGACCTTTGTGGACATGGCAAATATCCCTAAACACTGTTGGTAGACGTAGCTGCTCAATGGTCAAGATCTTAAGGGGAATTAAGCGCATGACCATTGCCGGTCCGGTGAGGGTATCAAAGATATTGATCCGCACACGGGCAAACGGATACTGAGTTGCTCCATCAAATTCCAAGGTATCTTGAAAACGTCGGACTTCCTCATCAGTTAAGACTTCGTGCAGCCAGCACATAAATGTTGTCTGATCTGTTTCGGGGTAGTCAGTGATCTCCATTTCGCCACGGTTGCGAATACGAGGTTTTTCGCCAACACCCATGTGGATATCAGAATATCCATTGTCAAAAGCATAACGGACAAGCTTCTCTAAAGTTGGTTGCCCTGGTGGGAGACTAATACGAGGCGATCGCTTTTGAGTTCTACGGTCTGATGTCCTCGAAGAAACTGCTGTTTGCCCTGGCTGTGTCGGTGGAGCAGCCGGACGGGGCGGAGGTGCTGCTACTGCTCCTGGCTTAGGTCCTCTTGCTGCCATGGGCATTGTTTGTGCTGACATGGCTTGCGTTGGCTCTGCACCTCCTGTCTGACTCGCCTGGTTACTTTTTGCGGTTCTGGGCATTGTTTGCGAAGGCATTGCTTCCGTTGCTTCTGAAGCTACCGTTCTAGGAGTATTGCTCCTCGGTGGTGGTGCTGGTGGAACACGAGGAGGAGGTGGTGGTGGGCTCGGCGGGCGCTGTGAGTCTGTCATATTTCCACTGGGGCTTGGTTACTAGAAGTGGTTTAACTAACTATTGTTAATAATATTCCTCAACTTTAGGATTCAATATCAATCGGTTCACAACAAGATTAATCAATCTGCTTGTCATTATTTTAGATGTTACCCATAAAGTCACCGGAAAATGACTAAGCAGCAACTGAATTTGTCCTTTGCAGCTCACTAGTGCAAGAAGGCAGAAGGCAGAAGGCAGGAGGCAGAAGGCAGAAGGCAGGAGGCAGTCTGAATGAAAAATTTTTTTTCACCACCAGATGATGAAAGTAGGTTCTTCCCTATTGCCTATTGCCTACTTACAAGTCAGGAAGGAAGAAAGCTTGTGTAGTGAGCTTTTTCATCTTTTTTAACTGGCGGAAATAACCCACCAGTTTGAGATCGATAGAATCCTTAACTCTATAAGCATTCTTAATTCTTAATTCTGCGCAGCAGTACTAGTCAAAATTATGAGAATAATATCCATAAATTATAAGAAATGTTAACCAATTTACTGCTGGATCCTCTGTGAGTATTGAAAACTAGTCATTTGTGGTTCAGTTAACTTGCCCACAAAACTGAGAATAAAGATAGATTAATACTTATAGTCAACGTCAGATATTGGAGAGAGGTTTTTTATTGAAAACATACCTCTAGGTATAATTACGGGTAAGTATAAATACCAGGGTTTCTAGATCATAAATATTTGGTATTGAATGTAAATTTTTCTGAATATAAGCTCATTTTACCTAAGACTATCTCTATACTGTTTTTCATGCCCCTTAATACTCAGGGCTCGATTCAAGATTTTTGGTGAAAATTTCATTAAAAAAAAATAAAGGAGAAACAATCATGGAATTGACTTCAAGAGAAGGCTTAGGGAAGACTTATTTCTTAGCAATAGTCAAAAGCTTTTTAATTTGGACTTTTACGTTGGGAGTTTGCTTGCTAGTTGTTGGTTTTCCGTTGATCGTCTTAATGGTAACAATTGGTGCTTTGCTAGCGATTACCCTACAAGCAGTTTTACCAGTCAGTGCGGTTTTGTTAGTTACAAGTCTGTTGGTTGGAGCTAATGTTTTAGCAATTGTACTTGGTGCTGGGGTTCTGACCCTCAAAGGTATTCGTCCTGAGGAGGTTAGTTGGTTGAGCTGGTTACACGGAGAATCTAAGGTCATGCATACTCCTGTTTATGCAGCTTGCCCACTCACTTGTGATATTGAAAAATAAAAATTAACTGGACTCAAAATTATGGATGAGTTCAAAAGACTCACCTATCTTGTAGAAGAGGGGCAGCGTTGCCCCTATATTTTTTTAAGAAAGGGAGTGAATAGGGAATAGGGAATAGGGAATGAGGAATAGGGAATGGGGAATGGAGAAAATGTTGCACTTTAATTACAGCAAATTTCATCTAAGTGGGGTAGACAAGGACAGGCAAGATGCCTATCCCACAAGAGTTTGATTATTATTGATATCTGTACTTTATTTATCTGCAATCTGCTGTAAGTTTTCAGGTGTAATAAAAAAAAGCAAAATTAGGAATCTCTCCTAATTTTGCCTTGTCGCTTTTAAGTTCGTAGACCCAAATAAAGCCAACTATGTCAAGAAACGCAAATATTTGTCAAACTCTGATAACAAATGACAAATAACCAATGACAAACAACAAAACTTTACCTGTCTACCGAACCCATAATGACATCAATGCTGCCGAGAATTGCCATAATATCGGCAACTTTCATACCCCGTAGGAGATTGGGTAGAATTTGCAGATTGGTGAAATCTGGTGCGCGAATCTTCCAACGCCAAGGAAAGACATTATTATCACCAATAATGAAAATACCTAACTCACCTTTGCCGGATTCCAGGCGCACATAATGCTCACCAGCAGGAATCTTGAAAGTGGGAGCAATTTTCTTACCTTGGAACTGATAGTCAAAATCATTCCACTGGGATTTCTTCCCTTCTACCATACGCTTAGCTTCGAGGTTCTCATAAGGACCACCAGGTAGTCCCTTTAAAGCTTGACGGATAATTTTGATTGACTCTCGCATTTCCCGAATTCGTACTAGGTATCGAGCAAAGCAATCACCAGCAGTTTCCCAGTGTACTTCCCAGTCGAAGTCGTCGTAGCATTCATAGTGGTCAACTTTTCGCAAGTCCCATTTTACACCAGAAGCCCGTAGCATAGGACCAGAAAGGCTCCAGTTAATTGCTTCTTCCCGGCTAATAGTGCCGATTCCTTCAACCCGACGGCGAAAGATGGGATTGTTGGTGATTAGGCGCTCGTATTCATCTACCTTGGGGTCAAAATAGTCACAGAAGTCTTCGCACTTATCTACCCAACCGTAGGGTAAATCAACAGCAACGCCACCAATGCGGAAGTAGTTATTATTGATTAACCGCTGTCCTGAAGCAGCTTCCCACAAGTCGTAAATTAGTTCTCTCTCCCGGAAGATATAAAAGAATGGTGTCTGAGCACCAACATCCGCCAGAAATGGTCCGAGCCACAGCAGGTGATTGGCAATCCGATTCAATTCCAGCATAATCACCCGGATATAGCTGGCGCGTTTGGGTACCGGAATATCTGCCAATTGTTCTGGAGCATTAACGGTAATTGCTTCGTTGAACATCCCCGCTGCATAGTCCCACCGACTAACGTAGGGGACATACATAATATTGGTGCGATTCTCAGCAATTTTCTCCATACCCCGGTGCAAGTAACCCAGCACTGGTTCACAATCAATTACGTCTTCTCCGTCGAGGGTGACGATTAAGCGCAAAACGCCGTGCATGGAGGGGTGATGGGGACCCATGTTGAGCACCATGGGGTCAGTTCTTGTCTCGATTTTTGGCATATATTGTATCGGTTCCCCTAAATCTTAGCCTTTAGCTTATTGTCTATAGTTATTGGTCATTTGTCATTGGTTAATAGACATGCTTTGACTTGTATTCAACGAAACGCTCAAAGCTGAGATCCTTGCTATCAAAGATTTTTAGTCTAATCGGAGCGGCGGGATTTGAACCCACGACCCCCACTACCCCAAAGTGGTGCGCTACCAAGCTGCGCTACGCCCCGGCACATTCACCTACAATATCACAATATTGATAATCAAAACAACAAACTAAAAGACTTTTAGTGATTGAGCAGCTTGAACTAAGTTCGGAACTGCTGAGGCAAGCCAACTGCCCTCACAACGGCGTCTGGTGTTGAGAATCAAACGCAGTGTATAGGCATCAGGATAGCCTTCTACTTCCATCCAAAGTAAATCGCTCTCTGCTTCACACGTAATTTTTTCCTCATCCATCAACTCACTTGCGATTTCGCTCATTGTCTGAGCTAACTGTACTAACAAGCGGCAAAAATCATCTAATTCTGCTTCTGTTAGCTCAATTGACCAGTTATCACCACCAACTAAACCTTGATAGTCTATTGCTTTAGAATCCCAACCCAGACGCCAGCCTGAGCCATTTTTGATTAAACGTTCCATGTGGGTAGAGAATGCGATCGCACTTTCACGACCATGATCGCATTTTATACCCAAAATATCGCATCTTTCCTTGACACTCCCCACGCATAGAATGCGGGGGATTCTTAGTTCACAGGGATTCCAATGAATTTACCCTCACTAAGCATCTTGACCGTATGTCCTACGGCTGCAAGTCCTCGTATGAGAACTACTTGAGCGGCGGCAACATC
>Ga0207422_1001331_pt1 | contig 50798 bp, 55 predicted proteins | sample MarCyaLeptolynsp_FD_187757 | JGI IMG/M metagenome (GOLD analysis project Ga0207422, IMG submission 187757) | Marine cyanobacterial communities from Panama - species 1 Leptolyngbya sp. (SPAdes) | ecosystem: Environmental > Aquatic > Marine > Unclassified | place: Panama: Panama City | collected... | reverse complement strand
CTGGTATTGCAGAAATTGAAATTAAAGAAGGTGAAGAGTCGGTACGTATTAGTCGCACTAGCTCCAATGCACCCGCCATGCCGATTCAGTATGCAGCTGCACCTGCGCCAGCCGCAGCACCGGTAGCTAGCGTGCCGACAGCAGAGGCGAGTAGTCCGGAAGCAGATATTGTCAGCGGCCATCAACTGACGTCGCCCATGGTTGGCACTTACTATGAAGCACCATCACCTGGAGCATCACCTTTCACTGAGGTTGGCAAACAAGTTAAAGAAGGCGATGTGCTATGTATTATTGAAGCCATGAAAATGCTTAACCAGATTGAAAGCGACAAGACAGGCACTGTAAAAGCGATCTTGGCTGATAATGGTCAGCCGGTTGAATTTGGGCAGCCTTTGTTTGTTATCGAATAAGCACAAGCTAACTGCGTTGACGCTGCGGTGTTAAAAACATTCTCACAATACTCACTTGTTACATATAAGCTCCGTTTGCTCGTTTGTTTTTGCCTAGCAGCACCTGCCTCATTAACGCTTTTGCAGTAAAGAAAACATAAATACTTATAAGTTGTAGAGAATATGTTAGAAAAAGTTGTAATAGCCAACCGCGGTGAAATTGCATTACGCATACTACGTGCATGCCGCGAGCTTGGAATTAAAACAGTGGCTGTGCATTCCACTGTCGATAGAGAATTAAAACACGTCAAACTGGCAGACGAATCCGTTTGCATAGGACCACCCCCATCGACAGAAAGTTACTTAAATATTCCAGCTATTATCAGTGCCGCAGAATTAACAGATGCTTCAGCCATTCACCCAGGCTATGGTTTTTTATCTGAAAATGATGATTTTGCTGAACGTGTTGAATCCAGTGGTTTTATTTTTATTGGCCCCAAGGCAGAAACTATTCGCCGCATGGGCGACAAGATTTCAGCCAAGAATGCCATGCAGGATGCCGGCGTGCCCTGTGTGCCCGGCTCCACTGAGCCATTAACTGATGATTTTGCTGCCAACTCAAAGTTAGCCCATGAGATTGGTTACCCGGTCATTGTCAAAGCCGCCGGTGGTGGCGGTGGCCGCGGTATGCGCGTAGTGCGTAGTGATGATGAACTTGCTGACGCAGTGTCTTTAACCCGCGCCGAAGCTACCGCAGCATTTAATAACGGCACGCTTTACATGGAGAAGTTTTTAGAGACACCACGCCATATTGAAATACAAGTGTTATCTGATACGCACGGTAACGCACTTTACTTGGCGGAACGCGATTGCTCTATGCAACGCCGCCACCAGAAAGTGATTGAAGAAGCGCCCGCGCCGGGTCTAACCGATGAAGAAAGAGCGTTTATAGGTAAGCGTTGTGCCGATGCCTGTAAGTTAATCGGCTATCGTGGTGCCGGCACGTTTGAATTTTTATATGAGAATGGAGAGTTTTACTTTATTGAAATGAACACACGTGTTCAGGTGGAACATCCCGTGACTGAATACATAACAGGTATCGATATTGTTAAGCAACAGTTACTTATTGCTGCCGGGGAAGCGCTCTCAATTAAACAGGAAGATATCAAAATTAATGGCCACGCTATCGAGTGCCGTTTAAATGCGGAAGATTCAGATACATTTATACCCAGTCCCGGCAAAATCACACGCTATCATAGCGCCGGCGGATTTGGTGTAAGAGTAGACTCGCATATTTATTCCGGTTACACCGTGCCACCTAATTATGACTCCATGATTGGTAAATTAATTACTCATGGTGAAGACCGGGCGACTGCGATTAAACGTATGCAAGGCGCTTTACAGGAAATGATTATTGACGGCATCAAAACTAATATTCCCTTGCAGTTAAGATTAATGGCGGATGCTGAATTTTCTAAAGGGCAGGTGGATATTCATTATTTGGAGCGCTTACTGGAAGGCAAAGTGTAAACATAACTCTGATCATTTTGATCAAGAGTTTTTTATTCAACGAATATGCAGCAGCTAAGAATACAAACTCAGGCTCATGCTGCTGAAAAAATTGAAGAATTACTACTGACCTGTGGCGCCATTAGTGTCTCGTATGAAGATGCCGCTGATGAACCTATTTTAGAACCGAGTTTAGGTGATCACCCGTTGTGGTCAAAACTTTTTATACAAGCACTTTTTACTTCTGAGCAAAGTGTTTTACTTGCAACTAAAGCACTTGAAAATAATCCGAGCGTTGATCAACACATTATTCTCGAGCAAGTTACTGAACAGGACTGGCAGGCTGACTTTCAGCAACAATTCTCTGCCATGCAATTTGGTCGCTTATGGATTTATCCATCCTGGGAAGATAACCCGGCACCGGATGGTTTAAGTTTACAGCTAGACCCTGGACTGGCGTTTGGCACCGGGCACCATGCAACCACAAGTCTGTGCCTGTCATGGCTAGGTGACGCTAACATTCAGGATTGCGATGTTATCGATTTTGGCTGTGGTAGCGGCATACTTGCATTGGCTGCATACCGACTTGGTGCCGGACATGTGTATGCAGTTGATATCGACCCGCAAGCCTTGACTGCGACCAAGGATAATATTGCCCGCAACCAACTGCCCTTGAATAAATTTACTATCGGCAGTATCGATTGTTTAGACTCTGTTAACAGTGAAATTATTATTGCCAATATTCTTGCTGCTCCTTTGCAGGAACTGGTGAAGACTTTCCATAGCCATCTAAAACCTAATGGAACCTTAGTGGTATCAGGTATCTTACAAGCACAAATTGCACTCATTACTGATCACTATAAGTCTATGTTCAAATGTCAGCAGGTATACCAGCAGGAAGAATGGGCGTGTATTTCATTTGCCCGTATTTGTTAATGAAAATGTTTGTGGTCGCTGATTAATTCTCGGTAAACTGCCTCTATGTTTACTCGCTGCCCAAGCTGTCGCGCTGCTTTTAGTATTACCCAACAACAATTAGAAATTGCTGCGGGCATGGTGCGCTGCGGTATGTGTGAACATGTGTTTGATGCAAAATTATTTTTGTTCAACCAGTCATTAGAGGCTGAAGAAAGCCACGCAGAAAATTTACAAGCAACCAAACCCGTTGATATCGAACTGGATGCAAGTGGCAGCTCTACTATCGACTTAGAAGTCTTGGATCGAGAGTTGCATGGCGACGAAGCCGCTGAAGTCAGCGAAGTAACAAATATTGTTGACGACAAACTTGAGGTTGATCAGGAATCTGCTGAACTCGAAAATGATGCACAAGTGGCAGATGCAGTTATTCCAAAAATTATTGCTGACCAGGTATCAAATTTAGAAAAAGAACCATCCAAGCTTAAACCTATCCAGTGGCTGGGTGTTGTATCTGTACTCGCTTTAATAGCGATGCTTGGCTTACAAGTCGTTGCCGCCTTTAAACTGGATCTGATTGCCAAACATTACCAGGACCAAATTTGTGAGTGGATCGCCTGCACAATAGAAACACCGCGGGCACTGAATAAAATCGAGGTTCTGAACCGCAGCATTTATACTCACCCGTCTGAAACCCAGGCATTAATGGTGACTCTCACTATTATTAACCGCGCACAATTTTCACAGCCATACCCAATTATTCAGCTACGCTTCTTAAATACGTCCGGCAATGTTATTGCAGCAAGACAGTTTAGCGCTGCCCATTATCTGCGTGAAAAATGGTCCCCACAAAGCCTGATGACGTCTTCATCCCCGCTCTCTATCCAATTGGAGGTTCATGATGTGGGTGAAGAAGTGGTAAGTTACGACTTCGAATTCTTATGAGATTAACATCTCCCATCTATGCAAGTAGGTCCATACAAACTAGCTAATAATTTATTTCTTGCACCCATGGCAGGAGTGAGTGATTTACCTTTCCGTAAATTATGTCGCCAGCTTGGTGCAGGCTATTCAGTGACTGAGATGATCAGCTCTGATCGCAGTCTGTGGCACACCAATAAATCTGCTTTACGTCGCGTACACGCGAATGAACCTTCCCCGCGTGCAGTTCAAATTGTTGGCTCCGACCCGATGCAACTTGCCCAGGCAGCCCAATTTAATGTCCAGCAGGGTGCCGACATTATTGATATCAATATGGGTTGCCCGGCGAAGAAGGTCTGTAAAGTACAGGCCGGATCTGCGCTGTTGGCTGATGAAGACCTGGTTAAACGAATACTGGATGCGGTGGTAAGCGCAGTTGATGTTCCGGTGACTTTGAAAATCCGCACTGGCACGGATGAAAATAACCGCAATGGCCTACAAATTGCCAGAATTGCAGAAGATTGCGGAATTCAAATGTTAACCGTACACGGCCGAACCCGTGCTTGCCGCTTCATGGGTCAAGCAGAATACAATACCATTTGCAAGATAAAAAAATCTGTCAATATCCCTGTGGTTGCTAATGGGGATATAAATTCTCCAGAAAAAGCAAAAAAGGTCTTGGCAATTACCAACGCAGATGCGATTATGATCGGACGCGCGGCACAGGGTCAGCCGTGGCTGTTTCGCCAAATTGACCACTATCTGAAATTCAATGAAAAATTAGAACAACCTCCCCAGGCGGAGTTGCGAACTATTATATTGAATCATTTACACGAACTGTATTCCTTGTATGGAAAACAACAAGGGGTGCGAATTGCGCGTAAACATATTGGCTGGTACTTAGATAATATGCTTGGCTCGATACAATTCAAAAAGAGAGTATTTTCCGTAGCTGATGCAGATGTTCAGTTCAGTATGGTACGTAGTTATTTGCAAGACGCAGAATTTAAAATGGAGAACGTTGCATGACAAGTTCAGTTTCAAACTTAAATGTTTCCGAGTTACATCCGGTAACTCCTACTCAAACTCTTAGAGAGTCTGTTGCAGAGTCTCTGCGCAGTTATTTCAGTAAGTTAGATGGCCATGCGCCTGATGACCTGTATCGCATGGTGATCGAAGAAGTTGAGAAGCCTCTTCTAGAGTCTGTAATGAACTACTGTGGCGGTAACCAAACCAAAGCAGCCAAGTGCCTCGGACTTAATCGTGGTACTTTACGTAAAAAGCTAAAGCATTACGACGTGCGCTAATTCTCTAAAGCGCTAAATATTAATGTCCTCGGCGACTAAGCGGCGGGTTCTGCGTGCACTGATTAGCGTTTCAGATAAATCAGGCATTGAAGAATTCGCAAGCCAGTTACATCAAGCGGGCATCCAAATCTTATCTACCGGCGGAACCGCTGCACAACTAAGTGCAGCGGGTATCCCTGTTACTGATGTAAGCGAACATACACAATTCCCTGAAATCATGGGCGGTCGTGTAAAGACCTTACACCCTAAAGTACATGGCGGCATTCTAGGTCGTGCTGATACAGATGATGACGTGATGCAAGAGCATGGTATTGATGCCATCGATCTGGTCGTGGTTAATCTGTACCCCTTTGCACAAACTATTGCTCGCGCTGACTGTACGCTGGATCTGGCGATTGAGAATATTGATATTGGCGGACCAGCAATGATTCGCGCCGCAGCCAAGAATCACGCCCGTGTCTCCGTGGTAGTTGATCCAGCAGATTATCCCCAGCTAGTTAATGAACTGCATAATAACGATGGCTGCATTAGCCATGAAAAACGTTTTGAGTTAGCAACAAAAGCATTTAGCCACACGGCTGAATACGATGGCATGATTGCTAACTATCTCGGACAACAAAATGACAATAGTTATCCTGAGACCATGCATTTCACCTTCAATAAGAAACAGGCAATGCGCTATGGTGAAAATCCTCACCAAAGTGCAAGTTTTTATGCCGAGCCCAAACCTGATGAAGGCACTGTCGCTGCGGCAAAATTTATTCAGGGAAAAGAATTATCTTTTAACAACATTGCAGATACTGATGCGGCCTTACAATGCGTTAAACAATTCACTGCACCAGCATGCGTGATTGTTAAGCATGCCAACCCATGCGGCGTTGCCGTCGGTGAAAATATTGCCGAAGCTTATCAACGCGCCTATCGTACTGATCCTACATCTGCTTTTGGTGGCATTATTGCGTTTAACCGCCCACTTGATGCAGACACAGCAAAGCAAATCCTCGACCAGCAATTTGTTGAAGTGATTATTGCACCCGGCATGCAGTCAGGTGTGACCGAAGTGTTAAGCGCTAAACCCAATACCCGTGTACTTGATTGTACCAGCACAGCAGATGCAACTAATGGCTTTGATTTACGCAAAGTCAGCGGCGGTATACTTGTGCAAGACCAAGATAATGCCGTCGTGCAAGCCACGGATTTAAAAATTGTCACTCAGCGACAACCAACGGAACAAGAAATCCGTGATCTATTATTCGCGTGGAAGATTGTTAAATTTGTTAAATCCAATGCCATTGTTTACGTACGTGATGAGCAATCCATTGGCATCGGTGCCGGCCAGATGAGCCGCGTGTATTCAGCTAAAATTGCGGGTATTAAAGCGCAAGATGAAAACCTTGTGGTACAGGGTTCGGTGATGGCATCAGATGCATTTTTCCCTTTCAGAGATGGTCTCGATGCTGCACACCAAGCTGGTATTAGTGCAGTTATTCAACCGGGTGGCTCACGCAATGATGCGGATGTGATTGCTGCGGCGGATGAGCATGGGATGGCGATGGTGTTTACTGGGATTCGTCATTTTAGGCATTAGTAAAAGTTAGTTAAGTTGCTACTACGCGTTATCTTCCCTGTTACTTTTCTTTGCTTATCCAAAGAAAAGTAACCAAAAGAAACGATACTCTACTACCTTGACCCTTGGTGATCACCAAGGGCAAACTAGTCACTCTCTCTGTACTTACGCGTCGCTCAAAGTCTCTTCCATGAAACCTTGAGCTAAAAATCACTTCCCTGTGATTTTTACGCGAGTACATACGAGATCTCCTAGCAAGGCAGACGAGGTAATATTTCATAAGAATGTTAAACGCAATAAATAGAAGTTTATATATGCTTTTAATATTAAGCGCACCTGCAATCTAAGTTTATAAATTACTAAACACATGCCGATTGTTTTTCAAATTGCTCAGATTATGTTTCCACTGGTGGTAATTGTGGGCATCGGTATCGTAGTAGGTGTCCGGCAAAACCCGCAGCTGGATACAATCAATAATATTAATCTAAATGTATTTATCCCTGCGTTAGTGTTTGCGTCACTTATTCAACAGCAGTTTGAATTTAAAGAATTTGCTTTGCTTGGCTTAAGTGGTTTTATTCTTGTGTTAGCGACCGCGGTGATTGCAATTCCGCTAGCAAAATTATTTTCCACGGCTTACCGCACACTAGCGCCGCCGCTCATGTTCCACAATGCAGGAAATATTGGATTGCCTTTAATGAGTCTTGCATTAGGTCCAGAAGGTTTGGCCGCTGCATTGATTTTATTTTTAGTCGGCAATATTACTCATTTTGGTTTAGGCTCATACATGCTTGACCACGATGCAAAATGGCTACGCAGTATCACCTCACCGGCCATACTCGCAGCTGTAGCGGCGATAGTCTTACAAGCACAAGGTATAGTTATCGCGGATTTTGTTATTTTACCTATTGATATGCTAGGTAGTATTGCTGTGCCACTCATGCTGTTTTCGCTAGGCGTGCAATTAAGCCATGCCAACTATGATTACTGGAAGCTGGGGATATTAGTTGGAGTAGCTACACCCATTATTGGCGTATCACTTGCGTTGCTTATTTCCAGTATTGTTACTCTTGAAAAAATTCAATTTGCGGCGTTAATTCTGTTTGGTGCCTTACCACCAGCAGTAATGAATTTTCTATTTGCTAAAAGGTACCAGCAAGAACCAACAAAAGTTTCTGCTATAGTGCTGATGGGAAATGTATTAGGCATTGTTAGTTTGCCGTTAGCGCTATGGTTTATTTTACCAGGAGTCAGTTAAGGACTCTGAATTATCCAGGTACTTTATAAAAAAACAAAATAACCTAAAGAGAAACGTATGAAGAATATATTAGTGGTCGGCAGTGGTGGCAGGGAGCACGCATTAGCCTGGAAGTTAATCCAGTCCACACATACAGATAAAGTCTATGTTGCACCTGGCAATGCAGGCACCGCGCTGGAAGAAAATATCGAAAACATAAATATTTCTAGTGATGATATTCCTGCGCTAATTACATTTGCTCAACAAAATACAATCGACTTAACCATTGTTGGGCCTGAAGCACCTTTAGTTGCAGGCATTGTTGACCAGTTTCAAGCCGCAGGTTTAAATATTTTTGGCCCCAAGCAGTACAACGCTCAGCTAGAAGGCTCAAAAAGTTTTGCCAAACAATTTATGCAGCGTTTTAATATTCCTACCGCTGACTATCAAGAGTTTACTGAAGTATCACCCGCACTCGATTACTTATCCAAACAAACATTTCCTATTGTAATTAAAGCGGATGGCTTAGCTGCCGGCAAAGGTGTTGTGATCGCACAAACTCAGCAGGAAGCGAATGATGCTGTTGAGTCCATGTTAAGTGGCAGCGCACATGGGGATGCTGGCAAAAAAGTTGTCATTGAAGAATTCATTCAGGGCGAAGAAGTCAGTTTTATTTGTATTGTTGATGGCAGCACAGTTGTTCCACTTGCTAGTTCCCAAGACCACAAGGCACGCGATAATGGTGACCTGGGACCCAACACAGGCGGCATGGGCGCCTACTCGCCGGCGCCGTTAGTGACAGACCAGCTACATGCACAAATTATTGCTGCTGTTATAGAACCCACCGTACAAGGTTTTATCGAGTCAGGGCATCCCTACCAGGGCTTCCTGTATGCCGGCTTAATGATTACTCCACAGGGGCAAGCCAAAGTTTTAGAGTTTAACTGCCGCTTTGGCGATCCGGAAACCCAGCCTATATTAATGCGCCTGCGAAGTGACTTGGCGCAATTGTGTTGGGACACTGCGCATGGCCAGCTCACCGCTGGCGCGCTTGATTGGAATCCTCAACCAGCATTGGGTGTGGTGATGGCTGCCGGGGGTTACCCGTTTGATTATGCCAAGGGCGCCAGCATATCTGGCCTGGACACTATTAATACCCAAGGAACTAAAGTATTCCATGCAGGTACTGCACTGAATGGGAATGACGTGGTTACATCCGGAGGAAGAGTCTTATGTGTAACGGCTTTAGGCACGGATATTAAATCAGCTCAAACTGCTGCCTATGCAGGAGTTAAAGCCATTCAATGGAAAGATGTTTATTACCGCGACGATATTGGCTACCGTGCTATAAAAGCTTAATTAGAGATAGTTATGTTTTGCGCCTGTATTGGCTATGGATAAATATATTTGTCAGTGCTTGGTAACTATTAGCGCTTCATTGCTTCAAAGAATTCAACGTTATTCTTACTAGATTGCATGCGACCTAGCATGAATTCCATTGCCTCAATTTCATCCATAGAGTGTAAGAATTTGCGTAGTATCCACATTTTTGAAAGTACTTCCGGCTCAATCAATAATTCTTCACGGCGTGTACCTGAACGATTGATATTCATTGATGGATAAATACGTTTCTCGGCAACACGGCGATCCAAATGAATTTCCATATTACCCGTACCTTTAAATTCTTCGTAAATCACTTCGTCCATCTTTGAACCAGTGTCAATTAGCGCAGTAGCGAGAATGGTTAGGCTGCCACCTTCTTCGATATTACGCGCCGCACCAAAAAAGCGTTTAGGACGGTTAAGCGCATTTGCTTCCACACCACCGGACAACACTTTGCCTGATGAGGGTGCCACAGTATTGTAGGCACGTGCTAAGCGTGTAATTGAGTCCAGCAGAATAACTACGTCGCGTTTATGTTCGACTAAGCGTTTAGCTTTTTCTATCACCATCTCAGCAACTTGCACATGGCGGCTGGCGGGTTCATCAAAAGTACTTGATACCACTTCCCCCTGCACCATACGTTGCATCTCCGTCACTTCCTCGGGACGCTCATCAATCAATAATACGATTAGATAAGTCTCAGGATGGTTGGCAGTAATACTTTGAGCAATGTTCTGAATCATGATTGTTTTACCAGCCTTTGGCGGTGAAACAACCAGCCCGCGTTGGCCCTTACCAATTGGCGCACAGACATCGATAATACGTGCTGTAATATCTTCAGTACTGCCATTGCCACGCTCCAGATTGAGCATCTCATCTGGATGTAACGGTGTTAGATTTTCAAACAGTACTTTGGTTTTAGCATTTTCCGGGGTATCAAAATTGATTTTATCCACCTTGAGCATAGCGAAATAACGCTCACTATCTTTAGGTGGCCTGATCTTGCCAGCGACTGTATCGCCAGTACGCAAACCAAAACGTCTGATTTGACTCGGTGATACATAAATATCATCCGGTCCTGCTAGGTAGGAACAGTCTGCGGAACGCAAGAAACCAAACCCATCCTGCAAAATTTCAAGTACGCCATCACCAAATATGTCTTCTCCGCTTTTTGCGTGTGCCTTTAAGATAGTAAAAATAATGTCTTGTTTACGCATACGGGCGACATTATCGATTCCCATGGTGCCCGCTAATTCAACTAATTCAGCAGCAGATTTAACTTTCAGTTCGGTGAGGTTCATAGATTACTTTTTGTTTTTACGTGAAATTATTGGAAGTACTTGTAAAGAAATTGAGTGAATGAACTCAAACAACCGATATGTCATTTGAGTATTTAGGAATCTGTTTACTTGCCGAATATGGCCGCTTCTTTAGCGTGTAGAAAAATATTTATGTTACGTATAGTTCAGAAATCGGTCTAGGCAAGACGCTATTTGGATAGCGCTATAGTTGCAAGTTAGCACTAAATGCTATGTGCGTCTAGTCTATTTATCCCTCTTGGTCTGCCTTTAATCTATGTTGGATAGTCGCGCTTATATACTTTGATCAATAAACGCAGTGAGTTGTGACTTTGATAATGCTCCCACTTTGGTTGACTGCACATCTCCGCCTTTAAAAATCATTAGTGTTGGTATACCACGAATACCGAATTTTGGTGGCGTTGCAGGATTCTCATCAATATTAAGCTTGGTAATTTTCAGCTTGCCCTCGTAGTCAGCCGCAATTTCATCAAGAATTGGCGCAATCATTTTGCATGGGCCACACCATTCTGCCCAGTAATCGACAAGTACTGGAACATCACTTTGAAGGACTTCCTGTTCAAAAGATGAGTCGGTAATGTGTGTGATATTGTCACTCACTGATATGCGCTCCTAAAAAATATGAGAATATATTAAACATCATTTTTAACGCATATTGACAGGGAAAACAAGCCATCGCCTTGCCTATTACAGTCAGCGCTTATTCACATACATGGGTTTTGATAGCACGTATACTATGCGCATGATCAATGACAGTCATTCAGTAGCTATTTTAGGCGGCAGCGGCTTTGTAGGCAGCGAACTTTGCGCCCAACTTACCGCGGCGGGCTATTCTGTTCGTGTACTCACCCGCCATCCGCAAAGATGTCGTCACCTAAAAGTATTACCTTCGCTATCAATTTTACCCCTGGCAAAGTATCAAGCTAATACTATCAGTCAGCATGCATCCGGTTGCCATGCACTTATTAATCTAATCGGCATCCTTAATGAAAAAGGCAATAATGGTAAACAATTTCATGATATTCACGTCGGTATTACCCGTGAAGCGCTGAACGCCTGTGAGCAAGCTTCCATACCACGTTTGTTACAAATGAGCGCATTAAATGCCGACGCTGATGGACCCAGCTACTATTTGAGTAGTAAGGGTAAAGCCGAAAATTATATAAAAACTTTCACCGACGAGAGTATTGACTACACTATCTTTCGGCCCTCAGTTATTTTTGGTGAAAATGATAGTTTTTTAAATCGCTTCGCCAGTTTGTTAAAAATTGTACCTGGGTTTATGCCTCTGGCATGCCCAAATGCACGTTTCGCGCCGGTTTATGTGGGTGATGTTGCAAAGTGCATGGTGCAATCAATTGATGACAAGTCGACATTTAACCAAGCATATAATTTATGTGGTCCGCATACTTATACTTTGAAAGAACTCGTTCAGTACACAGCAAACGTTTGTGGATATAAGCGAGTAATTATTGGACTGCCTGACTTTTTATCCAGACTGCAAGCAAATATCTTTGAATATATTCCTGGCAAGCCATTCTCAAAGGATAATTATAAATCACTGCAAATTGATAGTGTTTGTGAACAGTGCGAACCTTGCCCAACTTCTTTGCAGGCGATTGCTCCCACATACTTAAGTAGAAGTGTTGCGGTAAACTTTAGTTACAACGCTGAATAACTCAACACTGCATACTTGCCAGTTGTTTTACTCTCTGCTGTTGTTCTAATACGCGCATACTTTCAACTGCATGATAAAATTTATCAAACTTTTTATTGCAGCGTTCATATAAGCCAATAAATTGTGGCACTAAATCACGGTAAGTGGAAAATGCATTCAACTTTGCATTATTAATATCATTTAATAACCAGTCTTTATACTGATCATACCTGTTCCATTCTTTAAGTTGACCAGTCATTACTTGCTGATATTCTGCTAATGCTTCCCGTTTTAAATCTTGCTTACTCTTATCATCTATTGGTGATTGATAAATTTTTTGCAGTTGCATTCTCAAATCACTAACCATACGGTAAATTTCTTGTTTATGCTGATTAGCCTTAAGATAACGTTGTAAAGTATCTTGCCTGTCGTTATTTGCCAACCAGTAGGAAGTTCCCAGTTGCCCTACTGCAGTAGCAAACGCTTCATTAAAACTGGCATCATTTTTTATATACAGCTGCTGATGGGCCAATTCATGAAAAATATATTCAGCCGTGGCCACCTGCCCACGATTAAGCATGCTGCTTAATACCGGATCGCTGAACCAACCCAGTGTTGAATAAGCAGGCACCGACGCAATATATGTTTCGTAATCTTGTTGTTGTAGCTGGGTAGAAAAATTCACAGCTTTGTCATAATTAAAGTAACCACGGTATGGCACACAGCCCACTATCCAGAAGCACCAATTTTTAGCATCCAATGACAAAGGCTGCGCAGCAAACACTACCCATGTGACATAGTCTCGTTCAAGATCTACATAGCTGGTGTAGCTTTTATTGTCAGGCAGCAATAATTTTTCACTGGCAAACTTACGTATTTGTAACACTTCTGTTAATGCTTTTTTGTCATCCGCATCTGTGGCCTCACTTTCAATCAAGGTTTGAATTGATTGCCGCTGGCTCATCATTTGCAGATGCCCGCTACTGGTATGCAGTAAATAACCAAATGACGAACATGCGCTTATTTGTAGTAAGCTTATGCATAATAAAATTCGCGTAAAAATACTTTTTCTAACCACCATACTATTAAATAAACAATGCAAAAATTCTTGGTTGGAGGTGCAGTGCGTGACAAGCTGTTGAGTCTACCAGTACATGAACGAGACTGGGTAGTGGTTGGTTCGACGCCAGAAGAATTGCTGAAGCAAGGCTTTCGTCAAGTTGGCAAAGATTTTCCTGTATTCCTGCATCCATCTTCAAATGAAGAATATGCACTAGCACGTACTGAGCGCAAATCGGGCAGCGGCCATTGCGGGTTTGATGTATTCAGTAGCCCGGACGTTACACTTGAACAAGATCTACAACGTCGCGATTTAACAATTAATGCTATTGCTGAAGATGAGAATGGCACACTGATTGATCCATATGGCGGGCAAAATGATATCAACAAGCGCATATTGAGGCATGTTTCTCCCGCCTTTTCAGAAGACCCGTTACGCGTATTAAGAGTTGCACGTTTTGCCGCAAGGTTTTGGGCATTGGGATTTACCATTGCCCCCGACACATTGGCCTTAATGGCATCAGTTAGTGCTAGCGGAGAATTAGAGCAGTTATCCAAAGAACGTATTTGGCAAGAAACTCAATATGCTTTGGAAAGCGAGCACCCGGAAATTTTTATTCTTGTGTTATTACAAATAAATGCGTTGCAACGCATTGCTCCTTACTTGGCAACAGCATTAGAGAAAAAGTCGACTTTATTAAACTTATCGCAACTCAAACATGTTACAAATCACTCACATCGATATGCTTGTTTAGTATTGCTTGCTAGCGAGATAGATAACGGTTTCAGTACTGACATAGCAGAAGCTATTAATCATTCATTTGCCAGCCCGGGTAATTTACAAGAACTTGCTTTATTGACTGTAAAACATTTCATGCCCTGCTGCGCTTGTTTAGAATCTAGCAGCGCTGAGATTTACTCAGTGTTACATGCACTTGATGCTTTTCGCCGCCAATCACGCTGTGTGCATATTCTGGAATGCATGCACAGCGCACAAATCATTTTTAATTCTTGCTCATTAAACTCTCTGTCATTTTTGCTTCAGCTAGTCCCCAAATTAAATGCAATTAGTATTGATGAAAAAGACAAGCAAAAACTGGATGGAAAAGCGATAGGGGAAACAATCAAAAAACTGCGTATTGAAGAAATTGACAAACAATTAAAGTTAATCAAATAAATAGCAGCAGCAATGCACCTAAAATTAGCCTGTATATAACAAACGGCATCATGCCAACGATATTAACGAAACGCACAAAAGCTTCGATACATAAGTAAGCGACTACACCCGAGATAACAAACACTCCAAATGTTGCTGGGTAATCAATATTTAGTTGCGTAGAATATAATTGCATGGATTTATAGCTTATTGCCGCAAGGATGGTTGGAATAGACAATAAAAATGAAAACCGCGCAGCGGCAACTTTACTTAATCCCATCATCAAACCTGCTGTCATCGTAACACCTGACCTCGAAGTCCCGGGAATAAGTGCAAATACTTGTGCAAAACCAATAAATAGTATGCCTTTCCAACCAAGCTGATATTCATTACGCTGACTTTTGTGGACACGGTCAGCATATGCCAGCAACAAAGCAAATAAAATCGTAGTGGCAGCAATAACATAAGCACTGCGTAAATAAGTTTCTATAACATCTGCAAATAACAGGCCTACTACCACGATTGGAAGCGTTGCTACTACTATGCTTTTCATCAAATGCAATGTTTCTGCATTCTCCTGTAAAGCCGGGTTCATCAGTGCATGCATCATTTGCTTTAATTCTTTACGAAAATAAATCAGCACCGCTAATAAGCTACCGGCATGAGCGGCTACATCCATCAACAGACCCTGATCTTTCCAGCCCATGACAATAGACACTAACACCAGATGTGCCGAACTGGAGACCGGCAAAAACTCGGTTAAGCCTTGAATAATGCCTAATACTATTATTTGAATGAAATCCACTTTATTTTCGCTTTATAGTCGGTGCAGTAAATCTCTAGTAGTAAATTGATGCCTGCATAAGTCTAAATTCTTACTCAACACCATGACTTGAAACCGTTCGCCCATTTCTCCTGGCAGCAATAATTTTTTCAACTCACTATGCTGATTAAGCGTAGCAAGCTGATCATCAAACGTTACATTTTCTAACAACTGACTGGCCAATAAAAAATGCGCCTGTGTGGTATAGCAGTCTACATGCAGCTTGGCTTTATCAGCTGCTTCAGCTAACGCAGTAAAGTCGACATTGCATGAAAGGTCTTGCAGACCAGGCCACAGCAAGGGCTGCTCATTAGCTGTGTGTTTAAAGTGACACACTAATGTCCCCATGTGTCGCTGCTCATGGTAGTACTCACGGCGAGGATAACCGTAGTCGATATAAAAAAATATCCCTTGCTTCACAAATGATGCAATTTGTTCGACAAAACTATCTAACTGTAAATTAATATCTGCCCAATAAGTATGTGTGTCCTGATTAAGCACTTGCTGTGGTATACGTGTACGCACTAAATCATCCAACTGTTTACTGGCAGGATGCTCACAAAATTCCAAGGCGCCACTACTGTCGACACGGACATAACGTTCTTTAATTTGGTTATTGCGTATAGCCAGCAACTTAACTGGCAAAGCGTCCAATACTTCATTGCCAATCACAACTGCATTTTCAATCGGCTGCGTTGGCGCTTGCAGCCAAACTATTTCGCATACATTACTATGCTGAGTTAAGTTGCTTTGCTGTCTCGCTTTCAAGGCTGCACTTTTTTCGATAATAATGTAGCGTTTAGGCAAACATCCCCATTGTTTCAGGCGCGTGATTAGATCATTAGCAAACTTGCCACTGCCCGCGCCAATTTCTACGATACATAAATCAGGCAGTGTTTTTTGAAGTTGTTGTATATATGAAGCGAATGCTGTTGCAAAATAAACACTGCGTTCCGGGCTGGTTGTGAAGTCACCATCAGCACCAAATATATCTTCACCACTCTCATAGTAACCAACTTTTTCACTGTACAGGCACAGCTGCATGTAATGCTCGAAGCTAATTGCGCCTTGTTGGTTTTCAATTGCATTAATAATCACCTGCATACAACGCTGACTACGTTGTATCTGTTGCGCTGTAGGCGTTGGCATTTCAACCTTCATGTGTAACAACCACGTACTGTAAATAAACCAAACCCATCATACAGGTATGGTACATTAAGCAAACTAATGTCTAAAATTAACACCAAGATAAAAGTTTGACAGGAATTGCTATGTCTCAAACACCTACACGTGTCGCTTTGGTAACTGGTGCTGCACGTAGAATTGGTGCCGAAATCGTGCGTAAGCTTCATGCTGAAGGCATGAATGTAATTCTGCATTATCACGGCTCTCATGCTGCGGCTAACAACATTGCTGACGAGTTAAATGCATTGCGCGCCAATAGCCTCACCACGCTACAGTTCGACTTGCTTGATATACAAGCAATAGATTCTTTTATTCAGCAAGCCGTATCTACATGGGGACGTTTAGATGTATTAGTCAATAATGCTTCGACTTTCTACCCAACACCAGTGGAAAACATCAGCATGCAACAATGGAATGACTTGGTCGGCGTCAACCTGCAAGCTCCTTTGTTTTTAAGTAAATCCTGCGCATCCCAGTTAACTCAGCATAATGGCAGTATTGTTAATATTGTCGACATCCATGCTGACAGGCCACTAAAAGGTTATCCAGTATATGCAATTGCGAAAGCCGGTTTAGTCATGTTAACTAAATCTATGGCACGTGAATTAGCCCCCGCAGTTCGCGTTAATGGCGTAGCACCCGGTGCGATTATGTGGCCTGAAGTAGAAGACTATGAGCCATTACATCAAGAAATCATTCAGCGCACTGCTCTTAAACGCGAAGGCGACCCCAGTGATATTGCTGAAACTGTCTGGTTTTTAATAAATGCTGCGGAATATATTACTGGGCAAATTATTGCAGTTGATGGTGGACGTACACTAAGCAATTAACCTTTCGTGATTATGAGGCTGAAGACGATAGATATTTTTGCTTAGCATTTATATCTATTTGTACTTGCTTCATATTCAATGCTTGTTTATCAAACCTATCCCATAACTGGGCAAACGTTAGCCTAAGAATAGGGTGTGTCATATCAGCTGCGATATCGACTAATGGTTTTAATACAAATGCATAATTTGTAATATCTGAACTTGGCACATGCACACCGTCCTGATTTATTTGACTACTCCCATACAGCAGCTGGTCTAAATCCAATGTGCGTGAAATAAATTGATTTTTGCTATCTCTGACACGTCCATGCTGGGCCTCTAATTGGCGTAAATATTGGCGCATTTCATGTGCCGATATTTCTGACTCAACAGCAATAACTAAATTGAAAAAGTTTTCGCCGCTAAAACCTTCAGCAGGTGTCTCGTAGACAGGTGACACATCAATACGGCCAAATTCTTCAGCCAGCTCATTTATCACCTGTGGAATGTGTACATGCTTGTCGATGTTGCTGCCAACACCAATGTATATTTTGGGCATAAGTTAGACTCTTTCACCGCGCTCGATGGTGACCCCTACCGCCGCAGAGCCTCGCACGGCACCCGGTTTGGCAATAGAAATACGCAGCCATGGAATACTAAACTCGCGCATAATAACGCTGGCAATCTGCTCAATTAAAGTCTCAACCAGTTGCGGTTGACTGTCTGCAACAATGGCGCGAATTCTTTGTGAAATTGCTTTGTAATCAAGGGTATGAGCCAGATCATCAGCTGCGGCTGCACGCGCTATGTCGGCGGCCATTTCTAGATTAATGGTGATTTTTTGCTGTACCTGGCGCTCCCAACCAAACACACCAATAACAGCATCCATGCTTAAATCACGTATAAAAACTGTGTCCATAGTTAACTAACTTCCATTAAATCCTGTTAAATCATACGTTGTAACCAGTAATCAGGCTGCTAATCTGCGCGAAATATTGTGAAGCCTAACCCTTTCTGTTAAGGTACGCCGCCCAAACGGATTATACAAACCAAGAAACTGTACAAATGTCTAGAGTATGTCAAGTGACCGGTAAGCGCCCAGTGGCTGGAAACAATGTTTCCCACGCACATAATAAGACGCGCCGACGATTTTTACCTAATTTACACACCCATAAATTCTGGGTAGAAAGTGAGCGTCGTTTCGTAAAGCTGCGTTTATCGACTAAAGGGATGCGCATTATTGATAAGAAAGGCATCGATGCTGTACTTGCCGATATTCGTGCACGTGGCGAAAGCGTATAACTCCAATTAGCAGGAATTGAACCATGCGAGAAAAAATTAAATTGGTGTCTAGCGCAGATACTGGACATTATTACACTACAACCAAGAATAAGCGCACCATGCCGGATAAGCTAGAAATGAAAAAGTATGATCCAGTGGTTCGCAAGCACGTGCTCTATAAAGAAGCCAAAATTAAATAAGCTTCATCTACCACGCTTAATGTTACACAGCGTGGTTATATATCGGTTTAAGCGAATAGTTACGTAACGACCGAGCAAAATCCTCCAGTACACGAATTCCGGTAGCCTCAGCCTCCTGGCACCATTCTGCAACAGCACGCAACATACCTTCATTACTATTATATTTCTGCGTCCATACTTGAGTTAATCGCTGCTGATATTCGTAAACCACCTTTAACTGCAGACTATCACGCAACACTTGATTTAAATGCTCTATCTGAGGCGCTGTCATACGACTACGTTCTCTAATTAGAGCCTTTTTGATGCGCTTTAAAGCACGACGATAATGCCCTTCCGCCTGGCCGATCTCAGCTTTTAATACCGGCATAGTGACATGTTTTGCATAATCCGCCATCACATGCAACTTACTGGATACCATAGCCCGCACAGCTTCAATATCGACTAATTCTTTTTCGTTTGTCTGGTTTTGCAGAACCGGTCGTGGTGCTACTTTTTTCACTTGCACAAGCTTGAGCATACTAAGTAAGCGGATATATAACCAACCGATATCGAACTCCCACCAATGCACCGAAAAACGCGCCGAACTAGGGTAAGCATGGTGATTATTATGTAACTCCTCACCGCCAATTAAGATGCCGATATTAATTAAATTAGTTGAACCATCTTGGGTTTCAAAATTTCGATAGCCCCAATAATGACCCCCACCATTAACCACTCCGGCCGCAAAAAATGGTATCCAGGCCATCTGGATAGCCCAATAAGTCAGACCTAGTGGACCAAATAAAACCAGGTAAGCAATAAAGCTAATGCTCAAACCTGCAAAAGAATAGCGTGCATAAAGATTCTTCTCTAACCAGTCCTCAGGCGTGCCATGACCAAATTCTTCACATATTTTTGGGTCAGCTGCCGCTTCACGGTACAGCTCGGCACCTTCGAATAAAACCTTTTTGATGCCGTAAACATAAGGGCTATGCGGGTCTTCTTTGCCCTCTGTGCAAGCATGATGTTTGCGATGTACTGACACCCATGCTTTAGTAGTCTGGCCAGTAGTTATCCATAACCAAAAGCGGAATATATGGCTGACAATAGGATGTAATGTGATGGCACGATGCGATTGGCAGCGATGCAAATACAGCGTTACAGAAACAATGGTGAAATGCGTGGCAAGCAACACACACAGTGCATCTCCCCACCAAGGTAAATTCAATATTCCTTCCAGCATTTTAATAACCCTTAATTTGTCTCTGTGGCTCTAGTAGCAACTGATCATACGTGTGCATTGGTATCAGCAGCAAGTCCAGCTTGAGATTAAGGACAATCTGCGTCCATTTGCAGACGAATATGCCCATACTCAGTCACCTCACCATGCCAGCCTGACGCTATGAATAGGGTACCAGAATCCTCCAGAATAATACTCGGGCCCTGTATTTGTTGTTCATGGGCTAACTCCTGGCGTAAGAATATAGATACAGCATCAGTTTCACCGTCTACCTGACAATGATCAATGGCCAGTGCCTGTTTGTCATTATCGAGCCGCTCTAACTCTGGCTGCGGAACATCCTGGTATACCCATACTCTTAAAGTAACTAATTCAATAGCATGCTTGGCTAGCATGAACCCATAGCGCTGCTCGTGTGCCTGCCCAAAGCTATTGTTAATATCCTCGCATTCATCCCAGGCTAAACTGATAGTGCTCGACTGGCCCTGATAACGCAGTTCCACCCAACGTTCAATACGCTGTGCGCAAATGCCCACTTGCTTGAGCTGTGACTGCGCATCCTTTACCAACTCCGAAAATACACTTGTCGCTAACTGATAACTCTCCTGGTTCCACGGCTGGCATACAGAACGGGAACTCATTTGCCCGACAGGCGCATAAATCATGCCCTGCGCAGAAAGTATACCGGCATTACGCGGCATAAGAATCTGTCGAATCCCAAGCTGCTCTGCCACCGCACACATATGCAATCCACCTGCACCACCAAAAGGAAATAAACTAAAATCACTTGGGTTATGGCCGCGATGAATGGATATCACACGCAGTGCCTGAGCCATGTGGGCATTGGCCATTTCTATAATCCCGTGCGCTGCCTGCGTGACTGAACAGTTCAGGTCATTGGCGATGGTTTCAACAGCTTTGTAGGCAGCTTGTTTATCTAAATGTAAACCACTCTCCCAGGCACGTGAAACGGGCAGCCTTCCCAGCACAACATTCGCATCAGTAATTGTCGCCACTCGCCCTCCATGACCATAACAGGCTGGGCCAGGCTGGGCCCCGGCTGACTCTGGGCCAACATGCAAACCCCCTTGCTCATCAACCCGTGCGATGGAACCTCCACCAGCGCCAATAGTGTGAATATCGAGTAGAGAAATGGCTAATGGAAATTCGGCAATGTGCGCATCATTAGTAAATCTGGCTTTTTGGTCTATTAATGACACATCGGTGGAGGTACCTCCCATATCCAGCGTAAGTAACTTTGGCTGCTTACTGGCTTTGGCAATTACGCTCGCAGCCATTACACCACCCGCGGGCCCGGACAATAATAGATGTACTGCCTGCTTGCCGGCCTGTTCAGCAGGCAGCGTAGTGGCATCACTTTGCATTACATGGATAGTGCTGTTCAGTCTGGACTGGAGGTTGTGTAAGTAGCTTTGTGTTTTAGGCCCAAGGTAACTATTCAACCAGGTTACTACTGCGCGCTCATATTCGCGCTGCTCGGGCAATACTTTGCTTGAACGAGAAACAAAAAAATCATCTGCTAACAATGCTTCTAATATCTGCTCGTCGTCACTATTAAGAAATGAAAACAACATACATATAGCCACCGACTCAAACCCCTGTTGTCGTAACTGAGTTTTAAGTGCCTGCATTTGACTGGCCGTGGCAGTAATTATTTGCTGGCCGTTAGCATCAACGCGTGCATCAATTTCAAAACAACTATCTTCATGAATCAGTTGACGCGCCTGTTGCGGGCATAAACTATACAATTGCTCACGCGCCTGACGGCCGATCTGTAATATATGTTTTAAACCCAGATTAGTAACAAAAGCAGTTTTCGCGCCTTTACCTTCTAATAAAGCATTGGTAGCCACGGTGGTACCATGCACAATATGCGACTGATCTGGCTGCACCGCTAGCTGTTTCAAGCCTGCAAGAATTGCTTTTTCAGGTGCCTCAGGCGTAGAAGGAATTTTATAGCTAACAAATGATCCATTTTTATATAAAATGAAATCAGTGAATGTTCCTCCAGTATCTACACCGACTAACTCGAGCATATTACCTCTAAATTAATTTTTGCTTACGCGCATGGAACCTATTATTCAAGCCTCAAATGTGAGTCACCACTATGGTCACCAACAGTCTGTAGCTGAACTTAGCCTAACTTTACAGCATGGTGAAGTCATGGCTCTATTAGGTACTAATGGTGCAGGCAAAACTACCACATTGCGCTTACTGACAGGAGAACTAGCCCCTGATACTGGCAACATTAGCATTAACAATGTGGATTTAAATCAGCAACCACTTAAAGCCAAGCAGCAACTGGGGTATCTGCCTGACAGTGCACCATTGTATGAAGACCTCAGCGTCGACGAATATTTAACTTACTGCGCAAGAATACATGGCTTATCCAGAAACGACACTCGCACTCGCCTGCAGAAAGTAAAACAATTTTGCGAGTTACAAGCTGTCGGTCAGCGTTTAATTAAAAGATTATCAAAAGGCTACCAGCAGCGTATTGGTATCGCACAGGCTATCATTCATAAACCTAAAGCAATTATTCTTGACGAACCCACGAATGGCCTGGACCCGACACAAATCCAGGAAATGCGCGATTTAATGCTGCATTTACGTAATGATGCGGCCATTTTATTATCAACACATCAGTTGAATGAAGTTGAACAAGTCTGCGACCGTGTGTTGATGCTTAAACAGGGACGTACCGTTTTCTGTGAGAATATTGATACGCTACAGCAAGGGAATAAAATTCGTATGCGTTTTTTATGTGCTATCCCTCACGAAGAATTAAATAAACATGAGTCCATAGAGAAACTAGTAGACCTTAGCCCCACTATGGTTGAAGTTAGCTCTTCAGAAAAACTCGACACACTAAAAAGCACCTTATTGGCCCAGGCGCAAAAAAACGATTGGGGCTTAGTAGAAATATATGACGTACAAGAAACTCTGGAAGATATTTTTGTTTCCGAAGTACTGAGAAGTTCACATTAACGTTATGCTTACTGTTAGCATCCTATTTAACGAATTACGCCGTATCTGGATTCAGCCTCTTGTATGGATAATACTGGGTATAACATTCATTATTATCGCGTTGCTATTTTTAGTATTACTAAATAATTTTTATTTAGATATTCAAGTAGAATTTGCTGGTCTAGATAATGCACCCGGAGTGACCGACTCAGTGCTCTACCCCATGTTATTTTGGAGTGCGATTATTGGTGCATTAATGATGCCTATCATTACCTTGCGCACAGTCACAGAAGAAAAAATACGCAAACAAAATATTTTGTTAACCAGCGCAGCGGTTCCTTACAGTTCAATTATAATGAGTAAACTGCTTGCTATTTTTTCCGTAGCTATTGCTTTTTCTGCTTTAAATCTAATTTTTCCTATAACCATAAGTGGTATGGCCAGCCTTGACTGGGGAAAGATACTCGCGGCTATCCTCGGCATACTTTTATTCCAATTGAGTTTTGCTTCCATTTGCCTATGGATTGCCACGTTAACCCATAACATTATGTTTATTCTATTAAGCAGCTTAAGCGTGTTACTTTTATCATTCATACTATTTTTCTCTGCCACCTCGGAAGGTAGTACAAGTGAATTATTTTTATATATATCCGCGTTCTCACATTTACTGCCGCCGCTGTCTGGGTTGATTCGTAGCACAGATATTTTTTATTTTGTTCTGATTACATTGCTGTTTACCAGCTTATCAATTATTTATTTGCGTTTTAAACGGGATTAGAAGTTTTGCCTAACTATAAACGCCAAATGAAAATAAGACTCTATGCCTGGTCGCTATTATGTGTGGCTGCTGTGATCACATTATTGTGGCTAAACAGTTTATTTGATTGGCAATCTGACTGGACACTTGGATCGCGTAATACTATAAGTGCTTCAAGCATTGAGTTACTCGAACATATGCAAGAGCCGATAGTGTTATCAGCGTTTTTTGACAGTAATAATCAAACCCGCCTACAAGTTAGAAACTTTGTTAGCAAGTACCAGCGCTTTAAAAGAGATATTTCCCTGTACTTCATCGACACTCAACTACCAACTGCAGAACTTAATGCGCTTGGCTTTACCCAATTCGGCCAGCTTAAAATTGAATACCAAAACAAATCTGTATTTATTAATCGTCTGAATGAACAAGAAATGACAAAGGCGTTATACCAAGCAGCGCGTAAACAAGACACCTGGGTAGCCGTAATTCAAGGCCACGGTGAACGTGACCCGCTGGATACTGGCAACAATGGCCTAAGCAAAGTAGTTACTGAACTAAATAAAACCGGTATTAAAGTCCAGGCACTTAATTTACTCACACAAGGTGTCATCCCGGATAATACTCAGGCATTACTCATCGCAGGGCCACGCAATGCATACTTGGGCGCTGAACTTAAACTTATCGAAGACTATATTGAACAGGGTGGCAATTTACTGTGGTTACGTGACCCAGCAAAGCAAAACTATTTCACCAGTCTGGATGAGCTATTAGGTATTGAGTTAATACCAGGGGTAATTATCGATGCAAATACTAAATTACGCATTTTGCTGGGGATTAAACACGCTGCTGTTATTCCTGTCACTGAGTTCTACAAACATGATATAACCAGCCAACTAGACACACATTTACTATTTCCTTTTGCCTCAGCTATTGAAGTTGCTGAATCCAGTGATTGGCAAACATCTGTGCTATTTAAATCCCTGGAACGCTCATGGTCAGAAGTTGGTGAGTTAAACACAGATAAGTTAAAATACGATGAGGCTCTAGGTGATACACAAGGCCCGTTGGCCTTAGGTGTATCACTAAGCAGAGTTATGAGTGATAAAACGCAGCGCATTGTTGTTATCGGTGATTCAGACTTTATGGCTAATGGTTATATTGGCTACGGTGCTAACTTTTCTCTCAGTCTAAACCTGATAAATTGGTTAACTGAAGACGACAAGCTAATAGCTATTACCCACCAACATGCGCCTGACCAGTCGATACAACTTGACGACGACGATGTTACATTTATTGCGCTAGTATTATTACTTATTGTACCTGGCTTACTTATTTGCACAGGCTTTGCCATTCGCTGGCTGAGGCACAGACATTAATTGACATGGATTATGGAATCATCTGCAATAACTAAAGGATCTATTAACGAAGCATTAAATCTGAATATTAGTTTCGATATTAATGATCGTCTGCATGACGCGTTCACAGTACGCTACAGCACGGCGCCAAAAGACAATATCCTGCATGATATTAGCAACGTGCCAACACCTTGCTTGCAATCCACGCAGGCATTTGAAACCTGGCAAGGCGTAGACTCTACAACAAGCACTATTAATCACTGGCAACTATTTAACAATGACCAATACTTGCTTGCTGCAGTTCCAGTCATCCTACTAGAGCACTTACCCATAGATCAGGCAACTGAGAAAGCCTATTCAATGATATTCGAACAACTGCAAGAATGCGGTTATCCTTATCTGATTCGCACTTGGAATTTTTTTCCTGATATCACTCAAGACAGCTATGCAAGCATAAATAATTACCAACTGTTTTGCAGCGGCAGGTCACGTGCGTATGCGCAACACAGCCTAACACCTCAACCTTATCCAGCAGCGACTGTCATAGGTACTCATGATGAAGGTTTATATATTTATTTTATTGCTGCCAAAAATGCAGGTATTGGTATTGAAAACACTAAACAGGTAAGTGCATTTGAGTACCCTACATCTTACAGCGAAGACCCACCTTTATTTTCACGCGCATTACTACACCAGAATCAGTATCAACAAATATTGTTCATCTCTGGTACTGCCAGTATCACTGGGCATAATACGCAATACGAAGGTGACGTTAATAGACAAACTGAAGTATGTCTAGAAAACATTCAGCATCTTCTCAGTACCGCAGTACATGAACATCAGTTTGCAAATATTGCCTTATCTGAGTTTACTCAGTTTAAAGTTTATATAAAACACCCCGAACATTTAGAAACAGTAAAGACTCACGTACAACATCAACTTGGTATACGTGCTCCAATTATCTATTTACAGGCAGATATGTGTCGTTCTGATTTATTAGTAGAAATTGAAGCACTAGCAATCAGCCCATTAATTTAACTGCTCATGCCTGAGCTTCCTGAAGTGGAAACAACCCGTTGCGGTATCGAGCCTTATGTGACTGGGCATAAAGTTGTCTCGGTCATCACACGCACAAGAAAATTACGCTGGCCAATTCCTGCCAATATCAAACAGCAATTAACTCAACACACATTTGTATCCACTTCCAGACGCGCCAAGTATTTATTACTAAAAAATGATATTGGACACTTAATTATCCACCTGGGCATGTCCGGTAGCTTACGCATTTTAGATCCCTCCACACCCGCACAAAAGCATGACCATGTTGATATTGTCTTTAACAATCACTTGTTACGCTTTCGTGACCCAAGACGCTTTGGCGCCATGCTATGGACCAAACGAGACCCTCAGCAACATAAATTACTTAAGTCGCTGGGACCAGAACCGCTAAGCCAAGAATTTACTGCTGAGTATTTATTTCAATGCTCACGCGAAAGAAAAATCTCTGTCAAAGAATTCATCATGAACTCTCATATTGTCGTTGGTGTGGGTAATATTTATGCCACCGAAGCATTATTTACTAGCAAAATTCATCCGACACGTGCAGCAGGCAACATATCACTTGCTCGTTATCATGTACTTGTTGATGCAATTAAACAGATATTAACTAAAGCCATCAAAAGTGGCGGCACTACATTAAGAGATTTTACGCATGAAAATGGTAAACCTGGATATTTTAAGCAGGAACTGCATGTCTATGGTCGTGCCAATTTGCCCTGTGTTGTGTGCGCACATCCATTACGCGCCATTAAGCAAGGCCAGCGTACAACGACTTATTGCACTCAATGCCAACACTAAGTCTTAATGTACAATAGCTAACCCTTCGCCACGAGGATCAGAAGCTGCATCTAGCAGATTATTTTCTTTATCCCAAATAATGGCCTGCATATTTCCATAACGGCGTGACAGTTCTTTTAACTGATGCCCTTTTTCTGTTAATTGCTTTTGTTCTAATGGCGTTAAGGCTGCTTGCTCAAACTGTAGTTCATCTGGCAAATACTGGTGATGAAACCTGCGCTGATTAACAATTTCGTTGGCATTCGCGCCTTGCTGATATCTCAATATCGCTAGTGCAAGCATACTAATAATGCGGCTACCACCCGGTGTGCCGACAATCAAAGTGCGTTTTTCATCACGCACAAACAGAGGCGTCATACTGGACAACATGCGTTTGCCGGGTTCTATTGAGTTTGCTTGTGAACCTACCAGACCCCAAACATTAGCTATACCTTCAGCCATGGAAAAATCATCCATTTCATCATTTAATAACACGCCAGTACCGGGTGCGACAAAGCCACTGCCAAAGGGATAATTAATTGATAATGTCGCCGCTACGTAATTCCCTTCACTATCTAATACAGAAAAATGCGTTGTGTTTTCACCTTGCTGCTTATGCGGTGTGACTAACTGTTTACTATTACTCGCTTGCTTAGGATTAAAATCTTTAAACTTATTTTTGGCATAACTTTTAGATAGTAGCCGCTGCATAGGTATATCAGTAAATTCCGGATCTCCAAGGTAAATAGCACGATCCTGATAAGCACGACGCATTGCTTCAACGACTTTATGTATTGATACTACTTGCTGCAAATCTATCACTGTGTCATCTTCCAACATAGATAGAATTTGTGTAATGACTACACCACCAGATGTTGGCGGTGGTGGCATAATAATTTTCTTATCATGAAACTGCGTAATTATTGGTACGCGTACTTTTACTTGATAGTTTTGCAAATCTTGCAAACTCCAAATACCTCCTGCTCGCTGAGTACCTTTAACTAATAATTGCGCCACTATACCTTTATAAAAAACATCAGCACCCTGCTCGGCGATTAGCATAAGTGTGTTAGCCAAATCATATTGACGCAGTAGATAGCCAGGTTCCGGCACTTGATTGTTATCAAGAAAAATCGCGCGTGCACTCTCCGATGCGCTTAATGCTTGTTTTCTTAACTTGGCTAACCTGGAATAGTGTGGTCCTACCTTAAACCCATAATTTGCATAGTTAATTGCTGGTTGCAAACTCTGTTGCATAGTAAGCCGGCCATACCGTTTGGATATCATCTCCAGTGCGGCAACAACTCCAGGAATACCTGCTGCTAATGGACCATCAATTGATTTGCGAGTAAGCTTACCTTGTGCGTCTAAGTACATATCTTTGGTCGCAGCCAACGGCGCGACTTCACGCCCATCAATTACAATATCACGCTTATGTTGCGCATCATGCAACAACCAAAAACCACCACCACCAATACCGCTGCCAAATGGTTCAACCACAGCTAAAGCAGCACTAATTGCCACTGCTGCATCAAATGCATTGCCTCCTGCTTGCAGTATTTGTTCGCCCGCCCGACTCGCTAGTGGATGAGCACTTGCAATAGCATATGCGGAACTGCTTTCTTCGGCTTTAAGCGTGACTATACTTATAAAAAATATAACAGCACAACGCAGCAACATTTAATTAATCCTTCATTAAAGTTTTATATTTAAGTTCCAGCTGTTGCTTAGTTTCTTTATGCTCAGGATCAATGAGTATGCAATCTACTGGACACACTTCTACACATTGCGGCACATCAAAATGCCCGACGCATTCAGTACATTGTTGCCATCGAATTTGATAAATTTCTTCGCCTTCAAAAATTGCATCATTTGGACACTCTGGCTCACACACGTCACAGTTAATGCATTCGTCAGTAATATATAGCGCCATTGTTTGTACCAGTTAAATACTAAACTGTTATTATTTCGCAAACTTGGCTTTTAACGCTAGCTCCACTTCGGGATGGACAAATTTTGAAATATCGCCCCCCAAAGAGGCAACTTCGCGTACTATGCTTGATGATATAAAAGAAAACTGCTCGGCTGGAGTTAAGAAAATTGACTCTAGTGTAGGATCTAAATGTCGATTAATACTTGCCAGTTGAAATTCAAATTCAAAATCTGATACTGCGCGCAATCCTCTTAAAACCGCAACCGCTCCTTTATCACGCGCGAACTCTACTAATAAGCCATCAAAACCACATACTTTGACATTATTCAGATCCTCGAACACTTTATTCGCCAAACCAACTCTTTCCTGCAAATTAAATACGGGTGCTTTTTGTGGGCTTGCGGCAATACCTACTACCACTTGATCAAACACATGCAATGCACGCCGCACAAGGTCTGCATGTCCATGTGTGATTGGATCAAATGTCCCCGGATATACTGCTATTTTTGGCATATTTCTTATGTGGACTTTTTAGTAAAGAAATTAATTACATGATTATTCTGATATTAATAAGCCATATTCTACTTCACCCGCTTTTGACTGTCGCTGCCAACGCCAGCCCTCTGGCACGCTCTCAGGGCGATTTTTTGCTGAAAATTCTGCATACACCACACCGTTTGGCTTCAGTAGTTGCTTATTATCAATCTGAGTAAGTAGATCTAAGGGATGTAATTTTGAAAATGGCGGATCTAGAAAGATAATATCGAATGCCTGCTCAAGTTGCTGCAAATAATGTAATCCATCATCACAAACTACCTGTATCTCTTCAGCTTGCAGCTTATTAAGCTGCTGAGACAGTAATTGCACTACACGCGGATCTTTATCAACTAGAATAGCTGAGTTCGCTCCCCGCGATACTGCTTCGAAACTTAGTGCTCCGCTACCAGCAAATAAATCCAGGCACTGACTTCCGACAATATAAGGTTGCAGCCAATTAAACAGTGTTTCTCTAACCCGGCTGGGTGTCGGCCTAAGGTCATCTTCCAACAGCACTGGAAGTTTAGTCCCACGCCATCGCCCGGCTAAGATTTTGATCTGTTGGGGTGCTGACGCAAGTTTATGCGTCTTCTTTTGCTGTTTGCTCACTGCCTACAACAACAGTCACAAATGAATCTAAATCCATGTGCTTTCTAAATGCTTGTTTTACGCCATCAAGTGTAACTTGTTCAATATTATTTCTAAAATCATTTAAGTAGCTAAGGGTTAAATCGTAATAACCAATCAAAGATAAATAGCCCAAAATATCTTTATTACTGTCAACTCTTAATGGAAAGCCATTCATGATATTTTGCTTACTCAAAGTCAGTTCTTCTTGCGTAGGGCCTTGTTCAATAAAGTCCGCCAATACTTTTTGTGATACTTCAATCGCCTCAGTGACTTGATCAACGCGCGTTTGCAGTCCAAGCATGAAAGGACCTGGTTGCTGATAAGGCAAGAAGTAACTATATACGCTATACGATAATCCACGGTTACTTCGTACTTCTTTCATTAGTCGCGAAGTAAACCCACCACCCCCTAATACATGATTGCCGACATACAAATCAAAGTAATCCGGATTGCCACGTTCTATACCTATTTGCCCCATGCGTACATGTGCTTGCTGGGATGGAAAATCAATCAGTTTGGTTTCCAGTGAAGATGACTGCACCTCAGTTAACTTTCCTCGCTGCCCACCTTGGGGTAGCGCCTGACCAATATTATTTGCTATAGCCTCAGCTTGATCGCGCGACAGGTCGCCTACAATCGCTAACACTGCATTACTGGAATCAATATATGTAGTATGAAATTGCTTGATATTTTTTAAGCTAATATTTTTTACACTTTCCTTAGTGCCTATGCTTGGCTGCGCATAAGGATGTTGTTGATACAACGCCTGGTAAAATGTTCGACTCACAATGCTTCCAGGGCGTTGGTCGCTATCTTCTAATGAAATTAACAGTCGCTTCTTTTCTCTATCAAAATCTTGTTTTGGAAACGAAGGTTGTGTGACGACGTTAATATATAAATCCAGCGCATTATCAAATAATTCCTTATCAGACAAACTACGCAATGTCGCACTTGATCTATCCAAATCAACACTGACACCAAACTGCGCGCCTACATCCTCAAACCTAGAGGCCACATCATCAGCGCTTAGTTTGCCAGTGCCTTTGTCCATTAAAGCATGCACCATAGAAGACAGTCCGGGCATATCCCCGTCCCTTGCACTGCCCGCATCAAAGTTAAGCGCTATATCTATAATCGGAAGTTCTGGAGCATTAACGTAGAGCACTTTAATGCCATTCTTTGTATGCCAGGTATTTATATCGGGCAACGCATGACTAACCGATGTGAATAAACTGGTGCTTAGAAATAAAACCAACAATCTAATTATTTTCAGCTTACTGTATATCATTTACTTAGTACCAAACCCTTTTTGCTCTAATGGTGTTAAATAAGCAACGGTTTTGTGATCATTAATAAAATATTTATTTGCTACAGCCTGAACATCCTCAGCAGTTACCGCCTGAACATTTTCAGCATAGCTATTCATTGTTTCCCACCCCAAACCAACTGTTTCAAGTGAACCAATTATGTAGGCTTGCCGTTGGATAGAATCTTGTTGATAAATTTCACTGGCCACCACTTGAGCCTTTACTCGCTTGAGTTCCCGCTCGCTTACCAGCTCATTTTTGAGTTTTTCGATTTCATTAGCGATAGCTTGTTCTAATTCAGCTAACGTTTTATTGGCGTTGGGTGTCCCGTCAAATAAAAACATGTTATTGCGCGCCGAATACAAGCTATAACCAGCACCCGCACTGGCAGCGATTTCTTGCCCACGAACTAAATTCTTACTTAAACGCGAACTGCGGCCACCATCAAGAATACCGGCCAACACATTTAGCGCATAGGCTTCTCGTTTATCTTCAATAGTGTTGAGGGATGGCACTTTGTAACCCAGGATTATGTATGGAAGCTTGGCAACTGCTTTCACTTCAACACGACGTTCTCCTACTTGCTTAGGTTCTATGCGTGGCTTAAGTGTGGCTACCTCACGCTGTGGAATGACACCGTAATATTTTTCTGCCAGGGTAAACACATCTTGTGCCTCTACATCACCAACCACAACTAAAGTTGCATTATTTGGTGAATACCAATCCCGGTACCATTGGCGCAAATCAGAAACCTGCATGTTATCCAAGTCATTCATCCAGCCAATAACAGGATTGTGATAAGGGCTACTATTATATGCTGCAGCATTAAATTGCTCATAAGTGAGAGCATTAGGATTATCTTCGGTACGTAACCTTCTTTCCTCTTTGACGACTTCAATTTCTTTTTTGAATTCTTTCTCGTCAAGTGTTAAGTGCGCCATGCGATCAGACTCAAGGTCAAAACTGGTTTCCAGTTTTGACACATCGAGTAACTGAAAATAGGCCGTAAAATCTCGGCTAGTAAATGCATTATCACGCGCGCCAACTCCGGCCAGGATTTCTGAGAACTTTCCGACAGGAATTTTAGGCGTGCCCTTAAACATCATATGTTCTAACACATGTGAAACGCCAGTTATGCCACCGTGTTCACTTGCCGACCCCACTTTATACCAAACCTGTGCCGTCGCTACTGGGGCACGGTGATCTTCTTTAACAATCACCTTAAGACCATTTTTTAGGGTTGTTTCATGTACCGATGCGCTTGCTATTGGCAACAATAAAATACAAACGACCAGACAATTTATTGATAAAATAATTTTCTTCATTCGCTTATGTTAACAATGATTACGTTACGCTAAGATCAGTCTCATATGACAATTTAACAATTACTTCGTTCATTCATAAGCATAGCATCATTCCCTTAACCACAATTAAGTATATGACTGACCAAAATTTGCTCGACCGCCTTAAATTAGGCTTAACCAAAACAAGACGTGTACTTGCGGATGGCATACAAGAGGATTCCTCGCGCCCTATCGATGAAGTTATCACAGAAATAGAAGATGGCTTATTAATGGCAGATGTAGGCATAGAAACTACTGATAAAATTATCACTCAGCTGAAAGCACTCATTGATAAGCAAAAAGCACCGCTTGATATTCCTTCTCTATTAGGTCAATGCATTTTCGATTTACTACAGCCATGTAACCAGCCTATGTTGTTGGGCAGGGTTAAGCCTTTTTCAATTTTAGTGGTTGGCGTTAATGGCGCTGGCAAAACCACTACTATAGGTAAATTAGCCAGACGGCTTAAAAAGAATCGCAAATCAGTCATGCTAGCAGCAGGTGATACTTTTCGTGCCGCGGCTGTCGAACAGTTGATTACTTGGGGTGAACGTAATGACATTCCGGTAGTCTCTCAAGCAACCGGCGCTGACAGCGCTTCTGTTATCTTCGATGCACTTGAATCGGCTAAAGCACGCAATATTGATGTGCTGATTGCCGATACAGCGGGACGTCTACACACACAAAATGATCTGATGACTGAATTAGAAAAAGTTAAGCGTGTTATGACAAAGATAGATAGCAATGCACCGCATGAAACTTTGCTCGTGCTAGATGCGAGCATGGGACAAAATGCGCTTAAGCAAGCTGAAGAATTTCATCAGTCAATGAATGTTTCGGGCTTATGTATCACTAAATTAGATGGCACTGCGAAAGGTGGTGTAGTCCTGGCTATTGCTGACAAACTAGGCTTACCAATTCGTTACATAGGCGTTGGTGAAGGTATAGAGGACTTACAGGTATTTGATGCCAAAGAATTTACATCGGCATTAGTCGGCCGAGAAATCAATACATAGGCTATTAATGATTCGCTTACAAAATATTTGTAAACGCTACCCTGAGAGTGGGGAAGTTTTAAGCCAAGTCAATCTGCAGCTGGATGATGGTGAAATGTGTTTCCTTACAGGCCCATCCGGTTCAGGAAAAAGCACTTTACTTAAAATCATTGCACTTATCGAACAACCCACCCGCGGCAAACTTTATTTCGAACAAAAGAATGTTACCGCTATTAATAAAGCGCGTGTATCTAATTTTCGCAAACAAATGGGCTTAGTTTTCCAGGACCACCGTTTATTGAATGACCGTAATGTATTTGAAAATATTGCCTTACCTTTGCGTATCAACGGATTCAGTCCAAAAGATATCCCACGTCGCGTAAGAGCTGCGCTCGACAAGGTTGGTCTTTTAAATAAAGAAAAAGCCAAACCCATTTCACTATCTGGCGGCGAACAACAGCGCGTAGGAATTGCACGCGCAATCGTACACCGTCCACGTTTATTACTTGCAGATGAACCTACTGGCAATCTCGACCCTGCACTGTCAGAAGATATTATGCAATTATTTGCAGACTTCAATCAGGTAGGCGTAACCGCGCTAATTGCCAGCCATAACGTTAACCTAATCCAGCGTTTCAATAAACGTATTCTAACCTTAGATAGTGGCCAACTTATCTAGGTCAACAATTAAGTCATGAAACGTAGCCAAACCAAGCACATTAACGCCACAGCTATTTTATGGCTTGAACATCACATTGATAGTTTTAAAACCAGCTTTAAACGCAATATTTCTAACCCCTTATCATTTACTTTTACTGTATTAATGATAGCTATAGCTCTGTCTATACCGATGAGCATATATATTATTTTTTCAAGCGTGCAACAACTCACTCAGCATTGGGATAACGATAAACAAATTACTCTATTCTTAAATGATAATGTTTCACTTGCACAGGCACAGTCACTAGCAAAAAATATTATCGATAATCCACTAATTTTAAATGCACAGGTGATAAACAAACAGCAAGCGCTGGAGGATTTTAAACAGCAAATGGGAATGAATGCTCTGTCTGCAGACTTGCCTGACAATCCGCTTCCACATTTAATTATTGTAGAACCCGAGACCACGATATCAGATATTCAATCCTTGCAAACATTAGAAACAGAATTGAAAAACATTCAGCAAGTACAACTTGTGCAATTTGATTTGTTATGGTTCCAGCGCTTGCAATCAATCCTGGATGTAATTAATCGTATTCAGTGGATTGTCAGCATAATTTTATTGTTTGCGATTGCACTTATTATTGCTAACGTCATTCGCTGGGAGGTGTCTGCTCGACACTCTGAAATAGAAATTATCAAACTTGTAGGTGCATCGGACGCTTATGTGCGTCGACCTTTTTTATATAGTGGTCTTTGGCTAGGCTTAATAGGCTCAATACTATCACTACTGATTGTGACGCTATGCACGTGGCTAATACAGTTAACCACGACGCAACTAGCTTCATTATTTGGCAGTGATTTTGAACTGAGTTATTTAACAGTCAGTCAATCTTTATTGATTGTGGTATCAATCAGTTTACTTGGTGTAATCGCATCATGGATTGCGGTATCCCACAAACTTAAACAATATACTTAAATAAAGTGTTTACCAGTCCTCAACCAAATTACTGGCTGTTAATCTCCAATTAATAGCATCAGCTGTGTCGAAAATTAACTCTCGGGAATAAGATTGGCGGTCTCGATCCTGTACTCTTTTTTGCATATGCGGCAGACCTTTTTCTAACCACCCATCAATGGTCGGCTGGTCTACTCCAAAAATGTGAGCAAGATCAGCTTTGCTAACTTGAACTCCTGGCATGAAACTATCTCTTATTTAAGATTCACCGTGTTACGGAAAATTATGTTTATCAAATAAAGCACATCTTGTAGTTTGAGAGTTATTTTGACTGATTATTGATCTACAAGATGGGTGACAGCCACACGATTTATGTATGACGGTACACTGCATTTGTCATGACACACGCAGTATATGTCATCAAAACCTCCGATTATTGCCAACGATCCTTGTATGTTGACCATTCATCGGTATGGCCCTTCGCCCTCATGCGCTCCTACGAGCAACCCTTTCCTCTAGTTGGGTATAGGCGAATAAGGTACCTGATCAAGCTATTCAGGCCTAGATATCAGCTGTCTCTATGGATAAGTATGGTCGATAAAGTGAATGCGACTTATGAACCCTACTGTACTGTGAACTAACTGGGTGGTTAGCACTCTAACTCTCCGAGTGCTAAACTATGAACTATATTATTTGGAGAGCCTGAGCAATGAGTAACCATTTGGCAATTTCACAACCGCATGAGCTAACATTATCAGCGAGTAGCTTAGATGCCTATATCAATGCGGCACACCAATTGCCTATTTTATCTGCTGATCAAGAGCGGGATCTAGCGCAGCGTCTACATGACCACCAGGATCTTGAAGCTGCTCGCCAACTCATTACCCACCATTTGCGCTTCGTTATTCGTGTGGCGCGTGGATACAATGGCTATGGCCTTGCCCTAGCGGATCTAATCCAAGAAGGTAACATCGGCTTGATGAAAGCCGTTAAGCGCTTTGACCCGGCTCAAAATGTACGCCTGGTTTCATTTGCAGTGCACTGGATTCGTGCTGAGATCCATGAATTTATTTTGCGCAACTGGCGCATTGTTAAAGTGGCCACTACCAAAGCTCAGCGTAAATTATTCTTCAACCTAAGAAGTAAGAAAAACCGTCTGGGATGGTTAAATCATGAAGAAGTAGAGTCAGTGGCTATGGACTTAGGCGTTAAACCCAGCGAAGTGCTCGAAATGGAGTCTCGTCTAAGCGGTCAGGATCTCGGCTTTGATGCTCCCACAAGCAGTAGTGATGAAGAGAATATCTCATCACCAGCAGCGTATTTAACTCATCATGATGATGACCCTGAAACTTACATTGAAAAAAATGATTGGTCTCAGTATCAAGTGACTCGCCTACAAAATGCGTTGAATATTTTAGACGATCGAAGTCGTGCAATTATTCAAGCAAGATGGTTAAGCGAGAAAAAACAGACATTACAGGAGTTAGCTAAACAGTTCGGCGTTTCTGCAGAGCGTGTTCGTCAGCTAGAGAACAACGCAATGAAAAAGCTACAGACACATATCACTGCTTAATAATTTAAACCCGCAGAGAGTTTAAATTAAGGGTAAGTATCTATCTATCAGTAGTACTGCAAACAGTATCATTAAGTAAATAATAGAGTAGACAAAGGTGTTAATTGCCTTTGTTCTACTTTTGGTAATTTGCAAACTGATGGCATAGTATAAAAAAATCGCATTCAGTATTAACACGCTTACCAGATATATCCAGCCTGACATGCGCGTAAAGAATGGAAATAGAGTAATCACACACATGAGGATTGTGTACAAAGTGATTTGTAGCCGCGTGTAGTCATCACCATGTGTTACTGGCAGCATAGGTATATCAACCTTGGCATATTCTTCTTTACGATATAATGCCAATGCCCAGAAATGTGGTGGAGTCCAGGTAAAGATAATCAATAAAAGCACTAAACCATTTGGCTCAATTTGACCCGTTACTGCAGTCCATCCTAGTAATGGTGGTGTTGCTCCAGCCAAGCCACCAATAACAATATTCTGTGGCGTGGCTCGCTTTAAGTACATAGTATAAATCACCGCATAACCAACTAACGATGCAAAAGTTAAGATTGCCGTTAAAACGTTAATCTTAACTATCAATACGGCCATACCAATGAAACCAATAAGCGCAGCAAATGTAAGTACAGCAGACTTACTTAATGCACCTGATGGCAAAGGGCGTAGTTTAGTCCTGTCCATAGCAGCGTCGATACGGCTGTCTGCAACATGATTGATAGCAGCGGCGGAACTAGCGACCAAACCTATGCCCAGTGTGGCATAAATAAATGTAGCCATAGCCACATTGCCTGGATCAGCCAGCAGCATACCCACAATTGCCGTGAACACCATCAATGCCACCACTTTGGGCTTGCATAGCTCCAAATAATCCTGCCAACGAGTAAAGAAGTTATTGTTAGCGCTAATGGTTTGCGAAGGTGACTTGGTAGACATATTGATTAGAAATTAACTACTTCGGGCAGATTTTAACATATATGCACTCGCCACTAGACTAAATAACAGCAAAAGAGCAACACCATTATGTAGCACAGCTACGGCAAGAGGCAGTTTAAATATAATATTGGAGATACCAAGGCTAAGCTGAATTAATAATAAGACGAAAATAATTATTGCTGTTTTCTTCAGCAGCTTGTCATCATCAGAAAATTTACAAATGCGTGAAGCGTAGAACAAAATTGCTATTGTCGTTACTAAAGCACCAATACGATGAACATAGTGGATGGCCACTCTGGCAGGGTGATCCAGCACGCCAAACTCATAATCAACGCCTAAGCCACGCCAAAGAATAAATGCATCTTTGAAATCCATGTTCGGCCACCAGGATTGTTGGCACTTGGGAAAATCTACGCATGCCAGAGCAGCATAGTTTGAACTCACCCAGCCACCTAGGGCAATTTGACAAGCAAGTATAAAGATTACCAATACAGACAGTGCAAATAAGGGACGTGCCACTGATACATTCATGCTTGGTTGCATATTACTGGTACGTAACCATTGCCATGCAAGCAGATTAAATAATGTGAAACCACCCAATAAGTGTCCCATGACGATTAATGGTTTCAGTTGCAGGGTTACCGTCCACATACCCAGTGCAGCTTGAAACAATAGTGCAAACGCTAAAATAACACCCGCAGCTATATGCCGTTGGCCTTGATTATCTTTTCTAAATAAATAGATGGCGATAACAAAAATTAACAAGCCGAGCGCACCCGCAAAATAACGGTGAACCATTTCTTTCCACGCTTTACCTGCTTCAACGGCTCGATCAAAATTGTCATTTGCATGCGCCACTTCTGCATCCGTTTTCGGCACACCAATTAAATGCCCATAGCATCCTGGCCAATCCGGACAACCCAAACCTGCATCTGATAAGCGTACATATGCACCCAATACCACAACAACAAACGTAAGTATTAATGTGCCCAAAACTATACTTCTAAATGTAGAACTCATGACTGTTACCCAATATTAGAAATTTTTAGCAATTTCTTGATGTCTTTTAACATGCCTTTAGACGTGGCCATGTTGTCGTACTTCATCATCATATTGCCATGCGGATCGAGCAAATAAATTGTTCCAGGCGTTAACTCTTTATTAACACCTGCTTGGCTTTCTAATTCCAGCCTGTTTAAACGCCCCACTTTTGTTTTTTGGTTACGCATAGCAACGTCTGATGCTAGCGGCTGTTCTCCAAGCAATAACACAGACTGAATGCGATTTCTTTCGCGGCCGGTAGCTGCTTTTGTTTGGCGTAATTTAAACAGGCTTGCTTCACAGTCTAAACTACAGCCATAAGGTGCATAGATCAGATACGTCCATTTGCCAGTTACATCTGCTAGTGAAATTGTTTGATTGTTTTGTGAATGTATCTGTAACACTTCAATAGGCTCAGCCGGATGTATTAACTCACCATGGGACACACTGCCAACCGTTGGCAAATGGCCTCTAAGCGAATACATAACAATTGCAATAAGCAGCGGCACAACAAAAACTGCTATTAGCATATAGCCTGAGAATTTTGAGTTTTCTTGTTTCATTTGTTTTTAAATAAAGGTTTGATGCTATATAACCACCACAACACTACTAGAGCGAAAGCCATGGCATACCATTGAAATGCATAGCCATAATGCTTCTGTGAGGTAATATTATTTTCTGTCCAATCTCTTTGATAACCATATTTTTCATTAGCATCTAAGCGCAGTGTAAACGGTTGCAATGTCACATCTAACCTGTCGCTTAGCAGCTGATAATCAACAAATTGTATTCTTCTAGGCCAGCCATGGTCCTCACCATCAGCAATTCCGCCTAAGCTATAAGCTTTATCGTAGGGCACATAAACATTGCCAGAGACGGAAAAGTCATTACCACTATTTACATCCACATTCGGTAACTGTTCCCGTCCCGACGTTTGCGGTATCCAACCACGATCAACCAATACCCAAGCAGATTGGTCATTAACATAAAGTGGTGTCAGTACATTATACCCTGTGGCACGGTTTCGAACCTGGTTATCAAGTAGAAACTGCTTGCTACTGTCGTATACACCCGTTAACTTAATTTTCTTGTAGCGCCAATCCTCTAAATTTTCCAGTGGCAGACGGACCTCTAAATATCCAACATTATCTTGTTCACTTGCTTTTTCAATATCACTTTTTACATTCCCTCTACCCGTTTGCCACGTACCCAAGCTTAAAAATAGTATTAACGTAGCCAGGCTCATTATCTGTACAAACCAGAAGCGTAAAGTTGTTGTTCTCATACAAACGGCTATAGGGAAAGCATTTAATGTTAATGATGGTTATACTTAAGCATACACTGCTATATAGGGCTGCACATGCTGATTAAAATATTTGTTGTAATATTATTCCTTCTTATACTTGGTAGCCTTGCATCGGCGTTATTCCACTTACTAGTCTCTAAAGAGAGTAATGACAAAACAGTACGCGCCTTAACATACAGAGTAGCTTTATCCGTATTGGCTTTTGTTATTCTGATAGTTAGCGCTAAGTTTGGCTGGATACAGCCGCGTGGAATGTAAGTTTTTTAAATTCATTAAATGAAAAAGGCGCCACTAAGACGCCTTTTTCATTATTTAAGCAATGGCGCGTTTATATCATATATACAAAGATAAATAATCCCAGCCATACAACATCCACAAAGTGCCAATACCAGGCCACTGCCTCAAAGCCAAAATGTCTTTCTGGCGTAAAGTGACCTGCCATGCACCTAAACAATATTACAATCAACATGATTGCTCCCAAGGTTACGTGGAATCCATGGAACCCTGTCAACATGAAAAATGTTGCACCAAAAATACCAGAACCTAATGTCAACCCTAGATCTCGGTATGCATGCATGTACTCATAGCCCTGTACAAACATGAAGATCACACCTAATGCGATAGTTAAAAACAAGCCGATGATCAACTGCAATCGATGATTTGCTTTTAACGCATGATGTGCCCACGTCAATGTCACACCACTGGTTAACAATAATGCGGTATTAAGCGCTGGCAAGCCCCACGCTGGAATATGCTGATAGTCTCCACCAATATTTGCTGGACCATTGGCATCAGTAGGCCATGTGCCTTCGTAGCCTTCCCATAAGAACGCATTGGTATTGATACCATCACCTTCTCCACTTAACCATGGTATTGAATACTGTCTTGCGTAGAACAGCGAGCCAAAAAATACTGCAAAAAACATTACTTCAGAGAAAATAAACCAAAACATGCCCCAACGAAATGACATGTCTACCTGCATGTTATACATATTTTTTTGGTTTTCTCTGATTACTGTTCCAAACCAGCCAAATACCATAAATAACACAATGGCTAGCCCAACCAGCATAGTCGGCGAACCCCAGGAAACATTATTTAAGAAGTTGGCAAAGCCAACCATAAGTGTGCATACACCTATAGAGCCAACTATTGGCCAATGACTCCCGTGTGGAATGTAATACGAATTTTCAGCATGTGCCATGATTTAATCCTCAGTTAAATGCTAGTACTGATTCGTTTGAATCAAATTTATTAATTTCAGCGCTTTGTGTAATGTCAAAGAATGTGTAAGAAAGTGTCACCACTGTTACATCTTTCGGCAATTTTGGGTTAACCATAAAGCTAAGTGGCATTTCAACTTGTTGGCCAGCTTCAATAGGCTGGTTCTCAAAACAAAAGCATTCAGTTTTTACTAAATGCTTGTTGGCAACAAATGGAGTAATGCTCGGTACGGCTTGTCCAACCATCGCTGACTGTGTTTTATTTTTTGCAATGTAATTTGTTGTGTATACCCGTCCTGGGTGTACTTGCATTCTTGTTACGGCAGGTTTTACTTCCCACGGCATGGATTGGTTAAGTGATGCATCAAACTCAACTGTCACGAAACGCGTTGTATCTTCTACAATTTCTTGAGCAACTAATTCCTCATTCGCATCTTGTGTAAAGCGCAAACCTGTCAAGTCACAGAACACATCATACAAAGGCACTAGTAAATAACCAAAGCCAAACATACAAACAGCTACTAATGCTAATTTAGCTGCTCCATTTTTTACTGAACTAATCATCTCTTATGTATTACCTACAAGAAAGTAAAAACCAATATAGATAGCTAAGGCAACCAATGCCAACACAAACACTGTGATATTGGCTGCCCTTTGTTGTTTCCGTTTAGCATCCATTGCAACAACTTACTTTTGCATCCTTACATGTTTACTACTTAATAACAGGTGGAGTAGTGAAGCTGTGGTAAGGAGCTGGTGATGCAAGCGTCCACTCAAGACCTTCTGCATTCTCCCAAACTTGGCTGGTTGCTTTCTTGCCACTACGGATCGCTTGGATCACAACGTACAAGAAAATTAACTGTGCAAAACCAAAACCAAATGCACCCACAGTCGCCATCATGTTGTAGTCAGAGAACTGAAGTGCGTAGTCAGGAATACGTCTTGGCATCCCTGCTAGGCCAACAAAGTGCATTGGGAAGAAGGTAAGGTTTACAAAAATGGTTGATAGCCAGAAATGTAACTTGCCTAGTCCTTCGTTATACATATTGCCGCACCACTTAGGCAGCCAGTAATAAACTGCCGCGATAATTGCGAATACAGAACCTGGTACCAGAACGTAGTGGAAATGTGCTACTACAAAGTAGGTATCATGATATTGGAAATCCACCGGCGCTAATGCAAGCATCAATCCCGAGAAACCACCAATAGTGAACATGATGATGAAACCTAATGCGAATAACATCGGTGTTTCAAATGTCATTGAACCACGCCACATAGTAGCTACCCAGTTGAATACTTTCACCCCGGTAGGCACCGCAATCAACATGGTGGCAAACATAAAGAACAACTCACCCGCTAATGGCATACCCACTGTGAACATGTGGTGCGCCCATACGATGAATGACAAGAAGGCGATTGAACCTGTGGCATATACCATGGATGCATAACCAAACAATGGTTTGCGTGCGAACGTAGGAATAATACTTGAGATCACACCAAAAGAAGGCAGTATTAAAATATACACTTCTGGATGACCAAAGAACCAGAATATATGCTGGAATAATACTGGATCCCCACCACCAGCAGCATTGAAAAAACTGGTCAGGAAATATTTGTCAGTGAGTAGCATGGTCACTCCACCCGCAAGTACTGGCATAACTGCAATTAACAAATACGCAGTGATTAACCAAGTCCATACGAACAAAGGCATTTTCATTAGTGTCATGCCTGGTGCACGCATATTCAACACAGTTGCAATAACGTTGATAGCGCCCATGATTGAAGACAAGCCCATAAAGTGAATGGCTAGAATTACAAATGGAAATGCATCACCTGTCTGCAAAATAAGTGGGGGATACAGAGTCCAACCTCCCGCAGGCCCACCACCATCCATAAACAATGTGGACATCATCATGGCAAATGCAAACGGCAGTATCCAAAAGCTCCAGTTATTCATACGCGGCAAGGCCATATCGGTTGCGCCAATCATCATTGGAATCAACCAGTTCGCTAAGCCTGTAAATGCCGGCATAACAACACCAAATACCATGATAATTGCGTGCATCGTGGTCATGGAGTTGAAGAATTGAGGGTCAACAAATTGCATGCCTGGCTCAAACAACTCGGTTCGAATTATCAGCGCCATTACACCGCCAATTAAAAACATGATAAACGAGAACCATAGGTACAATGTACCTATGTCTTTATGGTTTGTTGTAAACACCCATCGTTTTATCGAATAAGGACTTTCCTGGTGATCATCATGGTGATCGTCGGTAGCAACCGTACTCATTATGTACTCCTTAATTTTAAAACATTAAATAAATCTTATTCTTATAAACTATCTGCACAGAGTTACTGGTTACTGCGTCACTGCTGCAAGCTCAGTACTACTCTCTAGTGTAGTGTTATCTGCAAGAAACTGCTCGAATTCAGCCTCTTCTACTGCACGCACAACAATTGGCATAAAGCCATGATCACGTCCGCATAATTCAGCACACTGTCCACGGTATGTACCTGCAGTGTTAATTTTTGTCCACGCCTCGTTAATGAAGCCTGGAATAGCATCTTTCTTCACTGCAAGATCCGGTACCCACCATGCGTGATTCACATCATTTGAGGTAATCAAGAAACGCACTTTTTTACCGACAGGCAAAACAAGCTCATTGTCTACCTCTAATAGGTAGTTAACTGTTTTATCTTCAGTATTATTAATTTGACTACGCGGAGTACTTAGCACGCTATAAAACTCAACACCTTCATCCAGGTATTCGTAGTGCCACAGCCATTGATAAGCCGTAATCTTGACGGTTAAGTCGTACTCACTCATATCTTCCATGGCGACCAGGGTTTTAGTGGCAGGTATTGCAAGGCCGATCAAAATCAAAAACGGAATGGTCGTCCAAATTGCTTCAACCGTGGTACTTTCATGAAAGGTTGCAGGGGTTACACCTCTAGATTTTCGATGCGCGAAAATTGAATAGAACATCGTACTAAATACAAGTACGCCGATCACAACGCATAACCATAATGCGAGCATATGCATGTCAAAGACTTTCGCGCTGATGTCAGTCACACCCACAGGCATGTTGATTGGCTGCCCGGCATTCGCACCCGTAGACATAGCAAATACACTGCCAACGGCTGCAAGCCATTTAAGCCAGTTATTACCACTCATTGTTTAATACTCCCTATATAAAAACTTACTAATCTGATGATGGTAAAAGTGCTTTTCTTAAAGACGCCGCAAGCGTTTTACGTTCTTGCTCCGTTAAACATGCGCCTATTTCTAGCTCTTTTCCTTTTGATCTCATTACCAGCCTACTTCGCCTACTAGGTAAAGTAGGTGGGCATAACTCTATTTTCGTCCATGCTCGCTGAAACTCATACACCTGTCTCGATTTTCTACGTCCGACTTCAACGTGTACGTTGTCGGCATCAATTGAAATTACTTCAAGATGCGTTGCCTGCAAGCCAGTCCAGTATAGTACTCCAGTCAGTGCCAGGATTTCCAAGCCCGCAAAAGGCAATATGACCCATAGGCCTTGTAGCGCAAACCCCCCAGCAATACTAAATGAAATAAATGCCAGGCTAGCGACGAAGATTTTATTCTCCTGCCATGACATAGAACAATTCGGCATTACTACGAAGCGTGAAAGCGTATTATCAGACATTGCTTCCGTCTCCATACCGCACGAAATATTTCCCACTTAAAACATTCAATTACAGTGAATGCTTATACGTTAATATTAGCAATGATTGATGTAGAAATCATAGCTACTCTTATAGATATTTATCGATGATTTCGATTGTATTGACTTAAATCATGCCAAATCTGGACAAAATACACCCATCGCCATACAAGACGACTGGTTTTTGGTCTGATTGATCAAAGTATAACCATACATCATACGAACTGTATCGGCTGCCAATCTTGTGCACCAAGCTGGTTCGATTTGTTGGCTAACTTTTTCCAACCGTGAGCATATATCACTTCATAGCTTGCAGGGAACTTGCCATTTGCCAGCACTAATTTTTCATATTCAAAAAGCATTTTTTTTAAGCTTGCCGGGCCCATAAGACCTCGAGCACGACTCTCTAGGTGATTGGTCGCACCCGTCGCCTGAAGGTCTTTTAACAATTGCAGCGGGCTTGAGTATTCAACAGTGATGGTCTCCGATTCAATTACCGGCGCATGAAACCCGCAGGCAAGCAAGCCATCGCCCAATTCTTGCATATCAATAAATGATGATACATGAGGTTGACTATCAACTTTGACAAAACAGTCACGTAGTTCTTTCAAGGTATCAGGCCCAAAAGTTGAAAATATAAATAGCCCGCCATCTTTCATTACTCGATAGCTGTCATTAAATGCATTCCCCATATCGTTACACCATTGATAAGTTGATGCGGAAAATACAACATCAAACATACTCTCCTGATAAGGGAGCGCTTCAACATCCCCACATACGGCATGCTGATTGATAGATATATTGTCTTGTTGAGCGAATTCCAACATGGGCAATGCAAAATCATAAGCAAAGTAACTTTCCCTGCCATACATAGTTGTAAGTCGATCACATGCCAACCCGGTACCGCTACCTACATCAAGCAAACATTTAGCTGACTCTGGCTGCAATACATTGAGCTTGTCGATCAAACGAGAAAGTATCTCTTTTTGCAGTACTGCCGCGTCATTGTAAGAGCATGCTGACTTAGAAAAAGCACGCTTAACTTTTTCTCTAGAAAACATCATAAAAAGTTATTGTTTAAATATTTCATACCATTCAAATTACGAATTAAATGTTTCATCAATTACACACAAGACCTGTTTTGCATGTGAAAGTTGGGGCACATGTCCTGCGTTTTCAATCCAGTGTATTAATGAATTTGAACATGCAGCGGCATGTTGTACAGCTTGTGAAGCTACCACCGCATCCTGCTTGCCATGTATAAAAACGGTCTCACAATTGAGGTTGGTTAATTCTTCTTTTAGATTTAGCTTGTAAAGCAATTCCAAACCATAGCCACATTCAATCAAATCATATGCATCAAACTGACAACATTTTTTTAGATTAGCCAAAGTCTGTTTAGCAAACACATCGCCTTTAACTTGCAGGGTTAAAAATTTTTTTAATGTTCTTAAAGGTTGTTGTTGATACTGGTGTAAGAATGCCTGATACCAATCAAAATCAATTCCTGCATGCTGATCATCTTTAACGACAAAATTTGGCACACTAGAAATAAAACAAATTTTTTTTATTAAGTGCGGATAACGCTTCGCCAATGCAATAGCTAATAAGCCTCCCATAGACCAGGCAATAACATACTTGGAGTTTTTGATTGTTTTTGCGAGCTCATCTATATATTCATCAAAATTACTCAAAGAAGCATTGACTTTAGTTTCACTCAGCCACGAAGGAGCATGACAATTTATCTGGTAACACTCGCTTAATGCTGGAATAATCATTTCCCAAACATCGCATGTAGCACCCCAACCCGTGAATAACAGTATTTCTTTTTTCACTCTACTTATCGTAGTTATATAACGTTTATGGCCTTAACGATGATTAACACACTGAGTATTATAGCCGGCTATTTAATTGGCTCTATCTCAAGTTCCATACTCATCGCACAAGTCATGAGCTTACCTGACCCACGCAGTTTTGGTTCTGGTAATCCAGGTGCAACCAATATGTTACGCACTGGCAGCAAGAAAGCTGCCGCTATCACTTTATTATGTGATTTGCTAAAGGGACTTATACCATTGCTGGTTGCACGTGGGTTTAATGTTGATACTCACATTTTATGCTTAATCGGGTTAGCCGCTATTTTGGGACACATGTACCCAGTTTACTATCGCTTTGCAGGTGGCAAAGGTGTGGCGACCACGCTGGGCGTATTAATTGGCATTCACTGGCAACTTGCATTGTTATGGGTTGCTCTGTGGCTTATTACCGCAAAACTATCTGGCTATTCTTCCTTGGCTGCTCTCGTCGCTACTGCACTCCTTCCTGTTTCATCTTATGTTCTTAAGTTGCCTAATATCGTTACTATTACATGCATTATCATTGCTGTATTTGTTATATGGCGACACCGATCAAACATAAATAACTTGCTAACAGGGAAGGAATCTAAAATAAAAAACAAAGGTTAATGTATATTTTCCAACGACCAACGCGGATAAACTTTTATTTCATTTGCATCGGCAAACTTGCCTAGCTTCGCATATTGCATACCTGCGTAGGCAACCATTAAGCCATTATCCGTACAGACTTTTAAGTCTGGGAACATTACATTCACTCCATCATTACTCAGCTGAGTAAATTTCTCTCTTAAGCGTTGATTCGCACTCACACCTCCTGCCACCACCAACGTATCTAAACCCGTTTTTTCGATTGCACGTTTACATTTTACATACAATGTTTCGGTAACAGCTTCCTGAAAGGCATACGCAATTTCGGCTTTATCTTTTTCTACATCTGCTAACTTTTTATATTCCAGCAGAGTATGTGTTTTCAAGCCACTAAAACTAAAATCAAGACTTGGGTTATCTAACATGGGTCGGGGAAAATCATCGCGCCGAGTAACGGATGTTTTAGCTAGCCGCTCAATCAAAGGCCCCCCTGGATATCCCAGACCAAGCTGTTTGGCGACTTTATCAAATGCTTCTCCTACAGCATCATCTCGACTTTGACCAATAACCTGATAATCGCCCAGCTCATTTGCCCGCACAATCATGGTGTGGCCGCCAGAAACTAATAGACATAAAAAAGGAAAACTTAGTCCCGAAGGTTGATTAAGAAAAGGAACTAGCAAATGTGCTTCCATATGATGCATAGGAATGGAAGGGATATTTAAGGACCATGCAAGTGATTGGCCAAACGAAGCACCCACAAATAATGCACCGATAAGCCCAGGCCCAGCTGTGTAAGCAATGGCATCAAGATCTGTAAGTGTTAAATTAGCATCATGCAGGCAGTCTTTTACTAACGGAGTCAACTTGCGAATGTGATCCCGCGAGGCTAACTCAGGGACGACACCTCCATATTCAGCATGTACAGCCACCTGGCTGTATAAGCGCTCCGCCAGGACATTGCCACCCTCATCAACCACGGCAACGCCAGTTTCATCGCAGGACGACTCAATTCCTAGTACTTTCATAAGATTTTTTGCACTTCCCTGAGGAAAAAGTGTGGAAAAAGCGAGTTTTTAGTTGTAATCGAGCATAGCGCAATTATAATCCAGCGTCTTTTTGAAAAATCATTATCTAATATACGAGGATTTATGCCTGGAGTACGAGTAAAAGAAAACGAGCCATTTGATGTGGCGCTACGTCGCTTCCGCCGCTCTTGCGAGAAAGCTGGTGTTTTAACTGAAGTACGACGTAGAGAATTCTACGAAAAACCAACAGCAGTACGTAAACGCAAAGCTGCTGCTGCGGTTAAGCGCAACTTAAAGCGAGTCTTTCGCACAACGCTAAAGCGTCGTCGCCTCTATTAAAGTCATACATACTTAAGTGACTGACTCAAGTCCCCTTAAGCAAACCATAATGGCAGATATGAAATCTGCCATGAAAAATGGTGAAAAAGAGCAACTTGCAACTATTCGCCTGATTCTAGCTGCCATAAAACAAGTTGAAGTTGACACTCGCACCGACTTAAGCGATCAGGATCTGATTGCGATCATCGATAAAATGGGCAAGCAACGCCGTGAGTCTATTCAACAATTCGAGAGTGCTGGACGCGATGACCTCGCCGCCAAAGAGAAATTCGAGCTTGACGTGCTCGGTAAATACCTCCCTCAAGCACTTAGCGAGCAAGAAGTGGCTGAATTAATTGATCAGGCTATGTCTAAATCTTCTGCTACGTCAATGAAAGACATGGGAGCCGTGATGGCGATATTGAAGCCGCAGTTGCAAGGCCGCGCCGATATGGGCCAAGTCAGCAAACAAATTAAAGCCAAGCTGTCTAACTAATACTTTGCCTTGGCCATCTAAAGTAAAATTTAGCTTCGCATCATACTTTACCTTAAGCTACGCTTTCTAACTAAATGAAAGCAAATCTTCACAAAAATAAGCACTCATGTCCGTATTAAAAAACGATCGTTTTATTCGCGCATTACTACGTGAACCAGTTGATAAAACGCCCATTTGGATTATGCGCCAAGCAGGCCGTTATCTGCCTGAATATCGTGCTACGCGTAAAAGAGCTGGCGACTTTCTCACTTTATGTAAAACCCCCGAACTTGCCTGTGAGGTCACTTTGCAGCCACTGGAGCGCTTTGAGCTAGATGCAGCAATACTGTTTTCAGACATCCTAACTATTCCAGATGCCATGGGCCTAGGATTGCAATTTAAAGAAGGTGACGGTCCTAGTTTTACCAATCCCGTTCGGTCCCGCGGGGATATAGAAAAACTCGCTATTCCTGATCCAAATACAGCACTACGTTACGTTGTTGATGCCGTATCTTTAATCCGCCGTGAACTCGATGGTCGTGTACCATTGATCGGCTTCTCTGGCAGCCCCTGGACATTAGCCACATACATGGTGGAAGGAGGTTCCTCTAAAGACTTTAGCAAAGTTAAAGGCATGCTCTATGACTCACCTAAAGACATGCAAAAATTGCTAGATATTTTGAGCGATAGTGTCGCCACTTATTTAAATGCTCAAATTGAAGCAGGCGCTCAAGCAGTGATGATTTTTGATACCTGGGGTGGTGCTCTTACGCCTGAAGACTACCGACAGTTCTCATTGGCATCGATGATCAGGATTGTTGAACAATTGCACCGCCGTTATAACGACCAAACTATTCCCATTACTCTATTCTCTAAAGGCGCCAATCACTCACTGACGCATTTAGCTGATTCGGGTGCAAACGCAGTGGGACTAGATTGGACTGTGAACATCGCTGAAGCTAAAAAATTCGTTCAAGATAAAGTTGCGTTACAGGGTAACCTTGATCCATCTGTACTTTATAGTTCTATTGAATCAGTAAAGTCTCATGCACAAAAGATTCTAGACGATTATGCACATAACACCGGTCATGTGTTTAACTTAGGCCATGGCATCCACCCAGCTATCGACCCAGAAAAAGTTAAAGCGCTGGTTGATTTTGTACATGAGTATAGTCAAGCAATGAAGCCTAACTAATGCAGTAGGTTCTATTTTGGAGTAACTGCCTTAAAATAATTGTTCTGGCAGGCTTTCAGTTGGCCCGATGGAATCGTTGCTATTTCCAATACTTACAGAAGTCGGGCCTGTAAATTCAAGCCCAGGCACTTGATCAATATGAAATGCTTCTAGAACGCCTACGCCAGTTTCCTGGTCAACTATGGCACCCGTTTGCGGATCAACTTTAAGCATTACCATGTCTTCAGGTAGGGGTCGCTCAATTATTGGTTCTCCTTGCAGGGCTACTTGCATATAGTCAATCCAGATGGGCAATGAAGCTACTCCACCGACCTCACCACGTCCAAGAGGTTTAT
>Ga0207422_1001326_pt1 | contig 50967 bp, 43 predicted proteins | sample MarCyaLeptolynsp_FD_187757 | JGI IMG/M metagenome (GOLD analysis project Ga0207422, IMG submission 187757) | Marine cyanobacterial communities from Panama - species 1 Leptolyngbya sp. (SPAdes) | ecosystem: Environmental > Aquatic > Marine > Unclassified | place: Panama: Panama City | collected... | reverse complement strand
AAAAAGAATCGCAAAAAGCCTTATGGCTACGACAAGCATCTTTACAAAGCTCGTCATTTGATTGAAAACTTTTTTGCCAAGCTCAAGCAGTACCGAGCGATCGCGACTCGCTATGACAAAACGGCTCGCAATTTTCTCGGGGCTATTCATCTAGCTGCTATTGTCATTTGGCTTAACTGATGACACGCTCTAGGAACTGGGGATGAATCTTCGTCAAAAAACGCTCCTTCTCATTAGCCTGCTCCTGGTCGGTTTAATTGCCGTTCTCTCTGCGAGTTTGTCAGCCATTCTGTTAGGAAGTTTTTCTCAACTCGAAACGCGCAATACTCGCCGCAACGTCCAGCGGGTGCAAGCGGCCCTAGACGAAGAACTCCAAAAGCTCAACCTAACGGTGGAAGACTGGGCCGAATGGGACGATACCTATGGGTTTATCCAACAGCCGAATGAAGCGTTTCTGCGAGCTAATTTGGGCGAGGGTACGCTTAATAAGCTCAAAATTAACGTTTTGCTCTTTCTCAACTCTCAAGGCGAACAAATCGTCGCGCGAGGGTTTGACCTTCAGCAGCAACAAGCCACTCCCCTTCCCAACAGTTTCCAGCCTTACCTCCGCACCGAGAGCATCCTGCTCAACCATCCCACCCTTGACAGCAGCATCACCGGACTCATTGCTCTGAATAACGAGGTTCTCGCGATCGCCTCTCAACCCATTGTCCGCAGCGACGGAACCGGCCCGATCCGGGGAACGCTGATGATGGGGCGCTACCTCGATCGCGCTCAAATTCAAGCGCTGTCCCAAAGAACGCAACTCTCCATTCGGGCCCATCCCACCGGCCGACAGCTCCCTCCACACCTTCAAGACCTCTACGCTCAACTGACAGAGGCGGAAATCGAACCTTCGTCCCCTTTTACCCAAGCACCGATCGAGATCGTCCCCCTCAACGCCGATACCATTGCCGGCTACACCTTACTCCGAGATGTGGGCGATCGCCCCATCTTATTGCTCGAAATTGAGATTCCCAGAGAGATCTACCAACAGGGCCAGAGCAGCCTATACTATCTGATTATTTCCCTACTCGCTGCTGGAGTCGCCTTCAGCATCGCCATTTTGTGGCTTTTGGAGCGGGTCGTGTTGCGCCGCTTGACGCGCTTGAGCGCCGATGTCGAGCAAGTGGGGACGAATAACGATTTGTCGCTGCGGGTGAAAACGAGCGGTCGAGACGAGCTGACCCGCCTGGCCGAGACGATTAACGGAATGTTGGAAAAATTGGAAGTTGGGGCGAAAGCGCTGGCCGCCGAACGCGAAAAAGCGGAACAGTTGCTCCTCAATGTGTTGCCCGAACCCATTGCCGATCGCCTCAAACAGAGCCAAAGCGCGATCGCGGAGCATTTTGATGAAGTGACCATTTTATTTGCCGATATTGTCGGTTTCACACCCCTCTCTGCGCGCTTGAAACCCATTGAATTGGTGAATTTTCTCAATCAAATTTTCTCCACCTTCGATCGCCTCGCCGAACAGTACCAGCTCGAAAAAATTAAGACCATTGGCGACGCTTATATGGTAGCTGCTGGGTTGCCCCTACCGAGAGCCGACCACGCTAGCGCGATCGCAGAGATGGCCCTGGCCATGCAAGCGGCTATCGAGCAGTTCCAGCAGGAAACGGGGGAACCGCTGCAAATTCGGATCGGCATTAATTCTGGCGTGGTTATCGCGGGAGTGATTGGCAAGAAGAAATTTATTTACGACCTGTGGGGAGATGCGGTCAATATTGCCTCTCGCATGGAATCTTCTGGAGAACCGGGAAGCATTCAAGTGACCCAAGCGACTTACGAGCAATTGCGCGATCGCTACCGCTTGGAAGAACGCGGGATCGTTGCGGTTAAGGGTCGGGGAGAGATGGTTACTTATTGGCTCAAGGGCAAGCTGTCATAACCTCACGGCGAAACTCAGGAGCGATCGAGGCGAAACAGCTCTTTGGACGCGACGATCAACGTATTGCCTTCGCGACGCAAAACATAGACCTTTTGGTTGGGCGCGATCGCTTCGGCCTCATCCTCCGTACAAGCTTGCCAAGAAACCCCCTCATACAACACCCGTCCCGTTTCTCCCGGTACAATTTCCGTAAGCGCCTTCGCTTGCAAGGTTGTCTGTTCTACCCTCGGCCGGCGTTTGGACTGCAGCAAGATCGGCCGTACCCACAGAACGCAAGTTGCACTCAGGACGAGCCAGTAGAATACTTGGTAGCGAAAGACAAAAAAGATTTTCAGGTTCAGCACTCGGATAGACGAGTATCGCCAGGAAAACAGGGCTACAACCAGCGCTAGAATGCCAGAAATCAGGGGGATTAGTTGATACTTTTTGGCCAGCTTGGCGGGTAAGAAAAATTCAGCCGCGCACAGCAACGCGCCCAGGCCGAACCAAAATAAAGTTGAATGTTTGATGAGGACAAAGAGAGGATTCATAAATGCCAGCCCTTTTGAGAGAGGACGAAACGAACGATCGCGACTATCTTCCTTTACTGTATCGTTTCAGCACTGGGGAGCGTCTTGGCTCTAGCGATCGCCTCCGTTGCGCGATCGCTAGAGAGGGGTCGAGCAAAAAGATATCCCTGACCCAACAAACACCCCATCGTCCGCAGTTGGTAGCGCTGAGCTTCGCTTTCGATCCCTTCTGCGATCGCTTCCATCCCCAAACTGCGCGCTAAAGTCAAAATGGTTTGGACGATGGCCCCATCCTGCTTGCCTGTATTCAAACAGCGGACAAAAGATTTATCAATTTTCAACGTATCGAGGGGAAACTCGTGCAGGCGATTTAAAGCCGAGTAACCCGTGCCAAAATCATCAATACACAGTTGAATGCCTAACGCCTTAATTTCTTCCAACACTCGCGCATCTTTGGAGTCAACTTCTAAGAGGCAACTTTCCGTAATCTCCAGCTTTAACAGGGAGGGGTGCAACCCATACCGCAACAAGAGCCGATCGATGCGTTGGGGTAAGTTTGCCTCCATTAATTGGATGGGTGAAAGATTGACATTGATGCTTTGGGGAGAGTGCGTCTCGAACTCCTGTTGCCAGTGACTGAGCTGCCGCAAAGCAGTTTGCAACACCCACTCTCCTAATTGATGAATCATCCCCGTTTCCTCGGCAATGGGAATAAATTGGTCGGGAGAGATAAATCCCTTGTGGGGATGCTGCCAGCGCGCCAGCGCTTCCCATCCGACGATTTGTCCGGTGGCGAGCGCGACAATGGGTTGATAGTACAGCGACAATTCTTGGCGCTCGATCGCTTGGCGCAGGTCGTTCTCTAGTTGCAAGCGCGATCGCGAAAATTCTTGTATTTCAGGGGTGAGGACTTGATATCGACCTCGGCCTTGATGCTTGGCGTGATACATTGCCACATCTGCATCTCGGAGAATTTCTTCTGGCTTGCGATCGCTCAAGGTTTTGAGTGCAATTCCGATGCTAGCGTCGGTATAAACTTCGTGGTTTTGCAACTGAAACGGTTTTTCAAACTGTGCTTGGATGTTCCGGGCCACTGCGGTTGCTCGGTCTAAATCAGCGGCTTCTTCTAACAGGACAATAAACTCATCACCGCCAAAGCGCACTAAGGTGTCGCAGCGATTGATGCATTTCTTGAGTCTCACAGCCACCCACTTGAGCAATTTATCGCCAAAGACATGCCCCAGACCATCATTGATGACTTTGAAGCGATCGAGATCGATGAAGAGAATGGCATATAAACAAAGCGGATCGGTCTTGGCTTTTTGAATGAGCTGGCGCAACCGTTCCATTAACCAAACCCGGTTGGGCAATCCCGTTAGGGCATCGTGTAACGCCACATATTGAAAATGTCGTTTTTGCTGTTCGAGGACGCTCAGCGCTCGACTCAGGTCTGCCGTGCGCGCTTCGACGCGCTGTTCTAGCTGTTGGTTGAGATGTTGCAGTGCTTGTTCTGCGTCCTCTCGCTCGCGGACTTCTTGTTTGAGTTTTTGGGTTAGATAGTAGAGATCGAGGTGAAGTTGCACTCGCGCTAAAACTTCTTCGCGATCGAAGGGTTTTGTAATGTAGTCGACAGCTCCCAATCGCAGTCCATTGAGCCGAGAGGCGCGATCGGAGAGGGCAGTCATAAAAATGATGGGAATGTGGTTGGAGACGCGATTAGCTTTGAGGCGAGTGCAAGTTTCAAAGCCATCCATTCCAGGCATCATTATGTCTAAGAGAATTAAATCTGGGGAGGTCAGACGCACTCTCTCAAGGCAGGTTTCTCCGTCTTGAGCAACCCGAACTTCAAATCCAGTTTTGTCTAAGAGGGTGAAGAGGATACGGATATTGTGGGGGTTATCATCGACGATCAAAATCGTGCTTTTGCGGGGTACTCCATGGTTCATGGCCGCTTCCTCAATGTTGTCGAACCCATCTGCGATCGCGGTATCCTCCTGGCCGTGGTTCTTCCCTTACCGGTCGCAACGCCAAATTTTGATGGTCGTATCTTTGCTTCCACTCGCAACCCTCGTTCCCTCTGGGTTAAAGACAACAGCATACGCCGATGCAGTATGTCCCGCTAGGGCCAGCAGTTCTTGGCCGGTTTTGAGCTGCCAGAGTTTTACGCTTCGGTCTTGACTGGCACTCGCGACAATCTCTCCGTTGGGATGCAGCGCGATCGCGTTGACCCCTTGAGCATGACCCACCAGGGTGCGACTCGACCGACCCGTTCGCACTTGCCAGAGTTTAATGGTGTTGTCTCCACTACCGCTGGCTAAAACTTTACCATCGGGACTAAAGGCTAAGGCCGCAATTTCCCCTTGATGTTCTTTGCTCTGGCGCACATTTTCCGCCGCTCCAAGGGGCCAAAGGCGAATGGCGCGATCGCGGCCGCCGCTGGCCAAAACCTTACCGTCGGGACTAAACGCTAAGGCATTGACCGCATCTGGGTGACGGCCTAACACCTTCGCTTTGTTACCGCGACCCAGCGGGAAGAGTCCCCCCTTCACTTGCCAGAGGCGAATGGCGCGATCGCGGCCGCTGCTGGCCAAAACTTTGCCATCGGGACTAAACGCCAGCGCGTTGACCGCTTCCTCGTGACCCGTTAAACTTCGCACCGCTTTACGGTTGGGCAGTTGCCAGAGCTTAATCGTTTTGTCGCCACTGCCGCTGGCCAGAAGACGGCCGTCCGGACTGAAAGCGATCGCCAAAACACCGCTGGAATGGCCGTTGAGGGTCATGATTTCCTTTCCCGTCGTCCAGTCCCACAGCTTAATGGTTTTATCGCTGCTACCGCTGGCCAGCAAGATCCCATCCGGACTTGTAGCCAGACACCGCACGACACCGCGATGGCCTGTCAGGGTATGCAAGCACATCTCTGAAGATGAACTGGGGATTTGTGCGAGGGATGGCTGAGCGATCGCCGTCCCGGCCGGAACGTCTAACCCTCGTTTTGAATGCTTGGGCCTGTTCGCACCCTTTGGCAACGACTTGAGGACAGCCAAAACCTCATCGGCCGATTGAAACCGCTCCAGAACTTCGGGTTGCAGCAATTTATCCAAGATCGCCGTCACCGTCAGACTCAAGCGAACGCCTTGTTGCCGTAAAGCTTCTCGCCACACCCAGCGCTTTTCCTGAGGTTGGTAAAGTTCGTAGGGGTCGATCCCGGTCAGTAAGTGAAGGCAGGTGGCTCCCAAAGCATAGAGATCGCTGGCGGGATATGCTTCGCCATAGGTTAGTTGTTCGGGAGGCGCATATCCCATCGTTCCTGCCGTTGTCCCCTGTGTGGCAATACTGGCTTTGAGCTGTCGGGAGATCCCAAAGTCAATCAAAACCAAGCGCCCTTGCGTTGTTTCTGCCGTCTTCCGGCGGCGCATCAGATTACCTGGCTTAATATCTCGGTGAATCACACCGCGATCGTGGATATATTTGAGGACGGGGAGAATTTCTGCGAGCAATTGCACAATCTTGGACTCGCTAAAGCAGCCTTGCTCGACTAGCTCCTCCATCAAGTCGCATCCGTCAATAAATTCTTGCAAGACGTAAAGGCGCTGTTCCTGTTCGAGATAAGCGAGCAAGCGGGGAATCTGAGGGCAATTATCTCCCAATCGATCCAAGACTTCAGCCTCGCGATTAAAGAGTTCGAGTGCTTTCTGAAACGCTTCAGGATCGCTTTGCAACTCCGGTGCGGGGCAAAACTGTTTAATCGCGCAATAGCGTTTTGAGGGCGTGTCTTCATCCACAGCAACATAGCTGCGTCCCATTCCTCCAGCACCGAGGAAGCGCAAAGTTCGGTAGCGGTTTTTGAGCAGGAGTTGCGTCCCGCACGTTTGGCAAAAGTTTGTTCCTTTGGGGTTTTGGGGTTGGGAACATTGAGGATTCAGACAATAGCTCATACGAGATGAAGTTAGCAATGAGCGGATGGCCGGGAACCGGAAGATTGCGCGTTTTGATTGCGCCAGCGCGCCATCGGGAGTTCGCAACGTCCGGCGGCTAACACTCTTTAAAGCTAACCTTCTTGTTTGAGGAGATGCAAGAGTGGAACTGGTGTTGTCGTTGTGAATTTTCCATTGTTTCCATTGAGAGAGCCAGACAAATTGCTCGCGATCGCTCGCATTCTCTCAAAAGAGACGCGACGAAGCGGTCGATTTTTCGCAGGTTGTTTATCTGAAAAAAACAAATGTGCGATCCAGGATAATGATTCTCTATTGAATTGTTCCTTTCTCAGCTTATTGCGATCGCGGCCGGCGCGGGCGACGTTGCAACCAGAGAGTGATTCCGGTAACAGCTAAAGCAATCAACCCTAAAGCGTTGAGAAATGGGTAAACTTTGACCAAATCAATGCGCCCAAATTTGCCGACGTGTAACTCTAACAACCACAGGAAACCTTCATCTTTTCCCAGGGTGTGGACAATTTGATATAGTACGCCCGTAATTGCAGTAAGCAAGAGCGGAAAAACCATGATGGGAGCAAGCTGAGAGTGCAATTTGCGAATGCGAATTTTTTTCATCAACGTTAATAATTTTGTGAATTTAAGGCTTAGTATAGTCGATTTGTTTTGAAGGGAAAGAGAGCGCGATCGCCATTTCTCTTAGGACATATCTTGATGTAGGGGCGAATTGCATTCGCCCCAGATAACTGTCTTAAATTATCTGTTACATGCTTGCGTTTCAGGCAGATTAAAGTTTGCGCTTCAGTCCCCACAACAAAAACGGACTCGCAACCAGCAGGACCAAGAGCGACTCTCCTAGGATTGGTATTAAACCGTTTGGAGTGGGTGGGGAAGTGACAGAAAGCTCTATATCCGGTTCTGGAGTTGGGGGAATCTCAATCGTGGACTGAGTAGGACGGGTTGGTGTTTCTTCAACTGCGGTTGAACTCGGTGAAGGTTGGGGGTTTGCTGTCTTAGGTTTGGGTTGAGACTGGTGGCCTTTGTGGGCAATTTCCATTCTGGAATACTTGGCGTACTGAAAGGTTGGCATAGCGATCGCTCTTTGTCAGATTGCTAGCCTAACAAAGAGCGATGACAAGGAGATGAAGTTTTGTCTAATGCGAACTCGCGAAAGTTTTCAATCGACCTAAAATGGTTTGCTCCGCCGCTGGTTGCTGCGCCGTCGCAATTTTTTTGCCAGGACATTCGCTTCCCGTTCGGAGCGGAAGAGATCGATCGGGCGATCGCTCAAAATCCAGCGACCAAAAGACTTTTGACGAACAACTGGAATGCTGGTTGGATAATATTCACAAATTCTCTCTGGACATTTAGCGCGATGCGGCTTTTCTCGATTGATCTGCGCGGCCGCCTCTTTGAACTGGAAAATTGCGGTTTCGAGTTCTGCTGAGAGCCGATTAATGCGGTCTGCTTGTGTTTCCAGATATTTCAGCGTTTTGGGAAACTTTTGGTGGGAAATTGGAGTTCGATAAGGTTGGATTAACTTTGGCGATCGCCGAGTGGGTCGTTTTTTAGGAAAGCGGACGAGATGCGGAGACTTACGTTTGGGAAGAACTGGGACAGCGTTAAGTTGGGAGTTTTTCATCGTCATCAAACGCTCATTAGTTTTGATAGTACAAATATACTATTTTGCTATTCTAAAGTCAAGTCTGCCCCACAACACCTCGACAACTTACGTGATGTATCGTTGTTTCTACTCCCTACTCCCTAGCAAAGGTTTCCAGTTGTTCGCCTCAGACAGAATTCTCATCTTTCCGATAAGCTCAAACCAAGCCAGTGCGATCGCGTTCATCGATAAATGAAGTTTTGGAAGAAACACCTAACCGCTCGAATTAGCAGTTACTTCCTCCTCCTATCCTTAATCACAGTCGGAATTGTGGGAGGAGTGGCATTTGTGCGGGCCAGATCCCAACTCAAACAAGCGGCTTTCGATCGCCTCAGCGTCGCCGCCACCCTCAAAGAAGGAGAAATTAGTCGTTGGTTTGAAGACCAAGAACGAGACTTTTTCCTTACAACCCAGTTTCCAGAAGTGAAGGCACAACTGCAAACGCTACTGAGTCGCCAAGCGTTGGCGGAAGACTCCCAAGCTGCGTATGACAGTCTCTCGGAATATCTCAAAGGCGTTGCCGAAGTTACGCCCAACTTTAACGAAATTTTTATCCTCGATCGCGGCAACCGGGCAATTGTTTCAACCGAGCCGAGTAACGAAGGACAGTACGTTGTTGCGGGCAATTTCACCTACTTTGACTTCGAGCAGATGGAATCTCGCGGCCCGGTTGCTCCCCTGTTCTATATCTCCCCAGTGACTGGCAAGCCAACCGTTACCTTTGCAGCTCCCTTACGAGATGCGCGGGGACAGCGAATTGGAGCCATTCTCGCCCATCTCAACCTCGAACGCATCGATCGCATTGTCCGCGAGCGGACGGGGTTAGGCGACAGCGGCGAAACCTATTTAGTCGGTTCTGTGGTCGCAGCCGCCGACTTTATTGCAAAGAGCGAAACCCAAACCCAAGAATTTCCAGATGGGGTGAATAGTGTCGGGATCGAGGCAGCGATGCGGGGGCAAAATGGCTCGCAACTCTATCGAAACTATGCTGGGGTTCCCGTAATTGGGGTGTATCGCTGGCTGGAAGCACAGGATATTGCGCTGTTGGTGGAAATGGAGCAAGCAGAGGCGCTGACTCCCGCACGTCAATTGGCCGTTGCGATTATCGCAGTTGGGTTAGCCGCAGCAGGGGGTTTGTCGGTGGGAGTCTACTGGCTCTCTCGCCAGATTACGAGGCCCCTGTTGGCGATCGCGCGGGTCACCACCCAAGTCGCTGCTGGGGACTTAGAACGAGTGGCTCCCGTACTCACCGAAGATGAAGTGGGACTGCTCGCTCGAAATTTCAACCGCATGACGGCTCAACTGAAAGCCTCCTTTGCCACTCTCGAAGCGAAGAACAAAGAGCTACAGCGACTTGACCAGCTCAAAGATGAGTTTCTCGCAAACACGTCCCACGAACTGCGAACGCCTCTCAACGGCATTATCGGGATCGCAGAGACGTTGATGGCTGGAGCAACGGGGGAATTGTCACCGAAGACTCGCCTCAACCTTGCCATTGTCGCGGCCAGCGGCCGGAGATTGTCAAACCTCGTTAACGATATCCTCGACTTTTCCAAACTCCGACACCAAGATATTGAACTGCAACTGCGGCCGGTCGGCGTGAGAGCGATCGCGGAGATTGTCTTGGCTCTCAGCCAACCGCTGGTGGGGACGAAAGATTTGCAACTCCTCAATACCATCCCCGAAGATTTGCCTCTGGCCCAGGCGGATGAAAATCGCTTGCAGCAGATCTTCTACAACCTGATTGGCAATGCCATTAAGTTTACCGAAGCCGGGGCGATAGAAGTTTCGGCCGCACTTTCTGATTTGGAGAGAGAGGGGAGACAAGGGGACAAGGGGACAAGGGGACAAGGTGAAGAGTTGACCTCTTTACCCGAAACCCGAAACCCGAAACCCGACACCCTAATTGAAATTACTGTGCGGGATACGGGGATCGGAATTCCAAAGGAGAAGCGCGATCGCATCTTTGAATCCTTTGAGCAAGCGGATGGTTCCACCGCCAGGGAGTATGGCGGGACGGGGTTGGGGTTAGCTGTAACCAAAAAGCTCGTAGAGTTACACAGCGGACTCTTGACCGTCGAGTCAACGCCAGGGGAAGGATCGACTTTCACCTTTACCCTCCCCATTGCCTCCGAACAGTCAGCTCCCGTGGCTGCAACTGGGTTGAAACTGAGCCAACTCCGAGACGAACCGACCCCTTTGCTCGCGATCGCCGACAGTAGCGAACCCAGCTCGATCGATCCCAAACTTGCCAGCGAACAGCAGTCTCAAACCATCTTGATCGTCGATGACGAACCCGTCAATCGCCAGGTCTTTCGTAACTACCTCTCCCTCGCCAACTACGCGATCGCCGAAGCCAGCAGCGGCCCGGAAGCCCTAGCAATGCTCGAAAACGGCTTCAAACCCGATTTAATCCTCCTCGATGTGATGATGCCTCGCCGCACGGGGTATGAGGTGACAAAAAAAATTCGCGCCACTTGGAACGCCAGCGAACTCCCCATCATCCTGCTCACGGCAAAAAATCAAGTCTCCGACCTGGTGGTGGGACTCGAAGTCGGAGCAAACGACTACCTCACCAAACCCATTGCCAAGGACGAACTTCTGGCCCGGATTAAAACCCATCTCAACCTGCGACAACTCACCGCCGAAAATCTTCATCTCGCCACCGAGTTAGATATTACCCGCAAGCTCCAGCAAATGCTGCTTCCCAGGGAAGAAGAACTTGCTGGAATTTCCGGCCTCGATTTAGCAGGATTTATGGAACCGGCCGAAGAAGTCGGCGGTGACTACTACGATATTTTGCAAGCAGGCGATCGCGTCAAAATTAGCATCGGCGATGTGACTGGCCACGGTCTCGAAAGCGGCGTTCTCGCGATTATGGTGCAAACAGCCGTGCGAACGCTCCTCGCCGCCGGAGAAACCGACTCAACAAAATTCTTGGCCGTTCTCAATCGCACCATTTACGATAATGTACGGCGAATGAACTGCGACAAAACGCTCACCCTCTCGGTTCTCGACTACCATCAAGGCAATCTGCGCTTGAGCGGACAGCACGAAGAAGCGATTGTGGTGCGAACCCACGGAGAAATCGAGCGAATTGATACCCTCGATTTAGGATTTCCCATCGGTTTGGACACCGAAATTGACAGCTTTGTCGCGGAGACTCCCATTCAACTCCTCGCAGGAGATCTGGTCATCCTCTATACCGATGGCATTACCGAAGCCGAAAACACTGACAGGGTGCAATATGGAGTAGAACGGTTGTGTGAGATTGTTCGGGCCAGCCGAAACTTAAGTGCGGGACAGATCAAACAAGCCGTGATTGACGACCTGAGACAATATATCGGGGAGCAAAAAGTTTATGATGACATCACCTTGGTTGTACTTAAACAGCAATAGTTGCGGGTCGCGACCTACCAGCACTCACTCAAAACCGCCAGCAACAGACCCAACCCCATGACTCAAATCTTTGGTGACTTTATCGAAAATCTACCCAATAGCCCAGAATATTTAATCATTGGCTTTTCTCCCAGTTCGGTTCCGCTCAAACAGCGGTGGCGCAACAACGGCCTGTCCGCCGATTTTCTGGCTGACTATTTGACCACATTTTTTCCCAACAGCGAGGAAGACCCTGCGAGTATCGACCAACAGGTGGAAATAAAAAGTGCGGTCAGCTACATTGCCAACGAGTTACTCGAAAATGCAATGAAATTCAACGACGAAACGGCGGAATATCCCATTAGTATTGCCCTGCATTTGCGGAATGATAAAATCATCTTCCAGATTAGCAATAGCGTTCCTAACGACGCGATTGATTCATTTCAAGCCTGCATTCGGGAATTAACCACCTCCGATCCGCAAGAGTTATATCTCCAACAGCTTGAAAAAAATGCCGAGAAAGACGGGGAAACATCATCTCACTTGGGCTATCTAACGATGATGAACGACTATATGGCACAACTCGGCTGGAAGTTTGAGACAATCCAGGAAGATCCCGTTGTTGTTGCCGTCACGACAATGGTACAGCTTGCTGTATAGCGACTGTCGCTAAGAGGTTGAGGGAATGGAGATTAAAACAGAAAATTATCGCGTTTGGTACGACAGCACAACGACAACGGTAAGCTGTCGGGGCTCGTTGCGACTCAGCGGAATGTCAGAGTACGAACCCATTGTCAAGCTCCTTAATTCAGTGGTTGAAGACGGACCGACCGAGATCGCGCTCAATTTGCGAGAGTTGGAGTTTCTCAACAGTTCGGGGATTAACGTCCTCTCTAAGTTTGTCATTCGCGTGCGCCAGCACAAAACGATTGACATGATCGTTCGCGGGTCGAAAAAGATTCCGTGGCAAGGAAAATCGCTTAAGAATTTACAACGGTTAATGCCTTCTTTACAACTGGAATGGGAGTAGTCAACAACTAACGTGGGGATGCGAAAAAATCTTCGAGGTTTGGGAACAGAGGAAGAAAGGGAAGACACACCGCAGAGAAAAAGGCCCCAACCCTAGGGTTTGCAGAATGTGTTTAAAAGGAGTATGGAAAGACCTGCGCCGAAAGAGAAAAGGAGAAAATGCAATCGAAAAAGTCAGAGCAAAAGCAATTGCGATCTGAGATTCAAAACTTGCGCCAAGAACTGGCCGCTGTCAGTCAAGAAAATTCCGATCTGAAGCTTTTGTTGAAGACAATAACCGACCACGCCGATTGCATTGAAGCGCAGTTGCACAGGTCTAACGAACAACTGAAAGTTGAAATCAAAGAGCGATCGCGCGCCCAAAAAGCCCTTCAGTTCCTCCTCGCGATGTTCGTCCGGGATACCATCGACTTGCAAATTCTCCTCGACACCACCACTGAACATGGGGATTTGATTGAAGAACTCATGCACGATCGCAGCATTCGCGATCCCCTGACCGAACTCTTCAACCGCCGCTACCTCGAACAGTCTTTTCCCTGCGTTCTAGAGCAAGCGAAAACCCAGGAGAAACCCTTGAGTTTGATGATGATGGATATCGATCGCTTCAAGCGTTTTAACGATACCTTCGGCCACCAAGCAGGGGATGCTGTCCTCCAAACGGTCGGTCAGTTTTTGCGCGATCGCCTGCGTTCTTCGGATATTGCCTGTCGCTATGGCGGCGAAGAATTGATGGCGATCTTGCCCGCAACGCCGATAGAGGCAGCTTCCAGACTCGCAGAACGGCTGCGCCAAGAAGTCAAAGGTTTAACCGTTGAGTTTCCCAACCGCGCTCTTGACGCAATCTCCATGTCCTTTGGCGTTGCTGCTTTTCCCCAACACGGGACAACTGGAGGGGAGCTGATTCGCGCGGCCGATGCTGCATTGTATCGCGCTAAAGTAGAGGGGCGCGATCGCGTTGTTTGTGCGGAGCGATCGGAGAATTCAGAATTCAGAGTTCAGAATGAAGGATGAATCAACCCCCTCACTATCCTGCGCTCTCCAAACTCTTGCCCCTTCGCATCTCCACATCTTCATCAAGCGCCAAACCTATGACCCAGAAACCGCCCTCCACTCAGATTAGCCAAGTTTTCACTCAGGCAGTGCAAACCATTCAGGCTAAGTTAAGTCCGGCCTTGGGGCTGAAACCGGGCGTGAAAGTACCGGAACTCTGGGTGCAAGAAGCCGAAAAACCCAAACCCGAAATCTATCCCCTCATCGGCGACTACTACAAATTGGGGCGCAGTTCCAAAAGCAACGATATAGTCGTTCGCAACCCTGTCGTTAGCCAGACCCATTTCTCGCTGCGGCGAGATAGTAAAAATCCCCGACGGTTCACCCTCAAGGACGAAAAATCGACTAACGGTCTCTATTTCGGCCGGCGCAGAATTAAAACCCTGGAGTTGCGCCACGGCGATGTACTGACCCTCGGCCCTCCCGAACTCGCTGCGGGAGTTCGCATTCAATTTCACAATCCCCCTCCGCCCATTCTGCGAGTATTGCGCTATGGCTTGTATGGCGTGGGAGGCATTACCGGGTTAGTCGTAGCGTTGATTGCCTGGGAGTGGACGAAATTCTCCGTCCATCCCCTCCCCTTGGGAATTCAAGGGCCGGTGGTTATTTACGCGCGAGACGGACAAACGCCCCTGCGTCCCCTTCGCAACAACAGCCACCAAGAACTCAAGCGTCTCTCCGATTTTTCCCCCTATTTACCCAAGGCGGTTATTGCCTCGGAAGATAGCCGCTATCACTGGCACTTTGGCGTTGACCCGCTGGGAATTTTGCGGGCAGTTTTAATTAACCTCCGCCAAAGGGGGATTCGTCAGGGGGGAAGTACGGTGACGCAGCAGTTGGCGCGGAGTTTGTACCCCGACTTTGTGGGACGGTCGAATACAGCGGGGCGGAAGTTGCGCGAAGCGGTTGTCGCCCTGAAGTTGGAAACGTTCTACAGCAAGAACGAACTGCTGAAAACCTATTTAAATCGAGTGTATTTGGGGGTTGGAAGTTATGGGTTTGAGGATGCGGCCCGGTTCTACTTCGAGAAATCTGCGGCGGATTTGACAATCTCGGAGGCAGCAACCCTCGTAGCAATTTTGCCCGCTCCCAACCGCTACAACCCCGTCCAAGACTACAAAACCGCCGTCCAATTCCGGAACCGCGTTATCGAGCGAATGGCTCAGTTGGGGATGATTTCGACAGAAGAGGCGAGTCGGGCGCGGCGATCGCGCATTGAAGTCAGTCCGAAAGCGAGGGAGGCCCTTTCCCAAACCATTGCTCCCTATTTCTACAGCTACGTTCTGCAAGAACTGTCTGCGTTACTGCCCGAAGCGTCGCGAGAAGGCAACTTTGTCATCGAAACCGGACTGGATATTGCCAAGCAAAAACAAGCCGAAAACGCCCTGCGCGCGGCGGTCGAGGGGCAGGGATCGCGGCTCAACTTTTCTCAAGGCGCGATCGTCACCCTCAAGACCAATACCGGGGAAATTGTCGCCCTCGCCGGAGGAGTGGACTACGCGAAAAGTCAATTTAATCGTGCCACCCAAGCTCAACGCCAGCCGGGATCGACCTTTAAAGCGTTTGCCTACGCCGCTGCTTTAGACCGGGGGATCGGGCCGGGAAAGGCCTATTCCTGCGCTCCGGTGAGCTGGAAAGGACAGCGCTATCGGGGTTGCGAGCGCAGTAGCGGCAGCATTACCATGTATCGCGGCATGGCCCAGTCGGAGAATGCGGTGGCCTTGCGGGTGGGCAAGGATGCGGGCCTCGATCGCGTTATCGCGATGGCCCGGCGGTTGGGCGTTCGCTCTAAACTTCGCGATTCTCCCGGCTTAATTTTAGGGGAGAGCGAAACGAACGTGCTGGAAATGACCGGCGCTTACGCCACGTTTGCCAATAATGGGGTGTGGAATCGTCCCCATGCCATTAAGCGCATCCTCGACAGCAGCGACTGTACCGACCCGCAAAACTTGCAAACCTGTCGGGAGATTTACGCCTTCGAGCAAGATGCGGAGGCGAACCGCCAAGCCATTTCCCCCGCGATCGCGCAAACGATGACGGCCTTGCTGCGGGGAGTCGTGCAAGGGGGAACCGGAAGTCGGGCCGCGATCGGCTACGGAGAGGCGGGGAAAACGGGAACCACCGATCGCAATGTCGATCTTTGGTTTATTGGTTACGTTCCCAACCAGCGCTTGGCGACTGGGATTTGGTTGGGGAATGACGACAACTCGCCGACGCGAGGGAGTAGCAGCAATGCGGCGCAGTTGTGGCGAGATTATACGAGCAAGATCGTGCAGTGAGACAAGGGACAATTTACCCTCGCCGCGCCACCCAACGCCGCATCAACTCAACGGCATAACCGTATCGTTCCCCCTGTCGCAGAATAACATCGTGGTGTTGCAATGCTGCCAACGCCGCTTCCACTCGTTCTCGACTCCAAGCTGTTTCCCGCACCAACTCCTCCACAGAGAGGGGTTGAGCGTGCAGAAGTTGCAACACCTCCAACTGTCCTTCCGGTTCCGTCGTTTCCGCTTGCACCCACACCCCGGTAAAGTAGGCATTGCCATCGCGGAAAAACTCCGGCGCAGAGGCAATTTCTTCCACATCGGCGACGGAAAAGCGTCTCTCCCGTTCCACCCCCTCCTCAAAGGTTTGACGGTTGAAGCGCGTCACCAGTTCGCGACCGATCAGTTGAATCAGGTAGGGTTGACCGTGGGTGAGGTTGAAAATTAGCTCTACTGCTTCTGCGTCGTACTCTAGGGGTAAATTGGGCTGGCAAATCAGTTGTCGGGCCGCTGCGGGAGAGAGGAAACTGACTGGAATTGCCGTGACGCTGCTGAATAAGGGGTTCCAGTAGTCGTGGCACATCTCCCGCAAGGTATGCAGTCCCGCGAACGCCATCAGGAACCAGGGGTGAGTTTGAATCAAGTAGCGGAAGAAATCAAGAACGTCCGGGTCAAGTTTTTGTTCGGCAATCTTTTTCTCCAGAATTTCAAACTCGTCCACCGCAACGATGAGGCGCAATCCGGCGCGAACGTCATCCAGGTGCTTGAGAAAGCGTCTGAGGGCATTGGAGGGGTTGCTGGAGAAGGATTTTTCCTGGGGTTCGGCAAGCTGCTGTTGCTGTGCGGGGGGGAGGCTGTCGTAAATCTCAATCGCCAGGTCATAGAGGAGTTGTCCCGTATTGCTGACAAACATTTCCCCCTGCATATTAAAATCCACAATTGCCGTGTGCTGGCCGAATCTCGCGCCCAAATTCTTGAGAATCGAGGATTTGCCCATGCGTCGATGGCCGTAGAGTACCACCGACTCACACTGTTCGGTTTTCGACCAAAGTTCTTCGAGACGGCGGAGAATGTCCTCTCGTCCCACAAACTTCTCCCCCGTGACGGGGTTCCCGGCGATGTAGGGGTTGGGAACGGGTTCGGCGATCGCGGCCCGTCCCACTTCTCCTCCTGCTTCGCTGACCAGTTTGCGCCACTGACGGATGATGCGGCGCAGAATGGCGCGTTCTGGGGGGAAGACTTCTGTTTTGGCGAATTCATCGGCGCGATCGAGAGTATTGGTTGCACGCGCGATCGCGGCCAGTTGATTGACGCGACTGCTAGAGTCTTGGTAGGTTGCAATCTCTCCACCCACTTCCCCCAAGCGAGTTAACGCGGTAATAACATCGGGCCGAATTGCGTCTCTTTCCCGCAGCGGAATACATCCGTTTGTCCCCACCACCTCGGCCGCAGCAGGAAGCATGGCCAGATCGTCGTAGGTGAGGAAGGTCGCGATCGCTGCAAAGGTGTTGGCAATTTCTTCGCCACCGGAGTAGCTGGCGAGTCGCGCGTAGGTATTGTGGTAGTTGGCAAGGTTGAAGTCTGCGGCGTTCACCCTCTCCTCATCCAGCAGGTGAAAGAGCATTTTGGCGAAGCGAGTTAGGGGAGTTTGACGGCGATCGCGGCGCAACGTCGTCAGATACCACAACAAGCGTTCCGAACCGCGATTGGCCCAGTCGGTACTATAGTCTACCCACTCACCGCTGAGTTCTCCCAGGAGGAGGTATCCCGTCGTCGGAACTTGTTCCCAGTCTTGTTTCGTGATTGGGACAATGGCATAAGTTTGGAAGTCGGGATGAGAGAGGAGGCGGTAGAGGAGGTGCAGGGGTGCGGGATGTTGGTGGAGGTAGGATTGGAGGGCATTTTGCGCGACGGAACGGCGGAAGGGATTGCGGGCCATTTCGCCAACGAAGTTGAGGCCGGTTGCTTCGTTTTGTTGCAGGGTTTGGTCGAGGAGTTTGCGCGTACCGGGTAAGGCGAGGACGGTGAGTTCGTCCCAGGTGGTGGGGTGTTTTTTTGAGAGGGATTGGAGGAGTTGGAAGGGGTAGAAGATGAGACGGGAACTTCCGAGTATCGTAAAAATAGGAAATACTATTATTAGTAACCCAGCATAGCCTAAAGGTATGAAATAAGATTCAAACACCAAGTTTTCAATTGATCTTGCCCAAAGCAGTCCTACTCCAAAAGACACAAAGTTAACTACTGTAAGAATAATTGCGCTTCCCAAAGCTCCCAAAGCAGATCGAACAGCATTCGTACAAACAACCTGAGAAATAACTCCGAAGGTAAAACCAAAAATGCAAAAAAACAGAACAAAAAATAGCCGACTATAATAAGAAGAAACAAAATACAAATCTGAAAATGAAAAGTAGTAATTCTCTAGCCAATGTGCTTTGTTTCTTAAGGGCAAATAGTCAAACAAAAAAAGTGCAAAATCAATGAAAACAAAAAACATAAAGCTCAATAAGAAACTACAAATAAAGCTTTCGACAAAGCTTCCAAAAAATCCAGATAGCAAGGCAATGTTTACTGTAATTGTATAGATTAAAAGTATTCCCGCAACAAAAGTAAGTAAACTGATTAACAGAAGGAAAGTTTTCTTGTGATTTGATTTCAATGCAACTTCTTGTAAGTTTAGTCTTTTTTTGATTTTTATTTCAGGATATAAATTCCATGTAGTGGCAAAATCTGGATTTAGGACAAAAGCTCGTTTGCCATTAGAAGATATAAATAAATCAATATCATTTGCTTCAAGTTCCAAAACATCAGAAAGCTGGCCATTCTCTAAATCAAACAAAGAAAGCTTGAATTTTCTCAATTTATCTCCCTTTTTTCTTTTTTCCATAGAAGTTACCAGTAGCTTTGTGTCTTGAGTTCTCACAAGCCAAGGTCAGATAACAGAAGATTCGTTATCAGACCAATCATCTAAAGCGTATAATAATCGATTGTTTTTCCAGTCCCAAACTTGTATTTCATCTTTCCTGATCTGAGTTTTTATAGTGCCTGAATCTTTTTTTGAGAAAGTTGACTTAAGAGTCACTAATTGTTTGTCATTTATCTTTATAGACGCAAAGCTTACTCGATTGTTGTTTTCGAGTAATCGATCGTTGCCTGTGAGAGAGAAGAGCGTTTTTTTTGAATCCAAATCCACGATTTTCAGAGAACCATCGTGCAACCTTAGAGAGGCTTTTTTGTTATCTGGGGTAAATATATTATAGAGAAACTTTGGCGTAATTAAATTCAATTCAACCCATGCCTTATAATCGTTTGGAAAATAAATTGACGGATCTGGTAAAACAAACGCTTTTTCATTAGGAGGTTTCTGTGTGTTCAAAAGATTGCCACTTTCTAAATCCCAAGCTTGTAAAGTTCCATCTTTTAATAACGAAACAATTTTTTGTTCATCTGGAGTCATTTTTAGTGCTTCAATTGGACTTTCCAACTCTTGCAATGTGTGTAACAATCTTCCATTTTCTACATCCCAAACCCGAATCTTATTATCTCCTTTTTGTGCAGAAATAAAGCGCTTTAATGTCGGAAGTTTTAAATTCGGATACCAGATCGATCCTATATCCAGGAAATCATTATCTGAATAGGTGTGAGTGTAGAGAATTCTTCCACTTTCCAAATCTCGAATCTGTAATTTGTTTTGTTCCTCTTTAGAAGACTGACTTTCTAAAGCAATTCGATTGCCATCTGAACTAATGGTTGCTAACTCCCAAGAATCTTTATACCAATAATCTTTCCATGCAAAATTTTGTAAGAAAAGTAAATATGTAACCCCAACAAAAACCAAAAACAAAACGATTGAAATCGGAGCCATTAAATACAAACTCCGATACGCCGTAACCCGCCAAGTCCGCCGAATCTTCTGCCGTCCTCGTAACACATAACAATCCGGTGCAGCACGATAGAGATAGCATTGCAACGCCGTCGGCCGAAACCAAACCCAATAGGCCACCAACCAATAATGACGAAGGTTAAATGGGTTTAAACATTCGGGCAAATCGCCTCGATATTTTGGGAACGTTGGCATAGTTGGAATGGGGTGTAGTAGGGTGAGTTAGTAACCCACCAAAACCTAAATTGCTGAGTTTGGAAGAATTGTGTGTGGTGCGTTAGGCGATCGCCGTAACCCACCAAAACCTAATTTGAAAATGGTGTGTGGTGCGTTGTGAACGCACCCTACAGGTTGAAAGAATTGTGAGGCACTGGGAATCTTCGATTATTCATACCCCACATTTGCTGGAATATCTGGTGCGCGATCGCGTCCCCAATATTCGGGATAAATTCCTTGTGCGATAAAGCGATGAATGCTAGAAAATTTCCAATGTTGGGGTATTTCGCATAAACCATGCTTGACAGGATTGTAATGAATATAATCGCAATGTCGAGCAAAATCTTCTTCATCTCGGATCGTATGTTCCCAATACCGGCGCTGCCAGAAATTGCTTTCTTTCCGTTTTTGGCGAGATTTTGTGGTTTTTATTTCAAGCTTAAGTTTGTCCTTACAAGTCTTGGTTACGAAAGTTTTAATGAGTCGCAATCGAGTTGCATAATCGCTGTCTTCTTCGGGAAGCGTAAAAATACAGAGAAAATGGTCAGGTAAAAGGACAAAAGCATCGATCGCAAACGGATATTTTTCGCGTACTTTTTCAATACTTGCTCGGAGAGTAGAACGTGCAAGATCGCCGCACAACCAAGGATAACGTTGGTAAGTGACTTGCGTGAAGAAATACGTGCCGCCTGTTCTGGTAATTCTTCTGTAGTTGGGCATCTTTAATGATTTATTGAGTTGAATGGTGCGTTATTAACCGAATTGAGATTGTTGGCGTAGGGTTGAATGAGTTTGTGTCATTGGTCAGAATTGCGGTGCGTTACGAACGCACCCTACTGGGGTAAATCGCCAAATTGCTGTCGATAGCGTTCCAGCATCTCCTGCAACCTTGTGGCCCGATCCTCCGGCGACTCGAAGCGGGTTCCCTGCTGGTCGTACCAATACAACCACTCTCGCTGCAACCCCTTGTGCGTGCCAACGCCGCGACCAATTCCCAACCCTATTTCTGGCATCCAGAACGGTTCCCCCAACTGACGCTGATACTCCCCGTCCGTTAGGCGATAGATCTCAAAGGGTTCTCGCCGATCGCGCTGCCAAAAATCCGGGTTATAGATGAGGTAGTAAAGCGGGCCGAGTTGAGCGTATTTGACCATTTTCTCGTCATACTCGCCCCCTGGCGTATTCGAGACAACTTCTAACACGAACAAGGGAACGACCCCCTTCTCTTCCCACACCACATAACTGTTTCGCAAACCCTTCGCTTTCAACCGTTCGACTCCCAAACAGAGGAAAGCGTCGGGAACGATGGGAACTCTGGGATTGACCCCCGTGGCGTAATAGATTCTCATGTTGATGCCAAAGAACCAATCGAGACGTTCCGACCAAAGGAAACCGAGAATGAAACTGAGGAGGTTGGGGACGAGAATGTGCAGTTCGTTATCCACGGGTAAACCATCGCAAAAGGCCAATTCGTCGCTGCTGGGGAGGTTTTGGGTCAGTTGGGGTTGTATCATGGCAACTCCTTATCGGGAATTTCATCAGATGTAGGGTGGGTTAGGCGATCGCCGTAACCCACCAGAACCTAGATTGCTGAGTTGGGAAGTATTGGGGTGCGTTACTTTAACGATCTATCGAGTTGAAGGGTGCGTTATTAACGCACCCTACGCGGTTGGTTGGGGTTGGGTAGGGGTGCAATGCTTGCACCCAGAACGATTTAAACAACAGAAGTCAGACTTTGATACAAATTGTAGGCAACTTCTTGGAGGCGGGCCGGATGTCCCTGACTCCGTTCGAGTAACGCCTCTATTTCGCTGTCACTGAAACAGATTTCGGTTCCCTGCAACCGATGAACGAGAAAATCGCGGGCAATTTCGGGAGGGAAGGGTAAGACATCGAACTGGCGGCAAATTCCGGCGAGGGGAGAGGCGAGTTCGGGGGAGTCGGGGAATAAATCGCTGAGGGGCGAACGACTGGCGATCGCGAGGGTCAGCGGCGCATCTGCACCGTCGGCGAGGCCTCGCAGTTCGGTGCGTTCGTCTCCGGTAAAGTGGGCGGTGCGTTTCATCTTCTCAATCTCATCCAAACAGAGGATATAGCGTTTCCCTCTCAACTTCCGCCGCAAGGTCGCCCCCCGACAACTGGGTTGAATTCCCAATTGCCAGCAGAGTTCGTCGAAGAAGTCTGTTTCGTCGCGAATGCACTGCATATCGAGGTAGAGAAAGGCCTCTGGCGGTAAGGGGAGGGACTGGGAACCTTGCTGGCGAATCATCTGGAGGACGGAGGACTTGCCCACTTGGGTTTCGCCAACGAGGGAGAGACTTCCACCGCGACTCAACTCTTCAAACAGGTTGCGAAACAACGGTTTGCGGTCGAAGAAGCGACTGGGGTCGGTAATTTTCCCTCTGTCGCCGAAGGGGTTGGGGTTGGCAGAGAGGCGAGGAGAGGCGGGAGTGGTCGAAAGGGCGAGAAAGGCAACGTCCTGAACTTGTAACCCCAGGATTTCGCACAGTTGGACAAAATTATCGTCAGCAATGGATTTCCCTTGGAAGAATCGACCAACGGGCTGTCGGGTAGTGTCAACCTTTTCGGCGAGTTGGTCGTGGGTTAAGCCTTGGAGTTTTCGCGCTCTTTCTGCGGCAATTTTTCCAGACTCAGATAACCGCATCCCTTTTTTTCTGGGCATCGATTACATCCTAATTCTAGGGCTACTTTTATAGTTTTGGAGATAATAAAGCATAACTAATACATTATTAAAACAATCGGTTCCAAGAATTTCAATTTCGATATATAAAGCAATATTTTGGAGAGAGAGGGAATAGGGAAAAGGCAAGAGGCAATAGCGAGAATCGCTGAGGATTTTCACTGTATCTCAGACGGAGATCGGTTTTTAGGAATTCTTGAGGGCTGAGATAAGTAATAAATCATTTACAAAGTGAATCTTAAGGACTTGAAAGCCTTGACTTTGTTGGGTTACGGCGGTTCTCGAATGAAAAAGTGAATTCTCTATTCAGCAACCACCTAACCCACCCTACACAAGGGTTTGATTTTATAAATGCTCTCTAAGTGTTTTGTTGTCGCAAGCAATTTTCCTGGAAATTTAGAGGGCGCAAGTATTGCGCCTCTAGGGATTGTGTTGGGGGTGAAATTTAACCGATAAGAAGGTCATAATCAACGCTTTTTTCACATTTTAAATTCGAGTCTTTTTTGAGAACTTGAGATTAGCAATTGGATTGAGTCTGTCTCGTTTGATTGCACTCCCACAAGTGATTTTCAATTCTGGGTTGGTGGGCATTGCCCACCCTACGTTTCTTCTGATTTGAGGTGATGTAGCAATCGCGCTAGAGACAAGGGTCAGTACTGACTCAGTACTGAGGATCGCACGACCCAAAAAGTCGTTGCTAAATCAGGAGTACGCATAGTCTGAACCCAGTACTGGTGGGAGTTTCATGAGAATAACGGAAAAAACAACGTAGTTGGCCAACTCACTTTTCCTTCATCAATTTCTTGAGGAGAAACGAGAACTATGAAACGCATCATCTCTTTAACCTTAGTTGCTTCTGTCGCTACTTTCCCGATGGTTGCATTGAGTTCCGCTTCCGCCGCAGTTTCCCAGGAAACAACGACCGAAATCGAACAAATGACGCTCAACCAACGAACTTGCCAGAAAGATCGCCGTCCCTATACTTGTCCATAGGAGCCGTTCAATCCTAAAGGATGAAGCCAGAAGGATGAATAAGAAAAATATGGCAATGCTCGCTCTAATGAGGTACGCTCCCTATTCCCTTTTCCCTTTTCCTCCAAGGGTTGAACTTTGTACCTCACTAGATAGAGAAACGCGATAGCAGAGCTTTTAACCGCTTGCTGGCTGCTGACAGCTATACAATAGCCTTCTGCATAACTCGCGCAGTTTGCTGCCAATAAGAGAATAGAAGCAAGCTCGGCGATCGCGCACAATAATGAAGCGAAGCGGGTCGCATTGAATCAGGAGTCACGAATGTATAACTGGGACATTCCCCCTATCCTCTCGCGGCAGTTCGCCGCCCAATTTTTCACCTTTCTAGTATCTGCAGAAGAACGGCGATCGCGCCCTTCCCGCTGGCAATGGAAAACCGACCCCAAACTGCACCATAACTTTACCGTTGCACAACAAGAAGACGAAGGCATCGAGCAACGCTGTCAAGCTCAAGATTCTGCCTTTTTGGTCGGTCGCTTCCTCCAAATTTGCCAAGACGAACTGCAGGTGGGAATGCTGCAAACCCTGGCGAGATGGCACCTTGCGGCGTACCTCGAAGCGCCCTGCTACCAGGCGGCACGCGATCGCCTGCGAGCCTTCCGCAACCCCCAAGATAGCCAGCAAACCTGGGAACAGTACCTCTACATTGGGCAATGTATTACCAACAATCCTCGCGAAATCGATCGCATTTATCGCAAATATAAAGGGCAAACTGCGACCTTAGAAGACCACTTCAAGCTCAGTCTTGCCAGTTTAATTCAAGACATTTTTCACCGCCAAACCGGACAGGGAAAGTATTCGATTTGGTACTCTCTCAAAGAAGCGAGTCGTATTAAACTCACCGAAAAACTCAAAGACCTCGGCGAGTCGCCCTCTCGGATCGATCGCTGTCTGCAAGCTAGGCAATGCCTCTTGGAAGGCTACAGCAAATCGGGAAATCGCTGGCGAGAACCCACGCCAGAACAATATCAAGCGGCCGCTAAATTTTGCAGCGATCGCTGTTTCCCCACCAACCCAGAAGAATTCAAACAACTGATTCAAACCTGCATTCGCGCCCTGCAAGCGATGCCCAAAGTGAGCTATTTGGGGGAAGACATTGAAACCCGCGTTTGCGAATCTGCAGCGACGGAGAGCGAACCGCCTTTACAGCAGGAGATCGAAGCGCTCAATACCTGCTTGCTGAGCGGGTTAGAAGCCCTAGAGCAAGAGGGAAATAACAAGGCTCTGTTCCTGCTGCGCTTTGGCTTAGAACTGAGCGGTGCGAGGATTGGCAACTGTTTGGAAGTCAATCAGGCGACGGTTTCTCGCCATCTGGCGCAGCGGCAGCGCCAACTTCTGACGGTGGCGCTAGAATGGTTGCGATCGCGCTTAGAAATCGACGAGCGGGCGATCGCGCAGACCAACCAATACGTTGCTCTTTGGCTGCAACAGCACTACCAAGCGTCTCTGAGTTCGATCCTGAAGGCCAGTTGGCGCGATCGCCTCAGTCCGAAACAGCAAGAACTTTTAGCAGTGCGCTACTTTGAAAACATCGCCGAGCGTCAAATGGCCCGACAGCAGGGGCGATCTTCGGGGGAAATTCGAGAGGCGATCGCGGGGGCGAAAACGTCTCTTCTCGACGACCTGCTGGCCTGGATAGAAGAAATGCTCAAGCTCAAAATCACCGGAGAACGAGAGCAAAAAGGTATTGCCAAAGCGATTGAAAAGTGGCTGGCGAACGAGCAGCGGAATTCCGTCTAATGCAAACTCTCTGAAACTCTTGCTGGGTCAAGGGAACAGGGAATGGGGAATAGGCAATAGGCAATAGGCAATAGGGAACAGATATTTCGTAGGGTGGGCATCGCCCACGAGCATTAAGTTAGTGCCATTTATCCTTAAATCCAGTCAATGTGTAGAAGTCTGCGTTCAATGAAACGAATTGTGGAGCGAGGAGGATCGAAAGATGTTGAGTTTAGAAATGTTAGTCACAGCGTTTCCCCAACAGTTGTGGTTGGAGATCGAACCTCAGAAGTGCGAGGAGATCGAGGAAAGAGTTACAGAATATTCCAGCGATGCGGCCCGGCGGCGAGCCGTCCTCAATACCCTGTGCGGGGAAGCGATCGCGGACTGGTTGCGCTCCGATCCCGATGAGGAAGCGGAGTCCATCTTGGTGGAAAGCGACCCTAAAATTTGGGAATTTGTCAATGGCATTACCCTACAGTTGGGGTCAACGCGACTGGTCTTAATTCCCCGCGAAAGTGCGGACACAGAAGAGCTGCTCGTCCCGTGGGAGTGGCTCGATATTCCAGGATGGAAGGCAAACTATTACCTCGGCGTGCAAATGAGTTTGGAGTCAGACGAACATTGGTTGCGAGTTTGGGGATTTGCCTCCCACGGGGTTGTCAAGGAGGGACGCAAAGATAATATGTGGCGCACCTATGGGGTGGAGAGAGCGGACTTAACTGAAGATCTCAATGTCTTGTGGTTGAGTCGGGAGTTTTGCCCTCAAGCGTTGGAACAGTCGGAGGCGAGCGGTTTTTTTTCTGAGGCGGAGGCGCAGCGGTGGTTAGATCGGTTGGGACAGCCAAGCACCTATTCCCCCCGTCTGGAGATTCCGTTTGAGCGGTGGGCCGCACTGCTGGCGGACGATAAGTGGCGGCACAATTTGTATCAAAAACGGTTGGGACGATCTCTCACAAAACGAATTCACCTCGGTCAATGGTTGCACGGTTTGATTGAGGAAGGGTGGGACGCGATGGAGTCCGTGTTGGGCCCGTACCCAGCCTTGGCCTTCAGAGGTGCAACGATGCTACAACGCGGAAAGCGCCTGTCCCTAGCCCATTCCGGCGTAGAAATTGCCCTGTGTCTGGCGATCGCCCCCCTAAGCAACACCAAACAGCAAATCTCGGTGGAGCTGTTCCCGTTAGGCGATCGCGTTGATTTGCCCCCAGAGCTACAACTGATTATCTTAGACGAGCAAGGACAAACGGCCATGCAAGCCGCCGCCGGTCAGAGCGAAAGCCTCGAATTTGAGTTCCGAGGGTCAGCGGGCGAACATTTCAGCGTTAAAGTAGTTTTGGGAGAGTTCAGCGTCACCGAAGAATTTGTCATCTGAGGGGGAAGGCTATGGCGAAGTTTGCGATCCTAGACCTGGACGGCGACTTGCAACAGCAAGGATTTCGTGCCACGCTGGAAATTTCTTCCAACACCGCTCGCCACCTCCGCAAAGTGAAGGGAAATTTACCCCCAGCCCCTGAACTGGCGAGCTATCTGCATTGCCATTGGCTCGAAAAGTACCGCAATTTAGGATCGCCCGCTCGCCTGGAAGGACAAAAAATTATTCGCAAGGGGTCGATTAATCAACGCCGCGAGGAGTGCAAGCAATCGGCTCAAGCGTTGCGCGATCGCCTGATCGCCTGGCTCGCCTCCGAATCTTTCCGAGACATTGACCGTCGCCTGCGAGAAGAATTCGATCGCAATGACGCGATCGCCCTGCTGCTGCGGACGGAAGATCCCGACCTGCAAAAACTTCCCTGGGGAGAGTGAGATTTTTTCCACCACTATTCCAAAGCAGGAATGGCGTTTAGTACCTCTCCCTTCGACGTTTCCCCTGCTGCGGCGACCCCCTGGTTCAAATCGAAGGTGAGGATTCTCGCCATTCTCGGCCACAGCGACGGCATCGATACGGAGCGCGATCGCGCCCTTCTCAAACAACTCCCCAATGCAGACATCGCCTTTCTGGTGGAAGAAAGTCGCAAAGAAATTAGCGATCGCCTCTGGGAACAAGCTTGGGACATCATCTTCTTCGCCGGCCACAGCAAGACCGAAGGGGAAACCGGACGCATCTATATCAACCCCACCGAAAGTTTAACCATCGATGAGCTGTGGTACGCCCTGAAAAAAGCGGTGGAGCGGGGCTTGCAGTTGGCGATTTTCAACTCCTGCGACGGCCTGGGACTGGCGCAAAAACTGGACGATTTGCAGATTCCCCAAATGATTGTCATGCGGGAACTCGTCCCCGATCGCGTCGCCCAGGAATTTCTCAAATACTTCCTCACCGCCTTCGCCCTCGGAACGCCCCTCTCCCTCGCCGTGCGGGATGCCAGAGAGCGATTGCAGGGCCTCGAAGGCCAGTTTCCCTGCGCCAGTTGGTTGCCCGTCGTCTACCAAAATCCCGCCGAGGAGCCGCTCACCTGGCGAGAGATGCAGCGAGGACGACGAAGTCAAGAACGGCCGCAAGTTTTGCAGCGATGGAAACCCAAAATTGGTGCTGCGGCCCTCCTGCTGGGACTTGTGGGGGGCGGTTGGCAATGGGGAAAGCCCCATCTCGCTCGCTGGGCCAACAATAGCGGCTACCAGCAGTATCAAAACGGTGAATGGGGTTCGGCCCTCGCAAACTGGAAGCGGACGCAAAAAATTGACCCCGACCACCCGGTCGCCTACTACAGCCAAGCGATCGTCTGCGATCGCGCCCGCGACCTCGACTGCGCCCGCACCAACTACCAAAAAGCCGCTCAACGCGGTTTACCTGCCGCTTACAGCCGCTTGGCCCGCTTGCACATTCTCGAAGAGCAAAACTATCAAATCGCCGCCCAACTCGCTTGGCAAGGCTTAGATCTGTTAACTGAAGAAGATGGAGATATCGTCAAAGCCTCTCTCTTGACCTATCTCGGTTGGGCCCGCTGGGGAACCAAACGCCTCCCGGATGCTCAAAAACACCTTCGGGAGTCCCTAATCCTCGACCGCGATCGCGCCGTCACTTACTGTCTGCTCGCCCAAGTTCTCCAAGACCAAGACCAGATTGCAGAAGCCTTGGAGTACTGGCAATTCTGTCATCATCGGGCCCAACCCGACGAACCCGATGACGACTTTTGGATTGAGAGGGCCCGCCAACAGTTGCAGCCTAGATGAACGACTCACACCTAATCTGGCGATTAAGTTTCACAAACTTCATAGAACTTTGAGACAAAATTGCTCGCTAAGGGCTACGATTGAGCCAATTACTTTGAAGAGGTGCGCTCCAAGCAGAGACTGATCGCAGATCGGGCTTGAGCGGGCCTCTTTATTCGTTGTGGTTTAGTGATTGGGAGATTCTCTAGATGTCTGCAACTCGTTTGACTCTCGCTAGCGTTGCCGTGGCAGTTTGTTTGCTACCGTTGAAACCTGCGATCGCGCAAGATACTCCCTTGCCTCCATTACCTCAAGCCTCCACTTCAGCAGAGGATCTACCCGTCCTGTCAAATGAAGAGGAATGGAGAGACTATTTATTTGAAAGCGCGCAGCAACAATGGCAGAATCGGCAAGCGATCGAGCAACGGATTGGAGCCGAGCAGTTTGGAGATACCTCCCCAGAAGATTGGGCTTACCAAGCCTTAGATGACTTGATCCGCCGCTATGACTGCTTGCAGGGCTATCCCGATAATACCTATCGCGGCGATCGCTCCCTCTCTCGAAACGAATTGGCGGCTGCCCTCAACGCTTGTTTGCAAAGTGTAGAGCGCCTGCTGGCGGAAGAAACTGGCGAATTTGCCTTCCAGGAAGAATGGGAGGAAATTCAAGCGCTGCGAGAGGATATTATGTCCTCCTTGAATACTCTCAAAACCCGCCTCGATATTCTAGAATCCCAGATCTCTTCCCTTGAAAGCTCTCAATTCTCCACCACCACCAAATTTAATGGGGAGGTCATTTTTGCCTTGAGCGATCTCGCGATTAATGAGGAGCCTCGCTTCCTGACTCGCGGTACGGCCAATGGTGCAGAGCTGTTTGGGCTAACCGATAACGATGACGCAAGGCTGGTCTTTGGCACGCGAGGGCGAGTCTGGCTGCGAACCAGTTTTTCCGGGCGAGATACGCTGCTGCTGCGTCTAACCACGAGCAATTTGCCGATGTTTGACGATGCCAATGAATTGACCGGACGCAACATCCCCAATGCGATGTCGATCACTGGGGAAACGACGCAGACTTTCAATTTGGGACAAAACACGCCCACCTTTGTCACCAACAATTTCACCATCTCTTATTCCCTGCCGCTCGATAATTCTATCCAAGCTCATGTTTTTGCCAGTGGCGGGATTTGGAGCGATTTTGTCCCCACGTTAAATCCCTATTTTGAAGATTATGACGGGGGAAATGGGGCGTTGTCTCTCTTTGCCTCCAACAATCCGATTTATCGCATTGGCGGCGGCGCCGGTGTGGGATTTAATGTCGCTTTAGATTTTCTCGAACCTTTCTTGGGCCCCTCACAACTCACGATCGGCTATTTGTCCGGTTCGGCCAACGCGAGCAATTTAGGGGGCATCTTTTCCGGCGACTATGCAATGCTCGCACAGCTTGACTTCCAGTTAACCGATCGCCTTGCAGTGGGCCTCACCTACAATCACGGCTACCATCCCAGTAACACCGCAGTCTTTGACATGGGGGGATTGGGCAGTCAAGGGGTTGTCGGTAGCGCAATCTCCAACACGGCTTCATCTGGCTCGACTATCCCTAAAATTACCAATGCTTATGGGATCGAACTGGCTTGGCAAATCAGCGACGCGATCGCCTTCAGTGGCTTTTTCACCTATGTTGATGCCCACGCCCCCGCAGTGCAAGCTGGGAACTACGAGATTTGGACTTATGGTGCGGGACTGGCCTTCCCCAATCTATTTAAAGAGGATGCGTTGTTGGGTATTTTTGCTGGGGCGCAACCCTACGTTGCCGGTTTCGATTCTCCCACTTTAACCTTCCGCAACAATGTCGTGCCTCGCCACTTGGAGATCTTTTATCGCTATCCCCTCACGGAGTATTTGTCCATCACGCCAGGCATGATTTTCTTCACCAGTCCCAACCAAATCAAGGCGGGAGCCAGCATTGCAACGCTGCGAGCGACCTTCACTTTTTAAGTGCCGCTATCCCTCTTCCATCAGACTGGGTTCAAAGCTTGATGTTTCGTCGGCTGAAACAAATTATCCGAGAGTAACAGAAGAGGGATTTAGAGATCGCTCTTAATTTCATTAATTAAGCTAATAATGGAATCTGCATTGGGCAATTAAAATAGACTCTTTTTCTACAGCATAAACAAGTCGATTTTCTTTGGTTATTCTTCTCGACAAAAATCAGACCAATTGTATTTGATCGGTTCGGGATCGCCAAGCCCTTTAAACGGATTCTTTTGAATATCTTTAATCAGAAGATTAATTCGTTTAAGATTTTTTTATCCGTTATTTGCCAATAACGATAATCTTCTCAAGCTCGTTCGGTAAATATCAGCTTCATTCTTCAATTAACTGATGCTCCACACCCCCTTCAGAACGAAGCTCATGGATCGCTTCATTTAATCTGTCTGCATTATTTTTACTAGACAATAGGTAAAAAGTTTCCTCATAGGCTTTAAAGTCATCCAAACTCATAACAACTAGCGATTGTGCATTTTTCCTCGTTACGATTAATGGCGTACGATCGGCTTCGATTTTGTTAAGATATCCAGCTAGCTTTTGCCTAAATTCAGTATAAGTGACAGTATCCATAATTGTGCTAACTCGCTTATGTACATGTCGTTGTACAACACAATAGCGGTCAGTAACAAGGTTGCATCGTTTTCGATAGGATCGAAGTGTAGAGACATTACACTTCAACGCCTTTACCTGCAACGTCAAGATAAGGGTTTTATAATTACGTCTGATGCGAACGTAAAAGCCAAAACTTCCACTCTATCGTTAGATTCCTTTCCCTATTCCCTCGCTCTAGCTAAGATTTCAGGTAATGTACATTAGACGTGAATTATTCGATAAGATCGATTGCAAGAAAGAAAATAGAACGCCAACGAGAAAACTCAGGAGCAAATTTTGATGTCGAACCCTTTTCCAGGGATGAACCCTTACTTAGAACATCCAGAACTCTGGCCGGGAGTACATCACTGGCTCATTGTTGAACTGGCTAGATCCCTTTCTCCTCAACTGCGTCCCAAATACAGAGTTGCGGTTGAAGTCCGCATTTATGAAACAATTGGGGAACAATCCCTGCTCGTTGGCATTCCAGATTTAACGCTCAAAGGGTCGCAGGCGACAGCAAAACAGCCGATCGCTAATGTTGCTGTAGTGGACTCTCCAACCTTACCTCAGACAGTCGAAGTTCCACTCCCTGAAACAGTCAAGCAAGGTTATTTGGAAGTCCGAGAGGTCGCTACCTCTGAAGTGGTAACAGCCATTGAAATTCTCTCTCCGATTAACAAACGTTCTGGGGAAGGACGCAAACAATATGAGAGCAAACGAAATAAAGTTTTAGGCAGTTCAACTCATTTAGTCGAAATTGATTTACTGCGTAAGGGACAGCCCATGCCAGTTTATCGCAGCAATCTTCCCACTCATTATCGTATTTTAGTCAGTCAAGGAAACCGTCGCCCTCAAGCAGATTTGTATGCCTTTAATTTACCCGATGCCATTCCCTCATTTCCACTTCCCCTAAAGCCTGGAGATAGAGAACCATGGGTGGATTTACAGTTATTGTTGAATGATGTCTACGACCAAGCAAGTTACGATTTAGCCCTAGATTATACTCAAGAGCCAGTACCACAATTGCGGGAAGAAGATCGGGTTTGGGTTAATACTTGGTTAACGGAGCAAAAGTTGCGATCGCTCTAACAGGGGACGCGATCGCAACTCAAAATATTACTATTGGTTTTAGCCAGCCGAACCGCTAATGTGTACAACCACTTCGCGGCGGTGAGAACGCTGTCGGTGTTCCCACAAATAAATTCCCTGCCAAATTCCCAAGGTTAAGCGTCCGTCGGCGATGGGGATTTGTTCTGAGGTGTGGGTGAGGGCCGACCGGATGTGGGCCGGCATATCATCGGGGCCTTCTGCGTCGTGGATGTAGCTTCTGCCGTCTTCGGGGACTAATTTGGCAAAAAAGTTGGCTAAGTCCCTCAGAACGTCGGGATCGGCGTTTTCCTGCACGATCAGGGAGGCGGAGGTATGGCGGACGAAGAGGGTACAAAGACCCACTTGCACGCCAGACTCGGCCGCGATCGCGCGTACCTCGGAGGTGATGGGATGAATGGACTTCCCAGTGGTTTGCAGTTTCAGGACTTTTTGATAGTGAGTCACGGTAGTTCAGAGTTCAGAATTCAGAGTTCAGAATTGGGGTTATGAATGACGCTTAATGCGAACGTAGAAGCGACAACCCCGATTGTACCGTTGTTTTTTCTGACTATTCCCTATTCCCTCACCCTCGCTAGTCAGGTCATGTACATCAGACGTGAATGTTTGGGTGTTGGGCAGAACTGACAAAAAGACCCCCAAAACCTTAGTTCTCTAAGAGAGCAAAAGTCTGGGGGGTTCTTTATTTGGAAGTTTCCACTAACTCGCCTTTTCCCGAAAGAAAAAGGATTGTCCCCACCGGACACCCTGTCCGATAGACGGCGTGTTTCCATTAATTCGCTTTTTCCCGAAAGAAAAAGCAAGTTGGGATGAACTAGGCACCGGAAATCTTCGAGTTTCCATTAATTCGCTTTTTCCCGAAAGAAAAAGGCTACCTTCTAGAAGGCTTACTGTGACTGCATTCTACAGCACTTTTCTGTGGCATGGCAAATTGGGGGCAAATAATTGACACAAGTTGTTAATAAGCGACGAGGCGACCTACCTCAAACCCAGGCCCGGAGCGGCAGCCGTGGCATCCTACGACAGAATGCGGGTTTCAGCGATCTGGAAGATGCCTCAGGAAACAGAGATAGCAGGAGTAAGACTCAATAATTGAAGATTTGCGGCATATAATCAACCCCTAGTCTCAAATTTGGCAGATTTTAAAGATCTGCTTCGCCCTCTCCCAATTCTGAGAGAGGGACTTCCTATCCGATCGCGGCAACTTACAGATGCTTGTCCAATGCTTCGGCGACCAGTTCGGTCATGGACTTACCTTGCTGTTGGGCCGCGGTTTTGAGGCGATCGTACATTTCGTCGTAAACGCCAATGCGATGGCGGATTTTGCGCCCTTGGGTTGCCGCTTTCCCAGCTTTGTAACTGCCTAATTTGTAGGTGCTGGCAAAGTTGCGAAGGGTTTCAAAGCCAACGCGATCGCAGAACTCGCCAAAGCTTTCCCCGGTTTGCTTATTTTGCTTGAAATTTACAAATAGGGGTTCGAGGAACGCTTCTAACTCAGTAATGGGCTGTTTCTGCACGTAAGGCCGCGCCAATTTCGTTTGATTGGGATTGCCTCCCAGCCAAATTTGATAGGCTTCTGGGGCGCTACCGACAAACCCCAATTCTGCCATGTAGGGTCGGGCGCAACCGTTGGGACAGCCAGTCATGCGGATGACAAAGGTTTCGTCTCCCATCCCCAACTTGTCTAACAACGCCTGAATGCGATCGATGATACCGGGGATCGCGCGTTCGGACTCGGTAATCGCCAAACCGCAGGTGGGGAGGGCGGGACAAGCCATCGCCTGACGCACGAGGGAGTTAATTTTGTTGGGGTTGGTAATAATGCCGTTGCGATCGAGAATGGTTTGAATCGCTTCTCGCGCTTCCGGTGCAATTTCGTAGAGAATCAGGTTTTGGTTGGCGGTGAGGCGCATGGGCAGATTGAACTGCTTGACGATCTCCAGCAAGGCGGTTTTGAGGCGGAAGTTGCCCTCATCTTTGACGCGACCGTTGTCGATGGAGATGCCGAGGAAGAGTTTGCCATCGCCCTGTTCGTTCCAACCGAGGAAATCCAGATACTTCCAGTCCGGTAGGGATTTGTAGGGTTGGAGTTTCTTGCCGAAATACTCCTCAACTTTGGCCCGGAACTTATCTACGCCCCAGTCGTGGATCAGATATTTCATTCGGGCGTGACGGCGGTTGACGCGATCGCCGTAGTCTCGTTGGGTGGCGACAATGGCTTTGACGAGGTTGTAAACATCCGCCTTGTCGATGTAGCCAATTTCGTCGGCGATGCGGGCAAAGGTTTCTTCTTTGTTGTGGGTGCGGCCCATTCCCCCGCCAGCAAGGACGTTGAACCCTTCTAACTCGCCGCGATCGCCCAAAATCACAACTAAGCTGAGGTCTTGGGTGTAAACATCAATGGAGTTATCCCCCGGTACGGTGACCGAACACTTAAACTTGCGCGGCATATAATGGTCGCCGTAAATCGGTTCTTCCTTGTCGTGGAAGATCGTTCCCGTACCGTTGCGCTGTCGGGCCGCCTTCACCTCTGGGGCCTCTTCTGCGCTAATTGCTTTCTCCCCATCCAACCAAATCTCATAGTACGCGCCGGTTTGCGGTCGCAGCAGGTCGGCAACGCGATCGGCATATTCCCAAGCGTATTGGTAGTCCGGACGCTGTTTAAAGGGGGCTGGAGGGGCCAGAACGTTGCGGTTGAGGTCGCCACAGGCCCCTAGGGTCGATCCCATATTGCGGACGATCGCGCTAATCGCCGCTTTCAGATTTTTCTTGAGAATGCCGTGTACCTGAAATCCCTGTCGGGTCGTGACTCGCAAGGTGTGGTTGCCGTATTCATCCGCCAGCCGATCGAGGGTGAGATAGAGTTGCGGCGGGATAAAGCCCCCTGGATTGCGGGTGCGGAGCATCATTTGATAGTCTTTCTCCTGCCCCTTTTTCCGATTATCCCGATTGTCCTGCTGGTAAGACCCGTGAAATTTGAGGATTTGAATAGCGGCCTCAGTGAAGTGGGTGGTGTCTTCGTACAGTTCTGTGGCGAGGGGTTCGCGCAAATTGTTACTGCGTTCTTTAATCCCTTCCAGCTTGGAGCGTTTCGGTGTTTGTGAGGCAATCGGAGTCTTAACCATTGGTGTTTCTCAAAGATGGATTAGGCAGTTGCGAGGGGATTCCCGGTAAATCGGTCGGGATAGGCGGGAATTGCGATCGCTCATTATAATCCTATTCCTTCGAGCGCGATCGCACTGACGGTTTTAAGAATCCTTAAGGTGGAACGGCTGGGCTGCGATTTGGACGGTAAAGCTGTGCAGGAATTTTCAACGCGGCCGTACTGGTCTGTCAAGGAAGAAATGAGGGATTGTCGATTTCCCCCTTGTCCCCCAATTCCCCAATTCCCCATCTCCCTCGTCGTCCCCCGACCTCAATTGAAAATTGACAAAGCAGTAGGGACGGGGTCACCCACCCCTACTTTTCTCCACCCAGGCGATCGTCGTTTCGCCCAAACGAGTTCCGCTGAGACGATCGATTTCTCGAATGCCCGTGGGACTGGTGACATTGACCTCGGTTAAATAGCCGCCGATCGCATCCAAACCGACAAAATATAAGCCATCAGCCTTTAAACGCGGGCCAACCGCCGCACAAATTTCTCGTTCGCGATCGCTAATCTCAGCCTTGGCGACCCGACCGCCGACTGCCATATTGCCGCGAAAGTCTTGCCCTGTGGGAATGCGGTTCACCGCACCAATGGGTTCGCCGTCCAGGAGAATGATCCGTTTGTCGCCCTCGGCCGCAGCCGGTAAAAACTGCTGCACCATCACAGGTTCCCGTCCCCAGCGCGTGCTAATTTCGATCAGAGAGTTGAGGTTGCGATCGCCCGCTGCTAGAAACAGAATTCCTTCCCCCGCTTTGCCGTCCAGCGGTTTTAGCACTCCCGCACCCTGTTCTTCCACAAACTGCTGAATAACGCTCTTATCCTGGCTGACAATGGTTTCGGGCATCACCTCTGGAAAATTCAAGGCGTACAACTTCTCGTTCGCCGCCTGCAAACCGCGAGGCGAATTCACCACCAACGTCTTCTGAGAATCGACGAGATCGAGGAGTTGCGTCGCGTACAGATAGGGCATGGTGACTGGCGGATCGGTTCGCATAAATACTGCGTCCATCTCCTCCAAGGGTCGCCAACCCTCCGTCAGCAGACGATACCAAGGATCGGCGACGACCCAGTTTCCCTCAACCAACTCCACCGGAGTCAGTTCAACTTGCTGTAAGAAGGCCCGTACTTGACCCGCGATCGCGCTCAATTGCGTTGCTTGAGCAATCCACACCTCGTGACCCGCCTTTTGGGCCGCTTCCATCAGCGCAACGCTGCTATCATGGCTGGGATCGAGCTTGGCAATGGGGTCAATAATAAAAGCAAATTTCACGCTATCTTTCCTTGAAAGGCACGCCCTAGAGTAGCGAAAAAACCGAGTTTTGTGAAGCAGGGCTAGAGTTCAGAGGAAGGAGATTATGATATTCATAGTTTGCGATCTTCTTATTCGAGGAAGAAAGCTGTACTTGCATCTGCGGTATAACCATTAAGATTAATTGGCAGCACCATAAGCCCTCTGCAACAGCTCAAGGCTTCTCGCATGAAATGCTTCGATTAATTAGTCATTACAACTGACACTCGTTACCAAGAGTTTGCTTCGTTGAGAGGCGATCGAACGCAGTTGCACTCAATCTTTAGGAATCAAAGCGATACGAATTAGAGGCTTATGGAAAAAGCAAAGAAGCAAAAGAGTTCTGTCCGACAACGCGCAGATGAAATAAAAGAATATAGGTGCAAAAATTTAATCGCTGTGATTGAAAATCCACGCGATATCAGGAACATTGGCACCATAATCAGAAATGTCAACGCTTTAGGAGTAGAAAAAGCTTACATTATAGACCCAAGGAAAGCCTTACCTGACGATTGGCAAAAAATGCGAGAGACGAAATCGCTTTTGAAACCCTCCGTATCCGCAATTAAATGGAGCTTCGTCAAAAGATTCGATAGCACCAAAGCCTGCATTGACCACTTAGAACAAAACCGTTTTGTGTCCATCGTCACATCTCCACACAGAAAGGGAATTAAAAACGTCGTTCTCGATGAGGCTGACTACACCACATATACTAAGTTAGCTGTATGGTTCGGTAATGAAGCTAGGGGCATAAGCGACCTTGCCGTAGAGCACAGCGATATGTGCGTGAGCATTCCAATGTTTGGCATGATCGAGAGTCTTAATCTGGGTACCACATCGGGAATAGTCTTATACGAAGTTACAAAGCAGCGCCGTGAATATCAGCGTAAATATCGGTGTAGAAACAATCGAGGCTTGAAGATTGATGCCTGACTATTACAAAAGTGTCTCTAGGCTTAAAAAAAAGATGATTCGATTCTCAAAGAGAGATGATATTCCGTCATTAATTTCGCTATCCGAAGCCTCAGGGCTATTTCCGCCGGATCATTTAGGTATTCTACGCGATATGCTGACTGAATTTTTCGACGCAGGCGACGAGCTAGAGCGTTTTTGGCTGACAGATGACGAAGGTGATGCTGTAGGCGTAGTTTTTTGCGAGCCAGAGCTAATGACCAATGGGACTTGGAACCTACGGTTGATAGCAGTTGCACCAGAATTGCAGGGGCAAGGACGCGGCACAACTTTGCTTTCACAGACTGAACGCATTTTGTCTCAACGTGGTGCCAGAATTCTAATTGTGGATACATCCGGGACAGACGATTTTGCTTTGGTTCGGGAGTTTTACCGCAAGTGTGGCTACACCGAAGAAGCTCGGATTCGCGACTTTTTCGACTCTGGAGATGACAAAATAACGTTCAGGAAATCTCTGAGAAACGGGAACGAATAAGACGCTTCTCTGAAACTCAAAATCGCGCGAGGCCACTCAAACCGATATCAGATGTGGATTAAACAAGTTTCTGCTGTTCTTTTCCGATGTCGGGTTCCCACACACGACACCCTAGACCCCACGCTCTCGCCGTCAGGTGCTGATGGCTGAAGTCGTCGCAAATCTTTGAGACAATGACGTTGAGGGCGAAGCAAGTCTGCACGGATTGTCGGGTTGGCCGCGCGATCGCTTCCTCTAAAATACTGTGAAACTAAGCAAAAATTAGAATGAGTCAAACTATCATCAAATTTTCTTCAGAAGACTGTGGAATTTGCCACAAAATGTCCTTTTATGATGAAAAAGTTGCTAAAGAGCTAGATCTCGACTTTATTGATGTCAAGATGCAGGACACGACAACTTACCGCAAATATCGGAAAATTCTTCTCGCTCAATATCCTGACAAAGAAGGAATGGGTTGGCCCACCTACATTATCTGCGATACTCCCGAAGGTGACTTCCAGATCCTCGGAGAGGTCAAAGGCGGCCATCCCAAGGGAGAGTTTAGAAATCGCCTCAAGGCTGTTCTCGCGTCGGCCGGCTAAGAATGACTCAATCCATTATTGGTATCACCCTCAAACTCTTTGCGGCCTACCAAGAAACATACAACCTCCCCGAACTTGAGCTGCATTTTCCGGCCCAAACCCCTGTCTCGGCGGTTTTAGAGCATCTAATCGCCGAGCATCCAGAACTAGAAAAATGGCGAAGTCTCACCCGCTTTGGCATTAACCTCCAGTTCGTTCCCTCCGATACCCTCCTCCAAGACGGCGATGAGGTTGTTCTTATCCCTCCGGTCAGTGGAGGATAGAGCTATGTGACACGTCGGAAAAGCCCACAAATTTTGGAATTTTAGGGAGATAGGGAAGTGGGGAAATTGGGTTGATTCTCCCCAACTCCCCATCTCCCTCGTCGTCCCCCGATCTCAATTGAAAATTGATAAAGCACTAGGTCAGCGGGGGGTAAGATTGGCAATGGTGGTTCAACGATATGGAGTTTTTGATGAGCTTAGAAGCCACAGCAACCGAGCTGTCGATTAAGGGCAATCTCGAACAGTTTTTGATCGTCCTGTCCGTCTCTTTGAGCGTTGCGACCATCTCGCGAGTATTTAGCTGGTTTCGACAAATTCCCTACACCTTATTGTTGGTGATTGTCGGACTGGGTTTATCGTTCGTGAATGTGCGCTTAGTTAACCTGTCGCCAGAGCTAATCTTAGAGATCTTTTTGCCCCCCCTCCTGTTTGAAGCTGCTTGGAACATTCGCTGGCGGGAGTTGAAGGAAAATTGGGTTCCAGTCAGTCTTTTTGCCGTGGTTGGTGTGGTCATTTCCATTATTGGCGTGGCCTTAGCGGTGAGTAAATTTACGGCTTTGCCGCTGTCGATCGCGCTTTTGTTGGGAGCCAGTCTTTCCGCTACCGATCCGGTTTCAGTCGTTGCCTTATTCCGCGAGCTGGGAGCCGGGAAGCGCTTAACGGTGGTGATGGAGGGGGAGAGCTTATTTAACGATGGCGTGGCGGTTGTGGCGTTTCTGCTGCTAGTGGGAATTCCCTTGGGGATTGAAGAGTTTTCCCTCCCGACCACTGTTGCTCGGTTTGTCGCTTTTGTCGGGATTGGCGTGGGGGTTGGCGGTTTAATTGGGTTTGGGATCTCTTACCTCACCCAGCGCTTTGATTTGCCGCTGGTGGAACAGTCTCTCACCTTGGTTTCGGCCTACGGAACGTATTTAATTGCCGAAGAGTTGGGCGGTTCGGGAGTTATTGGCGTGGTCAGCGTCGGCCTCATTTTAGGCAACTTTGGCTCTCGCATTGGCATGAACCCTCGCACTCGGCTGATTGTCTCGGAGTTTTGGGAGTTTCTCGCCTTTTTTGTCAACTCCATCGTTTTCTTGTTGATTGGCGACCAAATTAATTTTGCGAGTTTGGGGAACAATCTCGATCTCATCGCGGTCGCGATCGCGTCAGTCGTTCTCACCCGCGTCATCGTTATCTTCGGGTTGGGTGGCGTGAGCAACGGTTTGGGAGCGAGCGACATTAACCTCAGAGAGCAAACCGTCCTCTGGTGGGGGGGACTGCGAGGCGGCGTTTCTATTGCACTGGCTCTCAGCGTTCCCGTCATCCTCGAAGGACGACAGGAAATTATTGATGCGGTTTTTGGCGTGGTGCTGTTTACCCTGCTCTTCCAAGGGTTAACCACCCAATTTTTCCTAGAGAAACTCAATTTAGTTGGCGACCAACTGCAACGCCAGCAATATTCCGAAGCTATGGCGCGTCGTCTGGCTCTCAAGCGAGTTCTCAAGTATCTCAAAGATTTAGAGGAATCTTTCTCCAAGGAAAATAGCGATCGCCCCAGTACAGAAGCGTCCGAGTTTTTCCGCTACCAGCAACGACTGGTCAACGGTCAGCTCAACAGCGTCGAAGAAGAAATCGAACAACTGCGACGTTCCAACCCCCAACTTCTCGCGATCGAACTGGAACGCTTGCGAGAAGAACTGCTCGACATCGAGGCCGACACCTACGCCGAACTGATCCGTTCGGGGAATTTGAACAAAAATTTGTCGCCTTTGTTGCAAGGTGTTATGGACGAAGCGATCGAACGAGTCATGCAGGAGCAAAAGTCTGCCGAAACCTGAGAGCTTAATGTTTCCGCCATAGCCTCACTCCAAAATCCATTCAGAAGCGCGATCGCCGAGATCGAGCGGAATGCTCACTGCTTTACCCAGACGAGGGCGATCGCGGGTTTTTTCGATATACTCTCGCACTTGAGCAACCCCTCCCCATGCATGAAGATAGTTCGACACCGCGTTCAAATGCTCTAAATACTCTGTCTCGCTTAGCGGGAACGACACTTGTTCTAGATACTTCCACATCACCTGCACGAAAATTTTTCCTCGCGTCCGCCGAAGCTGGATATCGTAGGAGCGTCCCCACTTATTCAAGAGCAGTTGGTGTAGTTCCCGTCCGTCCATCGGTTCCTCATCGCCAGCGAGCGCACCATCCTCATCTATAGCAATTCTCACTCTAATGAGATACGCTCCCTGTTGCCTATTGCCTCTTCCCTCCAGGGTCGAACTTTGTACCTCACTGGATAGAGAAATGCTATGGAACTCGCATCTGCATCCTACAGCAACCTTATATCGATTGTTCGCTGCGTGGGTCGAGAAAAATTAGAGGTAAATGGGAAGAGCGCGAGAGGAAAATTCCTTCAATGCCTGTGAAATAAGGGAACGGAGAATGGTAATTTTCTGTAATAATTTAAGACGGCAGTTGTGAAGCTTTCTAAAGCTAAGACAAGCTCAAACTTCCATTCATCCATTGCTAGCTATATCTCGCACAGCAGAAATAGTGGAATTCTGAAACTGATTTCAGAATTGTTTACAAAACTTTACATTTTACAGTTTACTTATGACTCAAAGCTCAGCATCTTCAGATGTCCCAGGCATGGGGCGACGTCAATTCATGAACTTGTTGACGTTTGGCACGATTACGGGGACTGCCCTCGGCGCGCTCTACCCCGTCGTGAAATATTTTATTCCTCCTTCGAGTGGCGGTTCGGGTGGCGGCGTTACGGCGAAAGACGAACTTGGAAACGACGTCGTTGTCAGCGATTTCCTCGCCAATCATAACGCAGGCGATCGCACTCTGGCTCAAGGACTCAAAGGCGACCCCACCTATATCGTCGTGACCGACGACCAAGCGATCGCCGACTACGGCATCAACGCCGTCTGCACCCACCTCGGTTGTGTCGTCCCCTGGAACGCCAGCAAAAACAGATTTATCTGCCCCTGTCACGGCTCTCAATACAACTTCCAAGGGAAAGTCGTTCGCGGTCCGGCCCCCCTATCCCTTGCCCTCGTCCATGCGGATGTCACGGACAACGATAAAATCGCATTTACCAACTGGAAGGAAACCGACTTCCGCACCGGAGACGATCCTTGGTGGACTTAAGCAATAAGCCTCCCTCCACATTTTTTTGATGCGAGCCATTCACTTTCGCTGCCAGCCGTTGAATGCAGTCCTGAGTTCTCTGCAAGACAGCCAATGCTAGCGGTAGCGCGATCGTCAAGAGCGCAACTCGCATCCCCATCGTTAAATCAATTCTGAGTTTTTGCATTAGAGATGAGAACACCTTCCTTATCAGCCCTTTGGCAGACAGGCAAACAAGCGCTCCTGAGAGGAACGGTCTTGGTTATTGCAACCATTGCCTTTTTCTTCGCCAGCGACATTGCCTTACCCCAGTCTGCGGCTGCCTATCCTTTCTGGGCGCAACAAACTGCCCCGGAAACGCCTCGCGAACCCACCGGACGGATTGTCTGCGCCAACTGTCACCTTGCAGAAAAACCGGCTGAAGTTGAATTGCCCTTATCCGTTACCCCCGATACTGTCTTTGAAGCTGTTGTTAAAATTCCCTACGATCGCAACAGCGAGCAAGTTCTTGGAGATGGCTCGAAAGGCGGGTTGAATGTTGGTGCGGTCTTAATGCTGCCCGAAGGCTTCAAGATTGCGCCCGCCGATCGCATTCCCGAAGAAATGAAGGAAAAAGTGGGCGATGTCTACTTCCAGTCTTATCGCGAAGATATGGATAACGTCGTCATTGTCGGGCCGCTACCGGGCGACCAACACCAAGAAATTACCTTCCCCGTCCTGTCTCCCGATCCGAAAACAGACAAAAACCTCCGCTTTGGTAAATATCCCGTGCATCTGGGGGCAAACCGGGGACGCGGACAAGTTTATCCCACCGGACAGCCCAGCAACAATAATGCTGTGACTGCATCGACTGCGGGGACAATCTCTCAAATTAGCGCGGTTGAAGCTGGAGGCTATGAAGTCACCATTACCGCCGAGGATGGCAATGCAGTTGTTGACGCGATTCCTGCCGGCCCGGAACTCATCGCGAGCGAAGGTCAAACCGTTGCTGCTGGGGAAGCGCTAACCGAGAATCCCAACGTAGGCGGTTTCGGTCAAGAAGATAGCGAAATTGTCCTCCAAGATCCCAACCGAGTCCAATGGTTGCTATTGTTCTTTGGTGCGATTATGCTCTCTCAAACCTGGCTCGTTCTCAAGAAGAAGCAGATCGAACGGGTTCAGGCCGCAGAAATGGACTTCTAGCTGCCGATCGCGCAGTATTCAACGTTTTCTGTACCCCTCTTCTGTTGCGAGAGGGGTTTTTCGTGCTTTGCTCCCTCAAACCTTTCGACACGAGACTGGGAGGGATATTTTTGAAATTTCGCCCTAACGGCTGCATTGCCAAATTCTGAAACCCTCCACCATTGCACCTACAATCTTCTCTAGATCGCTGTGGTTTTGCCAAAAACTCAAGGCGCAAGTTCAATTGTCGCACCCGGTCAGCGTGCCAACCTGCGGGAACTCGGAACAAAAGATAAAGGTCAAGGCCTTCAGCTTTCTCATCCTCACTACCGATCTGCATCCCGATGAATGATTCAGCTCCCAAAGTTCTGTGGCCGCAGGTTGTCGGCTTAGGTTTCGTCCAAGGAGCCATTACGCTCGCCTGGGTCGTTTACAATCTTTACCTGAAAAAACTGCTCGTTGACTTGGGGTTTTCTGAAGAACTCGCGGGAAGCATATTGGTTGTGGAGAATCTGCTCGCGATCGCCCTGGAACCCTTGATGGGAAGTTGCTCCGATCGCGTCCGAACTTGGGTTGGCACTCGATTTCCCCTCATTGCCAGCGGTGCGGTGCTATCCGCTATTTGTTTTATTGCCATTCCCGCCACCTCAGTGTTTGGCAATTCCGCACCGCAATTCCGCCTCTTACTACCAGCAATGATGGTTGTTTGGGCCCTGGCAATGACCGTATTTCGCAGTCCAGCTCTATCTCTTTTAGGAAAGTACGCAAAAACCAGCCAACTCCCTCAAGCGGCGGGAATTTTAACAATTTGTGGCGGTTTAGCCGCAGCAACTCGCCCCCTAGCCAAACAATTTATCCTCAGTTTGGGGGCAATGGCGGCGTTTGCGATCGCGTCTGCGGTGTTGCTAGTTGCAGTGGGTTGCCTGAATTGGCTCGACTCCAAACGTCCCCTTGACACTCACGTCGAGATCCAAAGTCGCTGGCGAGATCTGTCTTGGAAGGGTTTGGGATTAATCCTGGGAACCGGTGCCGGAATTGCCCTGGGATTTCGCGTGATGATGGCGAATTTCTCAAAAATTCTCTCGACCCAAGCAGCCGATGCTAACGCCAATTTAATTATGGGAACAATTTTCCTCGCATTAGCTGTAACCGCTCTGCCAGCGGGAAAGGTTGCGGCGCACATTGGCAATCATCGTGCTTTTATCATCGGTTTGGTCGCAACGGCACTTTTGTTCGCGATCGCGCCGGGAGTTGGCAATCCCACGACGGCACTCCTGCTCGCGATCGCGTTGGGGTCAGCCTATAGTTTGGCAAGCAACAGCACCATTCCCTTTGCCCTGTCCCTCGTACCGCCAGACAAGGGTGGGTTGGGCGTTGGGTTATTTTTCGGCGGGAGTGCTTTGAGCGTTAGTCTTTTCAACGCAACGCTCAAAAGTGCGGGGATCGGGTTGGGAGTTGGGGCTTTTCTGGTCGCCAGTTTGTGTGTAGCAGCCAGTCAAACGCTCAAGAAGACCGCTGGGTGAGTGGGGGAATTGGGAAATTGGGGAGATAGGAAATTGGGGAGGTGGGGGACAAGGGAGACAAGGGGAAACTCTTGCTGACGCGCCGGCTAGAACTTTGGGCGAGCGATCGCTACAATTGATGGGTGTCCCAGCGAACTTTGCCTAGAGCCATGATTACCGCCCCCTCCGAATCCGTTGTTTACGAAGGTCAGTTTGGCGAATTTACAATTACCGAGAGCGATCGCCAAGAAGTTAAACTGTATCGCGCCGGTTTGTGCATTTCAGCCCTCAGCTTTGCAATCGGCAGTTTTTGGCTGTTGTTGCAAGGGCCAGAACCCGTCGTTTTAAAATCTCTGACTATTTTATTCGGCATCTTCTCTATGGGTTTGGCCGTCAGCCTCATTGCCATTCACATCTACCTCGTGGCTCTCCATCGCGTCTTGCAGGTCTTTTTTCTGACCGGAACTCTGTCAACGATCGTCCTTGCGTGGCAAATTAGAGAACCCCTTGCCTTAGTTGTCTACAACCATCCCATCACCCTCCTCGGCGTAGGTTTTACCTTTGCCGCACTCACCGGAATTTACTTTAAAGAAGCCTTTTGCTTTAACCGACTTGAAACCAAATTTCTCGTCCCCATCGTTCCCACCCTGCTCCTCGGACACCTCGCAGGAGTTTTACCGATCGCGGTTGAGAAAGGACTGCTCGCAACCTGGAGCGCTCTCTTTTTAGTTTTTGCACTGCGTAAGGTCTTACAACCCATTCCCCCTGATATTGGCGACAAATCTGTCTTCGAGTACCTCAAACAGCAGCGCCACAAGTCCTAAGTGGCAGATGATTCGAGAGAGTTCAGAATTCAGAATTGAGGGAATAGGCAACAGGCAATAGGCAATAGGGAACAGGGAACAGAATCTCCCCCAATTCCCCAATTCCCCATCGCCCCAATTTTCCTTGTCCCCCTTGTCTCCCCATCTCTCCGTATCTTCCCCGACTCCCGACTCCCCATTCCCTCGTCGTCAGGCACTGATTACTGATTACTGACGGCTGAGAACTGAGTGCTGACTGCTCGATCGCTGCATAAGTCCTCAATCCTTCAGACATAATGGAAAGCGAGAGGGAAGTGAAAGCAGAAAGTGCATGGCGTTTCAACTCAAAGTTCAACAAATCGAGAAAAACTGCTTATTTGAGCTGGAGTGGGGTCAAGGACAGCGACTCGCTTGCACCCTAACCTATCCTCAGTCCCTGAGCGGTTTGTATCGAGAGTGGCAGCGAGTTTACTTAAGTTTCTACAAATCGGCGCTGCGCGGCAGAGTTGAAGATAGCGGCAGTATTGCCCCGCCTCCCGTCGATTGGCACGCCAGATTGGTGAAGGCGGAAGCGAAGCTGTTGTATGAGTTTCACCACTGGTTGCGGAGCGCCCAACTCTTTGAAATTCGCTCTCAAATTGCTCGCGGTGCGGCTGCGGAGGAGGAACCGAAACAGATTGATATTTTTCTGCGGTGCTACTCGACGGAACTGGAGCGACTGCCGTGGGAAACCTGGGAGATTGGCGCGGAATTCCCCGTCCCGATTCCCATTCGCATTGCCCGCACCCCAGCCTCGATTCGCGCGGGAACTGTGGCTAAGCGACCGGAGAAGGCAAGGATTCTCGCCGTGTTGGGGGACAACACGGGATTGGATTTTCAGGGCGATCGCGCGGCGGTGAAACCCCTACTCGACCGAGCTGAAATTCAGTTTGTTGGCTGGCAGCCGGGGAAGGATATCGAGGCACTCAAAACCGAAATTTGCAGCGCGATCGCGGACGAAGCGGGCTGGGATATTTTGCTGTTTGCCGGCCACAGCAACGAAACGGATTATACCGGTGGAGAATTGGCGATCGCGCCTCACACCGTCCTCTCTCTCGCGGAAATCGCGCCCTACCTCCTGCAAGCAAAGGAACGAGGACTCCAATTCGCCCTCTTCAACTCCTGCTCTGGTTTGAGCTTAGCCAACTCCCTCATTGACTTGGGGCTGAGTCAGGTGGCCGTGATGCGCGAACCCATTCACAACGACGTGGCCCAGCTTTTTCTCCGTGGCTTCCTCGCAGAACTGGCAACGGGTCAAGACGTTCAAGACTGTCTGGTTGCCGCTTGCCAATATTTGAAACTCGAAGCCAACCTTACCTATCCCTCGGCCTACCTCGTCCCCTCCCTCTTCCGCCACCCCGCCGCCGAACTCTTCCAGCTCCAACCGCGTCGTTCCCTTCGCGACTGGCTCCAGCCGTTTATTCCCTCTCCGGTCGAAGCGATCGCCTTGGCGGCGATCGCCGCCCTCAGCTTAGTGCTTCCCGTCCAAGACTGGCTGCTTGAACGGCGCGTCCTCACCCAAGCGATGTACCGCCAGCAAACGCAACAACTTCCGGCCGAAACGTCTCCCCCCGTCCTCCTGATCGCCGTTGATGAGGAGTCGATTCGCAAAGCTGGGATTGCCCAAGCCAACCCGATGGATCGCCAGTATCTCGCGCGAATTATCGACAAGCTGGCCGCATACGACGCGAGAATTATTGGCGTTGACTACTTGCTCGATCGCCCCCACGACAAGATTGCCCCTGGCAGCGATCGCATTTTATCCGAGTCGGTGCGTGCTGCGGTCGAAAAACAACCCGCTACCACCTTTGTTTTCGCCTCCAACCCCGACGAAATCTCCAAATGGCTTGATGTGTTGCCAGAAATTGCTCGCCCGAACTGGAGCTTGCGCGGCCAGGTGTACATCATTCAGTGGAATCTGTGGCAGTTGCCCGCCAAGCACTCTCAATACGAGCGTCTGCCCTTCTCCTATCTCCTGGCCCTCGCCCGTCAAGCCGGTCAATCTCCCGCCGCACCCGCCCCAGATTTAGACAGTCAAACCGATTTTTTTGCCCAACTCAACCCCCATCTCCAAGCTCAGTTTGGCACAGACTATCGCACCTTTCTCTCCCCCAGAGCGCAGGAACACCCCCTAACTCGCTTTTCCTACGGCTTTAAGCAAATGTGGCTGCACCCGATTATTGACTTCTCGATTCCGCCCTGGCGCGCTTATCAAAGCCTCACCGCCTGGGAGTTGCTGGAAAATTCACCTGAGGAACTTCCCCTGAGCGCGATCGCGAATAAGGTCGTTATCCTCGCACCAGGCGGTTATACCGATGCGGGAGTCAACGCCAATCACAACGATCGCTTTCCCCTCCCGGCGGCGGCGAAATATTGGTTCGAGCAGTCCGATCTGTCGATTAAACCCCAACGCTTAACGGGGGGACAAGTCCACGCCTACATGACTCACCACTACCTGCGCGATCGCTTAGTCGTTCCCGTCCCCGACCTCTGGGCGATCGCGCTGGCAGCATTGCTGGCAAAAAGTGCTGTCTTTTGGGTGCGGGAGAGACGCTTCTCCCCCTCACAGCGACGCTGGTTTCTCTTGCTTCTGGCAGGCAGTACGGCGCTCTACAGCTTCGCAAGCTTGCAACTTTACATCCAAGTCGCCATTCTCCTTCCTTGGCTCTTACCCTCCCTCGCCTTTTACCTGTGCGCTCTCCCCATTCTGCCGCAGCGAACGAGAAAAAAATCGACGAGTAAAAAGGCTTCAATCGTGGGGTTTTCAGCTTGAGTCCTGAGCTACAATTTCCCTAGAATCAACCTCTCTCCTGCGGGGACTCGCGATGACCTCTCAACTCACCCCCACCTCTACAACCGAAACCAACGATCCAGAGGTCTGGATTCCGGCCCCGCCTCCCACCGATCTCATCTTTGACGACGGAGTTCCTTTGGAAAGCAACCGCCACCGCATCGCCATGAATGTCCTCATTGCCTCCCTCCACGAGGCGATCGCCCCCCGCGAAGACTATTTCACAGGGGGCAACATGTTCGTCTACTACAGCACCGAACAAATCCGCAATCGCGACTTTCGCGGCCCCGACTTCTTTGCCGTGTTGAATGTGGATGGGAACAAAGAGCGTCAAGGCTGGGTGGTGTGGGAAGAAGGAGGGAAATATCCCGATGTCATTGTCGAGTTGATGTCCCCTTCAACCGCAGGGGTGGATGTGGGCAGCAAGAAAATGATTTACGAGCAAATCTTTAATACCAAAGATTATTTTGTCTACGATCCGTTTGATGCAAATTCGTTGAGAGGGTGGGGATTGAATCAACGTAAGTATGAGGAATTGGAAGCCAATCCGAGGGGATGGTTGTGGTGCGAAACGTTGGGATTGTGGCTGGGCACTTGGGAGGGGACGATTCTGCGGGAGACAGCCCATTGGCTGCGTTTCTATAACCGCGAGGGCAAATTAGTTCCTTTGCCCGAAGAACGGGAGCGAGAGGACAAGGAACGGGAACGTCAACGGGCCGATCGGGCTTTAGCTTCTCTAGAAGTGGAGCGACAAGAAAAAGCGCAGGAACGACAGCGGGCCGAGCAAGCGGAAGCCGCCCTAGAAGAAGAGCGTCGGAAACAGCAAGCTTTAATCGAAAAGCTCAAAGCCATGGGGATTGAACCTGAGAATTTGTAGTTGGACAGCAAATAACATTCAGCGCGATCGCGTCTCATCTCTCCTGTCACATCGCTCAACCGCACTTTTGCCTCTATGGGTCAGAAATCAATAAGTTTGCATTTATTCACCGAAAACCCTGCCATCGCGCTCGAAGAGTGGCTATCCTAGTGGCGATGTCCTCCGTACATTTGCCGAGCCGCTGCAATGAATTCAAACGTGCCAGTCAAAACCATCCTCATCCTGGCCGCCAATCCGAAGGGAACCAAACCGCTGCGCTTAGACGAGGAAGTGCGCGAGATTGAGGAGAGGTTGAGAGGTTCCAAGTACCGCGATCGCTTTGTCGTCGAGCAGCGTTGGGCCGTTCGTCCCCAAGATATCCAACAGGCGCTGTTGGACTGCAAGCCCCAGATCGTCCACTTTTCCGGACATGGCGGCGGAGAAAAAGGGCTGGTGCTGGAAAATGAGGCGGGAGACTATCAACTCGCCAGCGCGGGGGCCTTGGCCGGACTCTTTGAACTGTTTGCCGAGTCGGTGGAATGCGTCTTGCTCAATGCCTGCTACTCGGAGGTACAGGCCAAAGCGATCGCTCATCACATCGGGGCAGTCATCGGCATGAATCAGAAGATTAACGATCGCGCTTCGATTGCCTTTGCACGCAGCTTTTACAATGCGCTGGGAGCGGGAGAGAACGTTGAGTTTGCCTACAAGTTGGGCTGTAATGCGATGGAATTGGGAGGCGATCTCCAGCACCTTATTCCTGCGCTGGTTCGGCGCGAGGAGGTGCAACGCAACCCCCAGCACATCTTCATTAGCTACAAGCGCGATGTCGATCCCGATAGCAAGGTGGCGCTGCAACTGTTTGAGGCTTTGAGTCGGGATTCTGAGGTCTTTATCGACCAAACGATGTTGGTGGGAACGCGCTGGGCTGAGCGCATCGAAGCCGAGATTAACCGCACGGATGCCCTCATTGTGCTGTTGTCGGCGCGATCGGTGCAAAGCGAGATGATGCAGGTTGAGGTGGAGCTGGCGGCCCGCTTGGCGAAAGCGCGGCAGGGCCGACCTCTCATTTTGCCCGTTCGCCTCGACTATCGCGATCCCCTTCCCTACCCCTTGAGCGAGTATCTCAACGCCATCAATTGGGCGATGTGGGAGGGTGAAGCTGATACACCTCAGTTAATTGCGGAGTTGCAGCAGGCCGTGCGAGAGGGAACCTTAGCCCCAGAAGCTCAAACCGAACTGCCGGATTCCTCCGAGTCCGCAGCTTTCCCCTATCCCTTTGCCGCCGCGCAACCCTTAAGTTTGGAAATGCCGGAAGGAACCATGACCCCAGAATCGGCGTTTTCTGTCGAGCGGCCGGCCGATGCAGTGGCCCTCAAAACGATCGAACGCCAGGGGGTAACGCTGACGATTAAGGGGCCGCGCCAGATGGGGAAAAGTTCGCTGCTCAATCGGATCAAGGATGCGGCCCTCAAGGCGGGCAAGCAGGTAGCGTTTCTCGATTTTCAACTGTTCGATCGCGCGGCGCTGCTAGATGCAGACTGCTTTTTTCGGCAATTTTGCGATTGGCTGACTGACGAGTTGGAAGTCGAGGACAAAGTAGAGGACCTTAGATCTTGCAGCAATCTCGATAAGCCAAGTCGGGCAGAGGTTTGAGAACAATCTGAAAGCCAAATTGGGCAGCAATATCAGTACGGCTACGAGTATGTCTAAGTAGCTCAAGCCAGAGAACAGAAGGTAATAATCTCTCTAGTGCTAAACGACAGGTAGCCTTC